>Ga0066798_10000267_pt1 | contig 29424 bp, 24 predicted proteins | sample PersoiDNA2013203_FD_70961 | JGI IMG/M metagenome (GOLD analysis project Ga0066798, IMG submission 70961) | Permafrost soil microbial communities from the Arctic, to analyse light accelerated degradation of dissolved organic matter (DOM) -... | ecosystem: Environmental > Terrestrial > Soil >... | reverse complement strand
CTACACACTGAGGTAAGCGGCTGCCGGGCCGCCCCTGGCAAGGTAGTCCGAAGAGAACAAAGACTCAACGACATACTGAGGTAAGCGGCTGCCGGGCCGCACCCGGCTAGCTCATCCGAAGAAAGAAAAGAGTCAGCTCCGCACTGAGCGCAGGAAAAAATCAATGATCCAACCGACACTGTTCCCGCAGATACTCAATAAACCTCTGCTGCCCTGCGTAGGCAACCAATCCGCCCGCGTCATCAGCCGGACCATGCGCTCCTCCTGAGGCGGTGCAATATCAAGCGCCACCGGTATCATGCATGACACTACCAGGCACTTGGCCGAGCAGTTGGGTGGGCTAAGGTTCTCGGCACCACCGGCCGCGCCACATGGCCAGACTCCCAAGCTCGGCACGCGACATCCCTCTTTGGTACCAACTGCCCAAGCTGCCCATCGCAGTCAATGAATGAGCCGACGAAGTGTGTGCCCGTACGGCTGAACCGCCCGGATGCCCTAACAGGGCCATGCGGCGTCATCGTCGAAGCCGTCAGCGACCTGACATATAATGGCGGCCCTACGGCCCAGACCAGCCGCTATTACATGACTCAGACAACTTTGCCCCCCGGCGCTGCACCTGCGCACAACATCGAACTGCAAGCAGTCTCGCTCAAGCGCGGCGACCAGACCGTGTTCGCGCAACTGAGCCTGCGCCTGACCGAAGCCCGCATCGGCCTGATCGGTGACAACGGCGCGGGCAAAAGCAGCCTGTTCCGCCTCATTTGCGGACTCGACCAGCCGCAGACCGGGCGCGTGGTCGTGCATGGCTGCGATACGTCCAATGCGACCCAGCGTCGCAGCCTGCCACGCCATGTCGGTTTGATGTTCCAGAATCCCGACGACCAGATCATCTTCCCCACCGTTGCCGAAGAACTCGCCTTCAGCCTGACTGCCGCCGGTGTGGAGCGGCGCACCGCACGTCAGCAGGCGCTGGCGTTTCTGGCCGAACGCGGTCAGTCGGCCTGGGCCGAACGTGCGGTCGGTGAATTGAGCCAGGGCCAGCGCCAGCAGGTTTGTCTGCTGGCCTTGCAAATCATGCAACCAGCCACGCTGCTGCTCGACGAACCCTTTGCCAGCCTCGACTTGCTGAGTCAGATGCGTTTGTCAGCACAAATCCAGCAAAGTACCCAACAAGTCTTGCTGTCGACCCATTTGCTGGCGCATGTACAAAATTTTGAACGCGTGATCTGGCTCGACCAGGGTCAGGTGCGTGGCGACGGACCGGGGCACGAGATTTGCCCGGCCTATGCGCAAGATGTGCAGGCGCGCAGTTTAATCGGCAACGCGCCGGAGCCGTTGCGTGCGTAGTCTCTATTCACCGCGCCGCACCTGGCTGCACGCCGTGCCAGCCTGGCTCAAGCTGCTGGCGCTGTCGCTGGCCGGCACGGCGCTGGTGCTGATTGACGATGTGCCTGCCATGGGCGTGGTGACCATCGTCGTGCTGGCACTGTTTATCTCGCTGCGCACAGCCGCCTGGCAGCAATGGAAAACCCTGCGCAGCCTGTTGATTGCCGCCAGTCTGATCGCCGCCTTTCACTGGCTGACCGGCCATGCTGCGTTGGGCATTGCCAGCGGCTTGCGTATCATGGCAGCAGCGATGCTGGCATTGATGCTGACCGTAAGCACCCGTTTCGATGACCTGCTGGCCGTGCTCGAAACACTGCTTTCGCCGTTGCGCCGCTTTGGCGTGCCCACTGAACGCATCGCCCTGGCCATTGGCCTGATGCTGCGCTTCGCCGAAAATTTCCTGAGCCAGTGGCAACGGCTGGATGATGCCTATCGCGTGCGCACTGGTCGTAGCGGCAGTTGGCGACTGCTGGCACCACTGGCGATCCGCGCACTGCAAAGCGCCGAGCGCGTGGCCGATGCACTGGCGGCACGCCTGGGCGCGTAAACTCTATTTACCATCAATGAAAGTGTTGAACCCATGACTCCTGCAACTTCCATGACATCGACCCGCTCGCTTTCCTACATCGCCCTGTTCGCGGCGGTAATTGCTGTATTCGGCCTGATTCCCAAAATCGACATGCCGTTCGGTGTGCCGATCACACTGCAATCGCTTGGTATCATGCTGGTCGGCTGCCTGCTCGGCCCCAAGCGCGCGTTCTATACAGTGCTGCTGCTGCTGGTCGCCGTGGCGCTGGGCTTGCCGCTGCTGGCGGGCGGACGCGGCGGACTGGCCGTGTTCACTGCGCCTAGCGCCGGCTTCCTGCTGGGTTGGCTGCTGGGCGCCACCGCCTGCGGCTGGTGCATGCGCCGGATGGCTGGCGCCACTGGTAAAGGTTTGCTGGCAGCCGCATTCCTATCGTCGATCATCGGCGGCATCGTGGTGATGTATGCGTTCGGCATCCTCGGCCTGATGGCGATGGCACATCTGACGTTTGCACAAGCCGGACTGGCGGTGCTGGTCTTTATCCCCGGTGATCTGGTCAAATGCGCCCTGTGTGCACTGCTGGTGCACAGCGTCGTGCGCGGCATGCCGAGCTGGCGTCTGGACCGCGATTGACCTTGATGGCGCCGCCCGACTTCAATACCGTCCATGCGGCACTGGCCTATTGGGCACAACAACGGCCGCAGCAGATTGCACTCGATGACGGCACGCAGCGCCTCGACTATGCCACGCTGGCACAACAGGTCAGCCAGCGTGCTGCGGCACTGCAAGCGGCCCAGGCACCGGCGATCTGCTGGGTTGACGAAGGCGGCGGCGCTGCTGCGCAGTTGCTCAGCTTCCTCGCCATTGTCAGCGCCAACCGCACTGCCGCCGTCAGCGACCCCGACTGGCCGCCCGCAATGCGGCAACAGATCGACGCGCGCATTGCCAGCGATCGTGTTTCCGAGGCACCGGCAGCAAGCGCAGAGAGCGCGTTCTATATCGGCTTCACGTCCGGCAGCAGCGGCTTGCCCAAGGGTTTTCGCCGCAGCCACGGTTCCTGGGTACGCAGTTTCGAGATTTGCCGCGACACCTTCGGTGAGATTGCCTGCACCACCATGCTGGCACCGGGCCGGCTGTCGCATTCCACTTTTTTGTTCGGTGCATTGCTGGGCTTGTGGAGTGGTGCCGGGGCGCGTTTGCAATCGCGCTTCTCCGGCGCTGCCGCGCTCGACACGCTGGCGCGCAACGATGCCGCCGCGATCACGGCGGTACCGAGTCAATTGATTGTGATGCTGGAACTGGCGCAACGGCGCAAGCTGGCGTCCATGCCCGGCGTGCGCTTGCTGATGATCGGCGGGGCGCCTTGGAATCGCAGTCGCACGCCCGAACTGCAAGCCTTGTTTCCGCAGGCACGCATCGTCGAGTTCTACGGTGCTTCGGAAACCAGTTTCATGACCTGGACCGACAGCGATGCCAGCCTGCCCGATCAAATTGTTGGTCAGCCGTTTGCCAATGTCGAATTGCGCATCGATGCCGCCACCCCGGCCACAGCGGGCTTGATTTACGTGCGCAGCCCGATGGTGTTCAGCGATTACGTGCTGCTGGCTGAGCAAACCGATCAACCAGCCCTGCTGCGCGATGGCGACTGGTTGTCGGTGCGCGACGTCGGTCATCTTGACGCACAAGGCCGCCTGCATTTAATGGGCCGTCAGCAACGCATGCTCAAAACCCAGGGCAAGAATCTGTTTCCCGAAGAAGTGGAAAATATCCTGGCAACCCATCCGGCGGTCGCCGCTGTCTCCGTGCAAGGTAGTCCCGATGCCGTGCGCGGCGTGCAAGTGGTGGCCCTGCTGCAATTGCGCTCGGCCGTCAGCGCCGCCGAGTTGAGCACCTGGTGCCGCCAGCGGCTGGAAGCCTATAAGGCGCCGCGACACTTTTATCGTTGCAGCGACTGGCCGCTGACCGCCAGCGGCAAGACCGATCACCAACAACTGGCGCAACGCTTGCTCACCACCTCGACCTGCTTGACGGCGCTGCCATGACAACCGCCGCATCCAGCGTCATCCTCGGCTGGGGCCGCAGCGCCGTGTTGCCGGTCGGCGGCACCTTTGCGCAACTGGCTCCGCATCAGATCGCCGCGCCGGTGCTGCTGGCGATTTTGCAGCGCTATGGTATTGCGCGCGCAGCGGTCGATACCGTGATTGCCGGCAATGCGCTCGGCGCTGGCGGCAATCCGGCGCGCATGGTGGCGCTGGCGGCTGGCTTGCCCGACAGCGTGGCGGCCTTGTCGGTCGATACCCAGTGTTGCGCCAGTCTCGATGCGGTGACCCTGGCCCATGGTTTGATTTGCGCTGGCAACGCCGACATCGTGATCGCCGGCGGCGTCGAAGCCTGGAGCCGTGCACCGATCCGCCAGCATCGCCCGCGCCAGGTCGACGCAGCAGCAATCCCTTATGACAGTCCGGCATTTGCCCCCGATCCGGCGCGCGACCCTGACATGTTGCTGGCCGCAGCTCGCCATGCCTTGCGGGCCGGCATCACCCGTGCGGCGCAAGAGGCCTGGAGCGTCAGCGCCCATGCCCGCGCCGTTGCCGCACAACTGCGTCTGCAACAGGAAATCGTTGCCATTGATGGCGCCGATCACGATAGCTATCCGCGTCTGCTGCAAGCGCGCCATCTGGCACGCATGCCAGTGGCCAGCGTGAGCGATGACGAGGGTGTCGATCTGGCAATACGCCAGGCGCATGCCGTCAGCCGCATTGCCATCTCGCCGCGCGCCGATGGCGCGGCCTTTGTGGTCATCGCCAGCGCGGCAGCGGCGCGCAAGTGGGGCTTGACGCCGCAGTTTGCATGGCGCGCTAGCGTCGCCGTTGGCGCTTTGCCCGAAACCCCAATGCTGGCTGCCATCGATGCCAGTGCCGCGCTCCTGCGACGCAGCGGCCAGACCATGGCAGACATGTGGACGGTAGAATTGCACGATGCCTTCGCCGCGCAGGCGCTGGCCTATTGCGCTGCGCTGCAGTTACCGGCAGATCGACTCAATCGCAGCGGCGGCGGCCTCAGCCGCGGCCATCCTATCGGTGCATCGGGCGCGGTCAGTCTGGTGCAGTTGCTGGCCGACATGCAGCACGCAGCGCCCAGCGGCGCACTTGGCCTGGCCGCGATTGCGGCTGCCGGTGGTATCGGTGCGGCAGCACTGGTGGCGCGTTGCTGAGGCGTTAGCGCAACACCCGGAAGAACGCTTCCGGGTCGAGACGATCTGTCTGTACGGTATTTTCAGGTGCGTCAGGATCGGCATAGCCGAGCGCCACACCGCAGACGATATGACTACCCTGGTCCAATTGCAAAGTCGAACGGATCAGGTGCGGATACGACGCCAGCGCGCCGATGGCGCAACTGCCCAGGCCGTGCGCAGTCGCCGCCAGCATCAAGCCATACAGGCACATGCCAAGATCCATATAGCAACCGCTGCCCATGCGCGCATCGATGGTCACCAGCAACGCCACCGGCGCGTCGAAGAAGCGGAAATTGCGTTCAAACTGACGGTCACGCCCGGCGCGGTCGTCGCGTCCGGTCTGCAAGGCAGCATACAAACGCTGCGCCGCTGCGACCTGACGCCGGCGCAAGGACTGCGGCAACGGCTGCGGAAAATAGCTGTAATCCTCCGGCTCCTGCGTGCCGGCCCGAAATGCCGTCACCAACGCTGCCGAAAAGCGCTGCCGCGCATCGCCTTCGAGCGCAATGAACTCGCCCGGCTGCAAATTAGCACCGCTCGGTGCGCGCCGCGCCTGCGTGAGCAAGGACGTCAACAATCCCTGCGGCAACGGTTGATCGAGAAAACGGCGAGTCGAGCGGCGTTGATCGAGCAAGGCGGCAAACGCCGTATCCGGGCAGAAGTCTGAATCTGTGGCAGGCATGGCGATGTTGGGGGCTGAAGTGGGCGTCAATATAGCGCATTCCACCAGTAAGACCCTCTTTTAACCAAAAAATAATTGTCTTTTTGACAATGTTGAAAGCTGATCGATGGTCTTTCCTTGCTAGACTTTCACGAAATGCCCTTTCATATTATAAAATTGAGGTTGCCCCGAATAAGGTTGGTGACAGGAAGTACCAATATAATGAGGCAGCACAGTCAACCAACAGCAAGGAAACATCGTGAACACAGATAAATCCACCATCATCTACACGCTTACCGACGAGGCGCCGCTGCTGGCGACTTACTCCTTACTTCCGATCATCCGCACCTTTACCGCACCGGCTGGCGTGAACGTCGTCGAGAGCGACATTTCGGTAGCGACCCGTATTCTGGCCGAATTCCCTGAATTTCTGAGCGATGACCAGAAAGTGCCTGACAACCTCGGCGCACTGGGACAATTGACGCAAGATCCAAACGCCAACATCATCAAGCTGCCCAATATCAGCGCCTCGGTGCCGCAGTTGCAAGCCGCAATCCGTGAGTTGCAATCGCACGGCTACAAGATCCCTGACCTGCCGGAAGATCCAAAGACCGACACCGACAAGGACGTGCTCAAGCGCTACTCCAAGGTGCTCGGTAGCGCCGTCAACCCGGTGTTGCGCGAAGGCAATTCCGATCGCCGCGCACCAGCCTCGATCAAGCGCTTTGCACGCAAGCACCCACACAGCATGGGCAAGTGGAGCATGGCTTCGCGCAGCCACGTGGCACACATGACCAAGGGCGACTTCTACCATGGCGAAAAGTCCATCACGCTGGAAGCCGCACGCGACGTCAAGATGGAACTGCTCACCAAGAGCGGCAAGACCGAAGTGCTCAAGGCCAAGGTCGCACTCAAGGCCGGTGAAATCATCGACAGCATGTTCATGAGCAAGAAGGCGCTGTGCGAATTCTATGAAGAGCAATTCGAAGATGCACGCGCCACCGGCGTGATGCTGTCGCTGCACGTCAAGGCGACCATGATGAAGGTGTCGCACCCAATCGTGTTCGGCCATGCTGTACGCATTTTCTACAAGGAAGCGTTTGCCAAGCACGGCAAACTGTTCGATGAACTGGGCGTGAACGTCAACAACGGCCTGGTCAATCTGTACGAAAAGCTCGACACGCTGCCATCGAGCAAGAAAGAAGAAATCATCCGTGACCTGCACGCCTGTCACGAACACCGTCCGGCGCTGGCCATGGTCGACTCGGCCAAGGGCATTTCCAACCTGCACGCACCGAACGACGTAATCGTCGATGCCTCGATGCCAGCCATGATCCGTATTGGCGGCAAGATGTGGGACGCCAACGGCAAGCCACAAGACACCAAGGCGGTGATCCCGGAATCGACCTTCGCCCGCATTTATCAAGAAGTCATCAACTTCTGCAAGACCAACGGCAACTTCGATCCGACCACCATGGGCACCGTGCCTAACGTCGGTCTGATGGCGCAAAAGGCCGAAGAATACGGTTCCCACGACAAGACATTTGAAATCGCTGAAGATGGCGTAGCCAACATCGTTGACCTGGCCACTGGCGAAGTGCTGCTGTCGCAAAACGTCGAAGCCGGCGATATCTGGCGCATGTGCCAGGTCAAGGACGCACCGATCCGTGACTGGGTCAAACTGGCAGTCACCCGTGCACGCAACTCCGGCATGCCGGCCGTGTTCTGGCTCGACCCATACCGTCCACACGAAGCCGAACTGATCAAGAAGGTCGAAACCTACCTGAAAGATCACGACACCAAGGGTCTGGACATCCAGATCATGTCGCAAGTGCGCGCCATGCGTTATACGCTGGAACGCGTCATTCGCGGCCTCGACACCATCTCGGTGACCGGCAATATCCTGCGCGACTACCTGACTGACCTGTTCCCGATCATGGAACTGGGCACCAGCGCCAAGATGCTGTCGATCGTGCCATTGATGGCCGGTGGCGGCATGTACGAAACTGGCGCCGGCGGTTCGGCACCAAAGCACGTCAAGCAACTGGTGGAAGAAAACCATCTGCGTTGGGACTCGCTGGGTGAATTCCTGGCACTGGCCGTGTCGCTGGAAGACATGGGCATCAAGATCGGCAACAACAAGGCCAAGGTCCTGGCCAAGGCGCTCGACGATGCAACCGGCAAGCTGCTTGACAACAACAAGTCGCCATCGCCAAAGACCGGCGAGCTGGACAACCGTGGCAGCCACTTCTACCTGGCCATGTATTGGGCACAGGAACTGGCCGCACAGAAGGACGATGCCGAACTGGCCGCCAAGTTTGCCCCATTGGCCAAGCAACTGGCCGACAATGAACAAAAGATCATTGACGAACTCAAGGCAGTGCAAGGCAATCCGGTCGAAATCGGCGGTTACTATCTGGCCGATCCAGTGAAGGTTACCGCCATCATGCGTCCAAGCGCTACCTTCAATGCGGCACTCAAGAGCGTTGCCTGAGGCCTTATCTGATCAGCAATAAAAGAGTAATACGGCCGTCAATATGGCGGCCGTAAAACGCAAGGCGGACCTGTGGCATGCTGCAGGTCCGCCTTGTCGTTTTAGCAATTGATGCAAACTGCAGCGCTTGCGTGACAAAATTGCCGTGAAGAAATGGCATGAATCACATGAAACAAGCGCAAACCCCCTGCCCTCTGCTAAATTTCATTAGAATGCGCATTTGGCACAGCTTTCCGCAGCCGCATAGGCCGCTCACCTGATTCGATCCTCACCTGCATGGCAACTAAAAAAACTGCTCCGTCCGACTACAGCGAGTCATCCATCCGCGTCCTCAAGGGCCTGGAACCGGTCAAACAACGGCCGGGCATGTACACCCGCACCGAGAATCCGCTGCACATTCTGCAGGAAGTCATCGACAATGCCTCCGACGAAGCGCTCGGCGGCCATGCCAAGAACATCATGGTCACGCTCAATGCCGACGGCAGCGTCAGCGTCGAAGATGACGGCCGCGGCATTCCGGTTGGGATGCATCCGGAAGAAAAAGTGCCGACCGTGGAAATCGTCTTCACCCGTCTGCATGCCGGTGGCAAGTTCGACAAGGGCAACGGCGGCGCCTATGCGTTTTCGGGCGGTCTGCATGGCGTAGGCGTGTCGGTGACCAATGCACTGGCGTCGCGGCTGGAGATCACGGTCTGGCGCAAGGACGATCAAGGGCGCGGCGTGCATACCCTGGCCTTCGCCGACGGCGACCTGATCGAAAAACTGCAATCGCGCGCGACCACCGCGAGTGACAAGAAATCCGGCACCCGTGTCACGGTCTGGCCCAATCCCAAATACTTCGATTCACCAAACATTTCGCAACAGGAATTGCAACGCCTGCTGCGTTCCAAGGCAGTGCTGCTGCCCGGCGTCAAAGTCTCGCTGGTCAACGGCAAGACCGGCGACGTGCAAAGCTGGCAATACGATCAGGGCTTGCGCGGCTACCTGATGGAATCGCTGGCGCAATCGACCAGCGCCGATCCGCTGATTCCCTTGTTTGAAGGCGAACAATACGCCAGCCCGGATGCCGAAGGCTTTGCCGAAGGCGAAGGTGCCGCCTGGGTAGTCGCCTGGACCGAAGAAGGCAACGTGGTGCGCGAGTCCTACGTCAACCTGATTCCAACGTCAGCCGGCGGCACGCACGAATCGGGCCTGCGCGAAGGCTTGTTTGCTGCGGTCAAGAGCTTCGTCGAAATGCACTCCTTGCTGCCCAAGGGCGTCAAGCTGTTGCCCGAAGACGTGTTCGCGCGCGTCTCCTTCGTGCTGTCGGCCAAGGTGCTCGATCCGCAATTCCAGGGCCAGATCAAGGAACGCCTGAATTCGCGCGATGCGGTGCGGCTGGTCTCGACCTTCTCGCGCCCGGCGCTGGAGCTGTGGCTGAACCAGCACGTCGAATATGGCAAGAAGCTGGCCGACCTGGTCATCAAGCAAGCGCAAAGCCGTCTACGTTCAGCGCAAAAAGTCGAGAAAAAGAAATCCTCAGGTGTGGCCGTGTTGCCCGGCAAGCTGACCGATTGCGAATCGAATGACATCAGCCGCAATGAATTGTTTCTGGTCGAGGGCGACTCCGCCGGCGGTTCTGCCAAGATGGGCCGCGACAAGGAATTCCAGGCCATCCTGCCGCTGCGCGGCAAGGTCTTGAACGCCTGGGAAACCGAACGCGACCGCCTGTTTGCCAACAATGAAATCCATGACATCTCGGTGGCCATTGGCGTCGATCCGCATAGCCACACCGACAGCCCCGACCTGTCTGCGCTGCGCTACGGCAAGATCTGCATCCTCTCCGATGCGGACGTCGATGGCTCGCACATCCAGGTCTTGCTGCTGACGCTGTTCTTCAAGCACTTCCCCAAGCTGATCGATGCCGGCCATATCTGCATCGCCCGTCCGCCACTGTATCGCGTCGACGCGCCAGCGCGCGGCAAGAAGCCGGTGCAAAAGCTGTATGCGCTCGACGACGGCGAACTCGAAGCAATCGAAGACAAGCTGCGCAAGGATGGTCTCAAGGAAGGCGCGTGGAGCATTTCGCGCTTCAAAGGCCTGGGTGAAATGAATGCCGGACAGTTGTGGGAAACCACCATGAATCCGGACACCCGCCGCCTGTTGCCGGTACGTTTGGGCGAACTCGATCATATCGCCTCGGAAGCACGCTTCACGATGCTCATGGGCAAAGGCGAAGCAGCGGCACGCCGAGCCTGGATCGAGGAGCACGGCAACGAAGCCGAGGCCGACATTTAACGGGACGGACAGGCTGCCGCTGGCGGCGTTGCTACCGACTTGCCTGCGACAGTCTGACCGCCCCGTTAGTAGACTATTTTATGACCCGCGACGGGCTTCGCCGTCGCTTTATTTTGATTGAACTGTAATCGCTAGCGATACCCATGACTGAACAAGCCAATCTGTTTGAACCAGCAGCAGCACCGGACGGCGAAGCGTTGACGCTGTCGACTTTCGCCGAGCGCGCTTATCTCGACTATGCCATTTCGGTGGTCAAGGGCCGCGCGCTGCCGGACGTGGCCGACGGCCAGAAGCCGGTGCAGCGCCGTATCCTGTTTGCGATGAATGAACTGGGCCTGAACGCCACTGCCAAGCCGCGCAAATCGGCAGCCGTGGTCGGCGACGTGCTCGGCAAGCTGCATCCGCACGGCGACCAGTCGGTGTATGACGCGCTGGTGCGTATGGCGCAAGACTTTTCGCTGCGCTATCCACTGATCGACGGCCAGGGTAATTTCGGCTCGCGCGACGGCGACGGTGCCGCGGCGATGCGGTACACCGAAGCGCGCTTGACGCCGATCAGTAAATTGCTGCTCGATGAAATCGATATGGGCACGGTCGACTTCCAGCCCAACTATGACGGTTCGACCCAAGAACCGAAGCTGCTGCCAGCACGCCTGCCTTTCCTGCTGCTCAATGGCGCCTCCGGTATTGCAGTCGGTATGGCCACTGAAATTCCTTCGCATAATCTGCGTGAAGTGGCGCGTGCGGCGGTGGCCATGATCCGCAATCCGAATATCACCCATGCCGAACTAATGGGCTTCGTGACTGGCCCTGACTTCCCCGGCGGCGGTCAGATCATCACGCCGGCCTCGACCATCGCGGAAATCTATCAAAATGGCCGCGGCAGCCTCAAGGTACGCGCGCGCTGGAAGATTGAAGACATGGCGCGCGGCCAATGGCAGGCGGTGATTACCGAATTGCCGCCGGGTGTGTCATCGCAAAAGGTGCTGGAAGAAATCGAAGAGCTGACCAATCCCAAGGTCAAGCTCGGCAAGAAAACGCTGACACCGGAACAACAAACCCAAAAGCAAAGCATCCTGGCACTGCTCGACGCCGTGCGCGACGAGTCGGGCCGCGATGCGCCAGTGCGCCTGGTGTTCGAACCGAAGTCCAAAAACCAGGATCAGACCGAATTCCTCAACACCTTGCTGGCACAGACCTCGCTGGAAACCAGTTCCTCGATCAATCTGGTCATGATCGGCGGCGATGGCCGTCCGCGCCAGAAGGGCTTGCGCGACATTTTGAGCGAGTGGGTCACGTTCCGCTTCGAGACGATTACCCGTCGTAGCCGTTTCCGTTTGCAAAAGGTCGATGATCGGATTCACATCCTTGAAGGCCGTGAAACGATTTTGCTCAACATCGACAAGGTGATCAAGATCATCCGCGAATCCGATGAGCCAAAATCGGCGCTGATTGCCGCGTTCAAGTTATCTGACCGGCAGGCTGAAGACATTCTGGAAATCCGCCTGCGCCAATTGGCGCGTCTGGAAGCCATCAAGATCCAGCAGGAACTGGCGGAATTGCGTAACGAACGTTCGGCGCTGCAAGATTTGCTCGACAATCCGGCCTCGATGAAGAAAATGTTGATCAAGGAAATCGAAGCTGACGAAAAACAGTTCGGCGATGCCCGCCGCACTGTGATCGAAGAAGCCGAAAAAGCCGTGATGGAACAAAAGGTGATTGACGAAGTGGTGACCGTGATCATTTCGCAAAAGGGCTGGGTGCGCGCACGCAGCGGACATGGCCACGATGCCAGCCAGTTCACGTTCAAGGCTGGCGATGCCCTGTATGGCGCATTTGAATGCCGCACCATCGATCAGTTGCTGGCGTTCGGCTCCAACGGCCGCATCTACAACGTCAGCGTCAACGCCCTGCCGAATGCGCGCGGCGATGGCGTGCCGATCACGACACTGGTGGAACTGGCCAGCGGCAGCAGCTTGCAGCATTACTTTGCCGGTCCGCTCGATACGCAAATGCTGCTGGCCTCGGATGCCGGTTATGGTTTCACCGCCAAGCTGGGTGACATGCTGAGCAGGAATAAGGGCGGCAAGGCCTTCGTCACGCTTGACGAAGGTGACCTGCCGTTGCCGCCACGACCGTTACCGGTCAATGCCAGCGCGATTGCCTGCCTGTCCGGCCAGGGCCGTCTGCTGGTGTTCGGTCTCGATGAAATCAAGACGCTGGCCAGCGGCGGTCGTGGCGTGATTCTGATGGAACTGGAAAAGAACGAGAAGCTGCTGGCAGCCCAGGCCATCAGTCAAAAAGGTGTACTGGTGTCGGGCATTGGACGTGGCGGCAAGGCGCAGGATGTGACACTGTCGGCGGTGGCGTTGGCGTTGCATATCGGTAAGCGCGCGCGCAAGGGTAAGGCGCTGGAATCCAAACTCAAAGCCAGTGCGCTATCGGCTTTGCAATAACGGCTGCACACTGAATGCGATACCGTTCAGTTAAAAAAAGCGGCTAGTGGTTTTCTGGCTTACTGATGCAGTGTGTTCTTCGATCAGGCTCGCCGGTGGCCCGGCAGCCGCTCACTTTCTTTGCGATCTCGCCTGTATAGATCCATTACATCGGTAGGAGGGCTGGCACTGCTGCTGCCGCCCTCCCCCGAGCACATGGCGTCAGTGCCGACTAAGCCACCAACTCCACCTTGCCGGTCTCCAGATTGTAGACACCGCCGACGATTTTCACTTTCTTCTCGGCCACCAACTTGCTGATGACGGGTGCCGCCTGTTTCAGACGCTCGACGTTCAATATCACATTCTTCCGGATGACGTTATCGATCCTGTCGCCGGTGTCTTTCTTGGTGGCGCGCACGGCAGGCGCGAGCGCGGTGGTCACGGTCTGGATGTGGCCGGGGAACTGTTCATGGTTTTCCACTGCGGCCACCGACGCCACGACGGCACCACAATGCTGGTGCCCGAGCACCATGATCAACGGCACACCCAGCACCAGCGCTGCGAATTCCAGGCTGGACAGAATATCGGGCGTGACATAGTTACCCGCCACCCGGGTCACAAACAAATCGCCGCGCTGCTCGTCGAAACATAATTCCGGCACCACCCGCGCGTCGGCGCAACTGACGATGCTGGCATAAGGATTCTGGCCACCCGCCAGTGCCGCGCGATCTCGCTGGAAATCAAACACGGTAGATTGGCCGTTGATGTAGCGCTGGTTCCCTGCTACCAGACGCGCCAGTGCAGCCTCGGCAGAAATCACGTTCTCCGGTTTTGGCGGCGGCGGGCTGTCGGCGGCGACACCAGGCAGCGTCATTCCCGCCAACCCAAGGCCGATCCCGGTGGCTGATATCGCTTTCAAAAAATGGCGTTTGCGTTGAGCCTCGCTCGACAAACCGCTATCGCTATCGCATGGCTGACACATGGTGTATTCCTTATGATGAGTGATCAGGCGGAAACCAGAAAAGAAAGTCCAGTGCACAGTCACCGACTCCACAATTCCCCCTCGCTAACCGTCATACCTCAAGCTGCGGCCAGCGATTCCACACAGCCTCAGGCGAGTGCTGCCGTTGCAGTCTAATGCAATGAAACCGCGACGCAAAATCCGAATTCAGAGACCTAGCACATTCGGAAGTCGATCCGGCAAGCGCCCGCAAAATGCCATCAAGCCCCAAAAAAAATAAGCCCGCACAAATTGTGCGGGCTCATCCAGATCAAACAAAATCAAACAAAACCGGCAAGACTAATCGATGTAGGTCAGTCCGGCCGCTGCCAATGGCTCACGCATCTTGTACATGTCCAAGCCCAGCACGCCGGCGGCCAGCTTGGCGCGCTTGTCCGTTTCATTGGCTTCGCGTGCTTCGGCGGCATCGGCCACCTGTTGTGCCAATGCCGCCGGCACTACCACCACGCCATCGGCATCGGCAATCACCACGTCGCCGGGCTGTACCACAGCACCGGCACAGACCACGGCAATATTGACCGAACCCAGCGTTGCCTTGACCGTGCCCTTGGCGCTGATGGCGCGTGAGAACACCGGAAACTCCATTGCGCTGAGGTCTTTGACATCGCGCACGCCGCCATCGATGATCAGCCCCTTGGCACCGCGCGAGCGAAATGAAGTGGCCAGCAAGTCGCCGAAAAAGCCATCATCATTGTCGGTGGTGCAAGCCGCCACCACCACATCGCCCGGCGCAATCTGTTCGGCTGCTACATGCAACATCCAGTTGTCGCCCGGTTGCAGCAACACGGTCACGGCAGTACCGCACATCGCCGCACCGGTATAGATCGGCCGCATGTATGTTTTCATCAGACCGACGCGCCCCATCGCTTCATGGATGGTCGCCACGCCAAAACGTGACAGCTTCTCGACGGCGGCACGGTCGGCGCGGACGATGTTGCGCTTGACGATGCCCAGATTGTTCATTGCAGTACTCATGCTTAACGTCCTTTGCTCTTGAGCGCGGCATCAAGCCGCGGAAACACGCGTCTGGCGTTACCTTCGAACACCTTGTGGCGCGTCTCTTCGTTGAGATAAGGCGTGTTGTCGATATAGCGCTTGGTATCATCAAAATAATGACCGGTCTCGGGGTCAATGCCGCGTACCGCACCGATCATTTCACTGGCGAACAAAATGTTATCGACTGGAATTACCTTGCTCAGCAAATCAATGCCGGGTTGATGATAGACACAGGTGTCGAAGAAGATATTGTTGAGCAGATGGTCCTTCAGCAACGGCTTCTTCATCTCTTGCGCCAGACCACGGAAGCGTCCCCAGTGATACGGCACCGCACCGCCGCCATGCGGAATCAGGAAGCGCAGTGTCGGGAAATCGCTGAACAGATCCGAGGTCAGGCATTGCATGAACGCGGTGGTATCGGCATTCAGATAATGCGCGCCGGTGGTGTGGAAACAATCGTTGCAACTGGTGCTCACATGCACCATCGCGGGAATATCGTATTCCACCATCTTTTCATAAATCGGATACCAGTGGCGATCCGACAGCGGTGGCGAAGTCCAGTGTCCGCCCGAGGGGTCAGGATTGAGATTGATGCCGACGAAACCATATTCATTGACGCACTTTTCCAGTTCGGCGACCGAGGTGCGCGGATCGACACCGGGCGATTGCGGCAACATCGCCGCGCCAGCGTAATGATCGGGAAACAATTCCTTGATGCGATAGCACAATTCATTGCAGATCGCCGCCCAGGTCGACGAGACCTTGAAGTCGCCAATATGATGCGCCATGAAACTGGCGCGCGGCGAGAACACCACCATATCGATGCCGCGTTGCTGCATCAGATTCAGTTGATTGCTTTCGATGGTTTCACGCAGTTCGTCGTCGCTGATTTTCAGTTCAGCAACAGATGGCATCGACGCCGGATCGGCGATGCCGGCGATTTGCCGTGTGCGCCACTGCTCCAGGCTTTTCGGGGCCGTGGTGTAGTGGCCGTGGCAATCGATAATCATGAAGGTTCTCCTGTTTGCAAACTCGCGGGTCCGTCCCCGGAATAGTTTCCGGGGTCCCGGGGACCCGAACACCGGGATTTAGAAGCGGTGATTGATACCCACGGTGAAGGCGTTCTGGTGCGACACGCCGACCGTATTGAGCGTGCTCACGACGGCATGCTGGTAGGTTTGACGATCGGCTTCCACGTACAGCTTGGTGCGTTTGGACAGGAAGTAGTCAAAGCCGACGATGAGCATATTGCGATGCGCCGCCTTGTCGGTCGACACGGCAGTACGATAGTAGCCGCCGGTGATCTTCATGCGTTCGCTGATCGAATAGGCAACCCCACCGAAGGTATTGGTGGTGACCGTGTTCGGTCCCGGCGCCTTGACATCGAGCGTATCGACCATGTAACCACCGGAGAGGCGCCAGTCGCCAAACTTGTAGCCGCCACCCAGCAGGTAGTAGCTCTCGTTCTGATAAGCCGTACCGACCAGCACATTGCGGCGGTTGTAGTTAGCGCCAAACACCGCATCACCAGCGTAATACTGCAAGCCGATACCGCGTGCCGAACCGTCGTTGATACTGCCTGCGACCTCACCGAAGGAATTTTCCAGTTCCAGCTTGAGACCGCCGAAGTTGCCGGTGTATTTGACATCATTGCTAAAGCGCGTGCCGCTGGAGGCCTGAGTCAATGGGATCAAGGCAGTATAGTTAAAGCCGAATGGATCGTAATCCGAAATGAAGTCATGCGAAATGGTGTATTGACGCCCCAGATCGATTGCATGGGAGCCGCTCTTGATGCCGACGAACGCCTGCCGGTTGAACAAGGTACTGGTAGTGTTATCCAAGGCACCGGTGGCCAGATTGAAGCCGTTTTCCAGCAAAAAATGCGCTTCCATGCCGGAGCCCAGATCCTCGGTGCCGGCAATGTCGATCTTGTTGGAGCTGTTCCAACCGTTCGATCCCATGAAGACCTTGCTGCCGCCAGCGGCGTTGGCGTTGGTCTGGTAACGGATACCGCCATCAGCGGTACCGAAAATGGTGACGTTCGATTGTGCTTGCGCCGTATTCATGACCGACATCAATGGTGCGGAAACGGCAAGCGTGGCGATGGTGTAAGCAAATTTTTTCATGAGATCTCCCTTCCGAATGGATATGACATTCGGTTAATTTATGTGAGTGTGACGAATGGCTTTCGCCGCGCCCCGGTTGATGGGGCACTCCGGCAAGCAGTTCCGTGACGGAATGCTTAGCGGCCTGCGGCGGCAGTCTTGCGGATGATGACTTCAGGCTCTATATAACCCGCGTTCAGTTCGGCCTTTAACCTGATGCGGTCCAACCCGTTTTCCCAGCCTGCCACCACGACGGTGGCGACAGCATTGCCGGTAATATTGACGAACACGAATGCCGAAGACAGCAGCCGGTGCACGCCCAGAATCAATGCAATCGATGCCACCGGAATGGCGTTGGTCGCTGCCAGCGTGGCCGCCAGCACGGCGATGGCTGAACCGGCCACACCAGCACCACCTTTGGAGGTGATCAGCAACACCATCAGCAAGCCAATCTGCTGTTCCCAGCCCAGCGCGGTGTTGGTGGCTTGCGCCAGGAACACGGCAACGGCGGCGAAGTATAGACAGGTGCCATCGTGATTGAAGGAATAGCCAGCAGGCAGCACCAGACCGACCACCGATTTTTCGCAACCCAGTTGTTCCAGCTTCTTCAACATCTGCGGGAACACACTTTCGGAGGAGCTGGTGCCGATCACCAGCAGCAATTCAGCACGGATGTAGCGCATCAGCTTGAACAGGCTGAAGCCGCTGAAATACGTCACCGGCAACAGAACCAGCACAAAGAACAGACCGCAGGTCAGATAGAACTCCAGCACCAGCTTGCCCAGCGAGACCAGCGAACCGACGCCGAATTTGCTGACGGTAAAGGCAATCGCACCGAAGGCGGCAATCGGCGAAATTTTCATCGCCAGACCGATGATCCAGAACAGTCCCGACGAAAAGCTGTCGATCACATTGAGCATCGGTTTGGCACGTTCACCAGCGGCGGCCAGACCAAACGCGAACAATACCGAGAAAAACAGAATCTGCAAAATATCGCCATTGGCGAAACCGGAGACGATGGTTTTAGGAATCAGATTGAGCAGGAATGCGCTGGTCGACACAAATTGATGCGCCTGCGTGATGTAGCTCGACGCCGCTGCCTGATCGAGCGTCGCGACATCGATATTCATGCCCACACCAGGCTGCATGACATTGATCGTGACCAGACCGATCACCAGTGCCAGCGACGTAATCACTTCAAAATAGATCAGTGCCTTGATGGCCACCCGACCGACTTTTTTCATGTCACCGGCATTGGCGATGCCGCTGCAGACCGAACAGAAAATGACCGGACCGACCACCATCTGAATGATGCGGATGAAAGCGTCACCGAGCGGTTGCATCGACTTGCCGATATCGGGCCAAAAGTGTCCCACGGCGACGCCGATGATGATGCCGAAAAAGACCTGGAACGACAAATCCTCGTAGAACCGTCGCTTGGGTTTCGGTCGTTGGACGGGAATATCTTTCATGTCCACGATATGCTCTCCTCGTTAAATAGTAAGTGGCGTGTGCCACGTCGCTCTTAAATGGCGACTTTTTTGATTGACCTCGACCGCGTGCCGGATTGGCCGCTGTCAGGCTGGTGTTCATTTGCTGCCAGGTGATTGCCATTTGCATGGCAACGCGATCATCGTGCCGCGTCACCCAAAAATTCGAGACTATCGGCAAAGATTTCATCAACCGTCAACTTGCGTGGCAACAGTTGCTGCTCTTCACAGCAGGCCAGAATCATTTCCAACGGCCCGCGCAAGGCATCGATACCATCCGGCACGCGCTGCCGTATGGCCGTCGGCGACGCCAGCCCATCCTTGCCCTGACGGAACAGTTGGTACACTGCCTTGACGCTCTCCGGATGCTGCTCAGCCACCGCACGGTGCATGACAGCGACATGGTTGATCGGCACGAAACCATGCTTGGCCTGCCACAGACGATCCGCTTCGACGTGATCGCTGATCACCGCAAGGATGCCCTCTTCCTTGGGCAAATCATTACCGAAAATGGCGGCATCGATATCGCCATCGCGCAGCATCTGCAGCATATCCTGTCCGGCGTCGGCACGCGTGACGAAGGCGGGATCAAGGTATTCGCTGAGATGACCGCCTTCAAACGTGATCCAGTTGATCGACTGACTGGGAATGCCATACGTGCCGGCCAGAATTGCCCGCACCCACATGCCGGTGGTCTGGGTATAGGCACGCACGCCGACGCGCTTGCCAGCCAGGTCATTGACACTGAGCTTGCCATGCTTGGCGTTGTAGACGATGCAACCCTGCTGCAGACGTGCGGCCAGCACGGTCGGCAACAGAATCAATGGCTTGTTGTAAGCCTTGGCCTGCAAATACGTGACGATGGCCAGTTCACTGACATCGTAAGCCTGGGTCCGCGCCATGGGTGCAAAGGCGTGATGGATCGGCTCGATATCGAGGCAATCAAGCTCAATTCCTGGCACCGAAATGGCGCCGCTGATGATCTTTTCCGTATGCGGATATGACTTGATGGCGGTGCGCAAATGCAACACCTTTTGTTCGCTGCTCATGCTCATGCTCCCATTTTGTTGAGCGCCGGATAGATCGAGCGTGCCGTATCGCCGAAAATCCAGGCCTGGTCTTCCGCCGACAGCATCGCCAGACCGGCTTTCGCCTCGGCCAGCAAACCTTGCAACGAACCTTCGGCCGACGGGAAATTGGAACCCCAGGCGATGCGCTTGGCACCGAAGGCCTGCACCACGCGCGGGAAAAAGTCCTGTGGCGTCGACGCGCCACGACCGGCTTCGGTAATGGTGCGATTGGTCAGCTTCAGATACACGCCTGGATGCGCCGCCAGTTCGAACAGCGAAGCCGCCGAGGTATACGGTGCACCAGCGGCCAGATCAGGCCGGGCCAGATGATCGAGCAGCACACGGCTACGTGGGAACAGCGCGAGCATGCGTTGCAGCGCAGGGATGCCAGCGGCGGTCATCTGCAGGCAGATCGACAGATTGTTGGCTTGCGCGTATTCCCAGACTGGATACGAGCGCTCATCGTCGAGCCAGCTTGCCTGCCCTGGCATCGTGGTGCCGGTCAGGAACAGGCGCAGACCGCTCATGCCCTGATCCAGCCAGTACTTGAACTTGTCGACCGCATCGGCGGCCAGCACGTCGATTGAAATCACGCCGCAAAAACGATCAGGATGGGCGTTGACCGCAGCCACCACATAACTATTGTCATTACCATAAGCCGTGGACGCTTGTACCACCATGGCATGAGCGATACCGGCGCCATCCATGGCCGCAAGCAAGGATTCAAAGTCGGCCGGGCGATGCGCCGACCAATCCGATTGCTTGCCACCGACCGGCGCTAACGGATAGCGCTCGTGGTCCGGCGATATAGCGTGTGTATGCGTATCGACGATGTCGTACATGGTTAAGCTCCTGTATTTTTTTATTCCATAATGTGAGCGAAGTGTATTAAAAAAGACCGAAAATCACTAATTTTAACGACGACACATCCCATAAATTTAAATTAAGCTTAATATATAAATATGTTTTATTTTAGCGAAATGAGGGTGTCATGTCTGACGAAATCGTCCGTCTGAGGCGTTTGGTGTTCTTCGATGCAGTGTGTCGGGAAGGCGGTATCGGCCACGCTGCCGAAGCTGTTGGATTAACACAACCGGCGGTGAGTCTGGCGATCAAAAAACTGGAAGAGAGCTTTGGTGCGGTGTTGTTTGAGCGTGGCTATGGCGGCAGTGATTTGACGCCGGAAGGCAAACTATTGCATCGACGCGTGCGCCGCATGCTGGATCAGATGGAAGTCGCCGTCGCTGCCGTGCTGAGCGGTACCAAGCCGCGCAATCATGACGCCAGTGCGGTATGTCGCCATCTGACCGATGCGCAGATCCGTTGTCATATTGCGATTGCGCAGCTTGGCTCGGCAGTAGAAGCGGCCCGCAAGCTCGGCATTTCGCAACCGGCGGTACATCGGGCCGCGCGCGAGCTGGAAGAAACCGTGGGCGTGACGCTATACCGGCGGCGAGTGCACAGTGTCTCGGCCAATGCCACCGGTACTGAGCTGGCGCGCCGTTTCAGTCTGGCACTGCATGAGATCAATCAAGCCACAGTTGATCTGGCCTCGGCACGCGGTCTGGCCAGCGGCAAGGTAGCGGTGGGTGTGTTGCCTTTGTTACCGCAGCGTTTGCTGGCTCGGGCGATTGGTCGTTTGCAGGTAGAGTTTCCCGATATTGCGGTGACGATTCGGGAAGGTCCGCATTCGCGCCTGATCAATGATTTGCGCTTTGGCGAGCTCGACATCATTGTCGGCGCGTTGCGTGAGCCACGCTTGGCCGATAGTGTGGTGGAGGCGGCGTTGTTTACCGATCCATATGCAGTGGTGGTACGGCGCGGGCATGCACTGGCGCTGCGTGAGCATGTCACGCCCGAGGATTTGACGGCTTTTGGCTGGGTAGTGCCGCAGCAGGATATGCCGCGCCGCAATGTGGTCGAGGCAATGCTGGCGACCTTGCCGACGCGGCCGCGCGTGGTGGTGGAAACCAGCTCGCTGGCCATGATGATTGCAATGCTGGAGGAAAATGATTGCATTTCCTTGCTGTCAAGGTCGCACATCTTGTATGGCAATTACCGCCATGATGTGGTGGCGCTCGATATTGCACCGCCTCAGGAGGAGCGCACGGTCGGGTTGACGACGCGGGCGGACTGGTTGCCTACGCAGGTGCAGCAGGGGTTTATTGAGTATCTGCGCGAGCAGTGTCGGCTGGATCATTGATTCTTTTTTCCTGCGCTCAGTGCGTCGTTGAACAGCATTAATCCCTTGGCTCCTTTTTTACGTCCTAGCGGCGATCATGGGCCGATCGACTGATGCACAAAATTCCATCTGCCCGATTATTTCATTTTGGGAAGAGGAAATTCATGGTGAGGCGAATGCCGTTATCGGGAGATCCATTCGGCGTCGTAATGAAATGGGTATAACCGAGATAAATGCTGACCGGTTGACTGCCTAACAGCATGACTTTGGCCATGCCCCAGCCCAGGCTGGTGGTGTTGCGCCCCGAGCTTGCTTGCCAATTCCGGATGTATTCAGATTGGAATGTGGTACTCCATCCACTCCCGAGCGCATAAGCCACAAATGGGTTCAAGTTAGTCACATTGATACTGTCGCGATGACTATTGCCTGCAAAAGAAACGATGTGATTGGCCACCCCACCTACGCTCCAAGGACCTGCCTGGATGAGTAGCACCCCAGATGGCCCCACCCCCCATTTTTTGGCGCCAAAGTCATCTCTGCTTGCCGTGGGCAGCAGGAAAACCGGCCCGACACCCCAGATCAGATTCGTCACGGCGCGCGGAGAAAAGAACGTCGAAGCAATCACATCTCCGGTGCTCCAGGTAGCTCCCTGGCCAGCCACGACCTCGGGCTGACGAATCACCGGCACAATGGTCCGGGTAATCAGATTCCAATCGTCATTGATGCGAAAGGGAATCACGGGCTGAACATTCATCACGTAGCGGGTTGCGTCGTTTGGCCCCACCGGACGGACCCAATTGCTTTGCACCGGAACCGACACCATGTCCGCGACCGGATTTGCTGCGGCTTGCGAAAGTTCATCTTCCGTCGGGATGGCCATGGCCGAAGTGGAGATTGCCCCAATCAAACCACCAAGAAGTATTTTATTGAGTTTCATGTCGATATCGCTTTCGCGCATGATCATTCGTGTGTCTCAATTGGCAATTGGCCCAACAGTTGAGGACACTGTGCTCCACATCAGGCATTGGCGGAGGTCGTTTCCACTGACACGATCATGCGCGAGGCGATCAATTGCAACCGCAACACTAGGACATCGCAGTCATGGCCGGATGCAGGTATCTTCCCCTACTTTCCCGCTTGAAAAGAGCGAGAGTATGAAAACATACAGTTCGTCAATGCATGCCCTCCATGCCTGATACTGCGGGCAAAAAAAAACTGAGCTCTGTGCAATACAGAGCTCAGCAATGGTCTTTCCCTACATCCATTCTTCAAGCCGATGCGACTAGTTCGTCGCAGACTTTATTTCAGTCTCATGCCGCTATGTTCAGGCCAACTCCTCCAGGCGAATCTTGGTCACGCTGCCGACGACGGTCGATAAAGCTTCGATCTTGAGAATCGCCGCCTCAATGTTGCGCTCCTGAGTTTGGTGCGTAAGCATGATGATATCGGTCTGGGTTTCGCCTTCCGACGGTTCCTTTTGCAGCATGGCATCGATAGAAATCGACGAGTCCGCCAGAATGCGCGTGACATCGGCCAGCACGCCCGGCTTGTCCGCCACATGCATGCGCAAGTAATAGCTGGTGGTGACATCGGCCATCGGCAGCACTGGCGTATCGGCCATCGAATGCGGCTGGAAGGCCAGATACGGTACGCGGTGTTCCGGATCAGCAGTCGCCAGGCGTGTGATATCGACCAGATCGGCAATCACGGCCGAAGCGGTCGGCTCGGAACCGGCACCCTTGCCGTAGTACAGCGTTTCTCCGACAGCATCGCCACGTACTACGACTGCATTCATCGCGCCTTCGACATTGGCAATCAGGCGGCTCGATGGAATCAAGGTCGGATGCACGCGCAATTCGATGCCATTGGCAGTTTGCCGTGTGATGCCGAGCAACTTGATGCGATAGCCCAGTTGTTCGGCATACTTGATATCGGTCGCTTGCAGCTTGGTGATGCCTTCCACGTGCGCCTTGTCGAACTGCACCGGAATGCCGAACGCAATCGACGCCATGATGGTCAGCTTGTGTGCTGCATCGACGCCTTCAATATCGAAGGTCGGGTCGGCTTCGGCATAGCCCAGGCGCTGTGCTTCCTGCAACGCCACGCTGAAGTCCAGGCCCTTGTCGCGCATTTCGGACAGGATGAAATTGGTGGTGCCATTGATGATGCCGGCAATCCACTGGATGCGGTTGGCAGTCAAGCCTTCGCGCAAGGCCTTGATGATAGGAATGCCACCGGCCACAGCGGCCTCGAACGCCACCATCACGCCCTTTTCCTGCGCAGCCTTGAAGATTTCATTGCCATGCGTTGCGATCAATGCCTTGTTGGCAGTGACCACATGCTTGCCATTGGCGATGGCCTTGAGCACCAGTTCTTTGGCAATACCATAGCCGCCGATCAACTCGATGACAATATCAATGTCCGGGTCATTGACCACCAGATTGGCATCGTTGACGACCTTGACTTGTCCATTGGTCAGCTCGGCGGCGCGCTCTGTGTTCAGATCGGCCACCATGGTAATTTCAATGCCGCGTCCCGCGCGCCGCGCAATCTCTTCCTGATTGCGCTTCAATACATTGAAAGTACCGGCACCGACGGTGCCAATGCCAAGCAGACCTACTTTGATGGATTTCATAATGTCTTCGTAGTTGAAATAAAAAACCGTCGCAGCGCTGCGACGGGTAGTGCGGGAAAATCTGTTATCACGATCAAGCCGTGCCGTGGCGCTTGCGATAGTTTTCCAGGAAATGCGCAATACGGCCCATCGATTCGGTCAAATCGTCGGTATTGGGCAAGAACACCACGCGGAAGTGATCCGGTGTCGGACAGTTGAAACCGGTCCCTTGCACAATCAAGACCTTTTCCTCGGCCAGCAAATCGTAGGCAAATTGCTGATCGTCCTGGATTGGATAAATCTCCGGATCGAGGCGCGGGAACATGTACAGCGCTGATTTCGGCTTGACGCAGGTCACCCCTGGAATGTCGGTCAGCAGCTTGTGCGCCAGATCACGTTGCTTGGCCAGACGACCATGCGGCGCCACCAGATCGTTGATGCTTTGGTAACCGCCCAGCGCGGTCTGGATCGCATATTGACCGGGTGCATTGGCACACAAACGCATCGATGCCAGCATGTTGAGGCCCTCGATGTAATCCTTGGCATGCCTCTTTTCGCCCGAAACCACCATCCAGCCGGCACGATAGCCGCAGGAACGGTAATTCTTGGACAAGCCGTTGAAGGTGATGAACAGCACGTCGTCAGCCAGCGAGGCCAGCGAAGTATGGGTGTTGCCGTCGTACAGCACCTTGTCGTAGATTTCGTCGGCGAAGATGATCAATTGGTGCTGGCGCGCCACTTCGACCAATTCCTTGAGCACCTCTGTGGTGTACAGGGCGCCGGTTGGATTGTTCGGGTTGATGACCACGATGGCCTTGGTATTGGGCGTGATCTTCTTGCGAATATCGGCCACGTCGGGTTGCCAGCCGGCCTGTTCGTCACAGACATAATGCACTGGTGTGCCGCCGGACAAGCTCACGGCAGCCGTCCACAGCGGATAATCCGGTGAAGGCACCAGCACTTCATCGCCGGTATTGAGCAGCGCATTGACGCTCATGACGATCAATTCCGAGGCACCATTGCCAAGGTAGATATCATCAATGGTGACACCCTGGATCTGCTTTTGCTGGGTGTAATGCATGATCGACTTGCGCGGCGCGAACAAACCCTTGGAATCGGTATAGCCGGAGGCATTGCCCATGTTGCGGATCATGTCCTGCACGATTTCATCGGGCGCATCGAAGCCGAACGCGGCCAGGTTGCCGATGTTGAGCTTGATGATCTTATGGCCTTCTTCTTCCATTTGCCGCGCTTTTTCCAGCACGGGCCCGCGGATGTCGTAACAGACATCTGCCAGTTTCTTCGATTTTTGAATCGGTCGCACAGTGCACATCCTTAAAACGGTATTTCATTAAATGGAACCGCCTCACCGACATCCGCTCTGGCAGGAACGCTTCTTATCACGAGTAATGACATGCGCTCCTGCAAAAGCCCGCCGGAACCGGCCATTTTGCCGAAAGCCTTCGATTTTATCAATGAATAATGCGTAGCCAAGAACAGGAAAACGCTACAATGCAGCACTTTAAGACCTTATTGTCGAAATCGGCCGAGACTACACGCTGACGGTTGCCCTTTCGACGCTACGCGCCATGAAGCTTCAATCCACTGCAAGCCAGCAATACCAAACCGTCACGGCCTATGACGACACCGGCATTGAAATCAATGCCGTGCGCTTTACGAATAGCCTGCTGGTATTGCCAGAGACAGCACCGACCGCCTGGCCGGTGGCGTCCTTCGATCAATTGAGCGAGGCGCATTTTGAGCAGATCGATGCCACCCAGCCTGACGTGGTGATCCTCGGCACCGGACAGCGGCAACGTTTTGTCCATCCCAAACTGACGACGCAACTGACGGCACGCCGGATTGGTGTCGAATGCATGGATAATCAGGCGGCTTGCCGAACTTACAACATTTTAATGGCAGAAGGCCGCAAAGTTGCGCTGGCGCTGATCATTGAATCGGGCTCTCCACACCACCCTGTCTCTGCTTAAGGAAATCGCCGTAATGCGCGAATTGTACAAATCCAAAGCGTTCGTCTGGACGCTGCTCATCCTGTTCCTGCTGATTTGGTTCTATATGCTTGGCGCCCGCACCCTGGTGCCGACCGATGAAGGACGCTATGCGGAAATGGCGCGCGAAATGGTTGCCACCCAGGATTGGATCACGACGCGCCTGAACGGCATCAAGTACTTCGAAAAGCCACCGCTGCAAACCTGGATGAATGCAATCACCTTCGAGTTGTTCGGGCTTGGTGAATGGCAAGCACGTTTGTGGACCGGTCTCAACGGCCTGTTTGGCATCGCTCTGGTTGCTTATACCGGTCGTCGCGTGTTCAACGAACGTGTCGGTTTCTATGCCCCGCTGGTGCTGGCATCGAGCTTGTTCTGGGCGGCCATGGGCCATATCAATTCGCTCGACATGGGCCTGGCCGGGATGATGACCTTGAGCATCTGCGCCCTGCTGTTGGCGCAGCGCACCGAGGCCGACCGCGACGAACAACGCAACTGGATGCTGCTATGCTGGGCTGGCATGGCGTTGGCGGTATTGTCCAAGGGCTTGATCGGCATTGTGCTGCCGGGCGCAGTGCTGATACTGTACACGCTGTTTTCGCGCGACTGGGCGATCTGGAAGCGCTTGCACATGATCAAGGGCTTGTTGCTGTTTTTCCTGATCACCACGCCCTGGTTTGTACTCGTGTCGATGAAAAACCCGGAATTCCCGCAATTCTTCTTCATCCACGAGCATTTCCAGCGTTTTACTACCAAGATCCATAGCCGTACCGGCCCCTGGTATTATTTCATCCCCATTCTGGTGGCAGGCATCCTGCCCTGGCTGGCAATCATGGCGCAAAGCCTGTGGGGTGGCCTCAATGAAGACCGCAGCGGCGCGGGCAACTTCACCAGCCTGAGTGAAGGCCGCTTCCAGCCGCGCAAGATGTTGCTGGTCTGGTCGGTATTCATTTTTGTGTTCTTCAGCATTTCCGACTCCAAGCTGCCGTCGTATATTCTGCCGATCTTTCCGACCCTGGCGCTGCTGATTGCCTGCTATCTGGAACGCGCCTCGTCCAAGGCGATCGTCTGGTCGGCCGCACTGGTGGCGCTGATGTGCGCCATCGGCATGGGTTTCATCTCGCGCGTGCCAGAATTGGCCAAGGATGCTTATTCGCTGCCGTTGCTGACAGCGCATGTACCGTGGATTTATGCCGCGGCAATTACCGCCTTTGTTGGTGCGGTGCTGGCAATCCGCTTTGCCCGTAGCCAGCGCGACCTGGCAGTGGTCTTGCTGGCGGCCAGCAGCTTCATCGCCGGCCAGTTGCTGATGCTGGGTCACGATCCACAAGGCCGCTATTCGGCCGGGATCGACTATGTCCCGGCATTACAGGCAGAATTGACGCCGCAAACGCCGATGTACCTGGTCGGCCGTTATGAACAGGCACTGCCGTTTTACCTGCAACGCACGATGACCATGGTGCGTCATGCCGATGAACTGGAATTCGGTCTGAAGCAGGAACCGCAGTTGTGGCTGCCAACCATCGATGCCTTCGTGGCGCAATGGATGGCCAACCACGCCGCCGGCAAGAAAGATATCGCCATCATGGATCCACAAGTTTATAAAGACCTGAAAGAACGCGGCATCCCCATGCGGCTGATCGGCCAGGATCCGCGCCGCGTGATCGTCGCCAATGATCCACCAACTGCTGGCGAACCAGCCAAGGTGACACCATGAATATCACCACCTTCGGTTTCATCTTCGTCGGCATCTGCCTCAATGCCGTAGCGCAACTGCTGCTCAAGGCCGGTACCAACGCGGTTGGCGCGATTCACCTGACCGCCGACAACTGGCTAGCCACCGGCATCAAGCTGGCGACACAATTGCCGATCATCGGCGGCTTGACCTGTTACGTGGTGTCGGTCGGCGTATGGATCATCGGCCTGTCGCGCGTCGATGTCACGATTGCCTATCCGTTGCTGTCGCTGGGCTATATCATCAATGCCATTGGCGCCTGGTATTTCCTCGGCGAAGTGGTCTCGGCCCAGCGCCTGATGGCCATCGCCGTGATCATCGTCGGCGTGATTCTGCTTACCCGCAGTTAATCCCTGGACCAGCGCACTGTCCGCACAGATGGTCAAGCGAGCAGTGCCTGATTTACAATACGTGCCGGTATGTGCGGCTTTTTTCTGCCGCTACCAGTTTTTGATCCGAAATTTGTGAGCCCTCCATGACACAGCCTTTGCCGTTTTTGCCGTTTTCCAAGCCCACCATTGATGAAGCGACCATCAGCGCGGTGGCCGATGTGCTGCGCTCCGGCTGGATTACCACCGGCCCCAAGGTGCAGGCATTCGAAAAGCAATTGTCCGAATATCTGGGCACGCGCCTGGTGCGCACCTTCAACTCCGGTACCTGCACCATGGAAATCGCCCTGCGTATCGCTGGTGTCGGCGCTGGCGATGAAGTCATCACCACACCGATTTCCTGGGTAGCGACCGCCAACGTGATCATCGAGACCGGCGCCACACCGGTCTTCGCCGATATCGACCCGGTCACCCGCAACATCGACCTGGACAAGCTGGAAGCAGCGATCACGCCGCGCACCAAGGCCATCATCCCGGTCTATCTGGCGGGTTTGCCGGTCGACATGGACCGCCTCTACGCCATTGCCAAGAAGCACAATCTGCGCGTCATCGAAGATGCTGCCCAAGCCCTCGGCTCGAGCTGGAAAGGCCGGCGCATTGGCGCATTCGGCGATTTCGTGTCGTTCAGCTTCCAAGCCAACAAAAACATCACCAGTTCCGAAGGTGGTTGTCTGGTGGTCAACAATGCCGACGAAGCGCGCCTGGCGGAAAAATACCGCCTGCAAGGCGTCACTCGCACCGGTTTTGACGGTTTGGAAGTCGATGTGCTGGGCGGCAAGTTCAACATGACCGACGTCGC
>Ga0066798_10000263_pt1 | contig 29501 bp, 28 predicted proteins | sample PersoiDNA2013203_FD_70961 | JGI IMG/M metagenome (GOLD analysis project Ga0066798, IMG submission 70961) | Permafrost soil microbial communities from the Arctic, to analyse light accelerated degradation of dissolved organic matter (DOM) -... | ecosystem: Environmental > Terrestrial > Soil >... | reverse complement strand
GGGGGGGGGGGGGGGGGGGTGGGGGGGGGGGGGGGGGGGGTGGCCGTTCGGCCGGCACTGGCTTGGGCGGTGTAGCTGCAACAGGTGCAGCGATTTCTGGTGCAACGGTTACGCTCACGGACATTAACGGTAAAACTACTACTGCAACAACGGGCACTGACGGTAGATTTAGCTTCACGGCAGCACAATTGACAGGATTTGTCGCACCTTACGCGCTCGATTTGACTGGATCAGTTGGCTCCAAGCAACTACATCTGCACTCAATTGCAACCTCCTCAAGCACAGTCGCCAACATTAACCCGCTCACTGAACTCATAGTTGGTGCTGTCACAGGAGATGATCCAGATAAACTTAAAACCAATCTAACCGCACTCAAAGCGATTACCAACGATAAAGTCAAAAAAGAGAAAACCAACCTTGCTGCAAAATTTAAAAAGCTTTTCGATGATTCAGGCGCGGACACGGATGTGGTCTCCGGAACGATTGTTGCTGGTTCAGGCGTCGGCTTGGATAAATTGCTTGAAAGCATTTTCGTCGACAAGGTGGCCGATGCCACTACGGGGAAAACCACAATCATTATTTACAACAAGCAGGACTTAGGTAATGGGGTTCATATCCGCTTAGACAAGGCAGACGATATTCTCTCTGGCGCAGACTCTTCAGAGGACTCGAATTTCACAGCGGTCAATGCTAAATCTGTTCTAGCAGCCGATGATCTGTTTATTGCCATCAAAAACTACTTAGCACTTTACGCTACGACCACTACGCCATTTACAGGCACTTCAGATACAAAGCTCGCTACTTATTTTACCAATGACTTTCTTCAAAATGGCTTAGGCTCCTATGCATGGTCTAATATTGTTGGTCAGAAACTAGGCACTGGAGCAACCGTCAAGTCTGCAGAAATTGCAGAGTGCTATATTGACTCGGTTGATAGCACTTCGACAGTCTGTAAGACGCATGTTGTGTTACAGAAAGCTGATGGAACCACACTTGACGATCAGAATACGATTATGAAGAAGACAGCCATTGGTTGGAGGTTATATGGTAACCAGCGTCCAATTGAGGCAAGCTTTAAACAAACCGCTCGCAATATTGACGTATATACATCAGCCGGAACTAAAGCTTTCAACGCCAAGAAATATGGCGTTTATGCACTGATTCCAAAAAATCAGGACGTAGGTCAAATTACTTCTGTCACAGTGACGTTAGCGGGCTACTCACCAATCACACTAACTAGTTACCCCGGTTGCCATTACTTGTCTTCCACTCAGTATTGTTCGACTTATATAGACTTTACGGGTGCAACCTCAGCACCGGTTGGAACAGTGGTGACCATGAGTTACGTGATTGGATCAAATACAGCGCAAACGTTCCAATTTAAAACCCAAGAGCCATTCTTCAATCAAAGTAGTACTTTATCCTACCCATCAATTACAGATACCACTGTTACCTCATTCCTATCCTTTACAGGGGGAGCAAGTCTGAGTGCTAGCTGGATGAACACCATTGAAAGCAAGGTAAATGAATTAGATGCGATTGTTCTGACAGGTACACCTGGTACAGCAGCTGCTTTTGGTGACATTCAGTTCGATCTGCAAGACAAGGTCGGCACTACTGTGACTTGGCATAGCGATAATAGCGGCACTGTTACTGCTACGCCAGTCACTGGAACTCCATTCTTCAAGTATATGGGAGTGACTGCTGAGGATGAAATCGGACGTTGGTTACAGCATCAAGTGTTAATTAATGATGCATGTGCAAGCAATCCGTCTACAAGCTGCCCTCCGTAATTTCTTAGAGAAGTTATATGAGTGACCAAAGCCACGGTTCGCCGTGGCTTTATTTTTTATATTGGTGAGGATAAGGCTGTGTAATTTGAATTGAAGTGATGCAACTGTATTGGGTTACATATACTATTAAGTCTATTACATCACTCCACTGCATCCTTAGCCTTACTTTCTTCAATCGTCTGCCACTGCATGTGATTAATTTAAAATTTTCACTACTTAATAACTGACATTGAGAATCGTCACTCTCGGCCAATTGCTGCCGGATACGTATTTACGGAATCCGGTGACGACGACGCAGTCTTGAGTGAGGACAATCTCACTATCTTTCTCGCAGGCCGCGCCAGCCTTTTTCACGCATGCAAAGTAGCAAGCCTCTTGTGACTTGATGCGTTTGATTATCCGGGCGATGAGCTTCCCCTAAGACTGCTACGCATTCACCAAGGTCGATATTTAGTCCATCGACACTACCCATTTTCCACCAAGAGCTTATTTTGAATATTTCCATTGGGTCAGCGGTTTTCTTAGCTGTTGGCGGCAATTGATTTGTGCCAGATGATGGTTGGTCGGCACTCGTGGTTTTAATACTTGGGTTTAATGGCTTTCCTACCTGTCTGTTATCGGGATTGACAGAAACCTCAGCAACTAGGTTGCTCTCTATTGGATCAGTACTCCCTAGACTTTGAACAAACCATCCATTGTCTTCCATGCACTTATCAACAATCGCTTGATTTGTACTTTTTGCGAGGCATGATTTTTTAGTGTTTTCCAAATCACGGGCACTGGCACCTTGTTTGTAGGCGAATTCACCGCAGCCATTCATCAGTAAAGCTGACAGCAGTGTGAAGCACCATTTGATATAGGACTGTTTTTGAGGAAATTTTGTCATGATCATTAGCTGAGTTCCACGTATTGAGTAATTGATTTTTAGCAAAGTTAACACAAATCCTAGAAAGCCTTTACGTATTTACCTACGCAATATTGCGTATTTCATAGCCACGTCACACTAGCTAATCTAGCAACATCTTTCAAGCGGTTGACGAGATTATTCAGCAATCAACCATCAGAGAACACAAGGATTAGTTACAAATAATTTTTCATCAAGGGAGAGTAGTAATGACATTTAAACTTAAGACAAGCCTACTGGCTGCAGCAGTAACTGCTGCGGTAATGTTGCCAGCAATGAGCGCCCATGCGGGTGGTACGATCTCATTCGGCGAAGACAAATCAATTAGCCTTGGCTTTGGCATGCGTAGTAGTTTTAGCAGTGTTGAGAATGGGGCGCCGAACGGTACATCTCGTTCACAAGACTTTAGCTTGGACAGTGCACGTATCTATTTATCCGGCTCATTGAACAAAAATATCAAAGCTATGTTTAATACTGAAAAAAGCATTGCTGGTGAGGGCTTTCAGCCCATTGATGCTAACGTGCAGTTTGAGCTTATGCCAGAGCTGACCATTTGGGCTGGTCGTTTTCTATCGCCAAGTGATCGTGCCAACTTGGCCGGTCCATATTACTCATTAGGTGGCGGCTATTGGGCAGGTATTGCTTCACGTTACGGCTACAACGGTGGTTACATTGGTCGTGATGACGGTGTGGCGGCAGTGGGTAATTTGTTGGATGGCAAACTAGGTTATTCATTCGGTGCTTTCGAAGGAAATACAGCATTTAAAATTGCGCCTGTCACTGTAGGAACTCGTACAGGATCTGATGGCTTGATGTATGCAGGTAGGCTCCAATATGACTTTTGGGATGCAGAGCCAGGCTACTATGGCACAGGCAACTATCTCGGTAGCAAAGACATTCTAGCGGTTGGTATTGCGGGTAGAACACAACATGGCGGTTCAGTATCTACAACCCAAACAGGTAATTACAGCTCATACAGTGTTGATTTCTTGATGGAAAAGAAACTTGATAGTGGTGCGGTATCTGTAGAAGCGGCTTACTACGACTACAACACTGATAGCGTATTCTTAAGTGAGCAAGGTAAAGCCTACTCAGCTGGCGCGGGCTATATATTTAAAGACAAAGTAGGCTGGGGTCAATTCCAACCGTTTGCGCGTTATCAAAAATTCGACTCTGACGCGATTTTAAATAGCAGCACCAGAAAATATGACCTAGGTGTTAACTACATTATTGAAGGCTATAACGCACAAATTTCTACAGTTTATTCAGATACAAAAGTATCAGGCAGAAATGGTGTGAATGCGCTTAACGTGGCATTACAAGTCCAGTTTTAATAAATCAATTTTTTAATCATTCAATTGTATTGCACAAATCCCCTGAATTAGGATTTGTGCAAACAAGACATAAGCAATGGCATTTTTATAATTTAGATTATTTATTTGATCTAGCGTTTTAATGACGATTAATTATTGTCCACCCAACATGCGATGTACTTGGCAGGTGAGGCCTTCCAGCTGTTTATCTATTGAGTCAGTAGCGATAGGTTTAAATGTCGCATTAACTTTCTCTGTTCCGACAATTGTATTTTTTTCATTGTAAAAATCTATCGGTGAAATTTTAACTGTATGCAAAGTACAGTTAAATGTTGGGGTATAAATTTTGGCAATATAGGCAAATTTTGTTTGATTGAGATGATAGGTCTGCAGCGATTTAAACTTTACCTTAGCGGTGATGAATGGATAGCCATCTGACTCGTTGAATGAGTCCATATCTACCAGAACTTCAGAGTTTTTATCATCAACAATTGATGTCCAATCAGCTGCCCATGCTTCAAAAGATGCAAGCACACACAGCAGTCCAATTAAGCCTCTAGTTTTTAAGCCTTTGGTTTTATTCATTATTTACTTACCTTTACTTTCAAATATTTGCAAGTCATCAAGATAAAACTCATGTTGCCTAGTCTTTTTACTGGTTTTTGTTTTTAAGTATATGGCGACATTTAGTGGAAACAAGTTTGTTAAAAGTTAACACATATCTAGTAATTTTTTGGGAAATTAATCTACGCAGTTTGACGTATTTCCATTATTGCCTTGTGTCGATAATCTGTGCACATCGAAAGACTCTTGAAGATTTTAACGAGAGTAAGACCAGCAAATGATCATGCAATTTAAAACAACTGCTAGATAAACATTGTTGATTAGCGATGTGGATTAAGGGTTAAGGATATTAGCCATAGACTTTATCTTACTGAATGTAACCGAAATTTGTTAGGAGTAATGGAATGAAAACTTTAGTTAAGTTAGATCTCGAAAAGAAGCCGTGGGAGCAGGAGGGTCAGATTCACAATCGTTGGCACCCTGATTTGCCTATGATCGCAATGGTTAAGCCTGGTGATGAATTTCGTGTGGAATGTATGGATTGGACTGGCGGCCAAATTGGTAACAATGACAGTGCGAATGACGTGCGTGATGTAGATTTGACACAAGTACATTATTTAAGTGGTCCGATTGGCGTTGAAGGGGCTGAGCCAGGCGATTTAATGGTGGTTGAAATATTAGATGTTGGTACTTTTGAAGATAGTCAGTGGGGTTTTAACGGTATTTTCGCTAAAGAAAATGGCGGCGGCTTCTTAGTAGATCAGTACCCTGAAGCACGCAAATCTATCTGGGATTTTCATGGTATTTATACGACTTCACGTCACGTACCCAATGTTAGATTCGCCGGCATTATGCACCCAGGCCTAATCGGTTGCTTACCTTCAAAAGAGTTATTAGACAAATGGAATAAGCGTGAGGGGGATTTGATTGCAACCGAACCTGACCGTGTTCCAGAACTAGCGTTACCTCCAAATCCAAAATCTGCTGTGATGGGGAAAATGACGGGTGAAGCTGCTAAAAAAGCGGCTTTAGAAGGTGCTCGCACTGTGCCGCCACGTGAGCACGGTGGTAATTGTGATATTAAAAACCTTACAAAAGGCTCAAAGGTTTATTTCCCTGTGTATGTAAAAGATGGTGGCCTCTCTATGGGTGACCTTCACTTCTCACAAGGGGATGGCGAAATAACTTTCTGTGGTGCCATTGAGATGGCTGGCTACTTAGATATCAAAGTCAGTTTAATTAAAGAAGGTGTCAAGAAATATGGCATTAAAAATCCAATTTTCGAACCTAGTGTCCTTACGCCAACTTATAAAGACTACATCATTTTTGAAGGTATTTCAGTTAATGAACAAGGCAAGCAACTTTACTTAGATGTTAATGAGGCTTATCGCCAAGCTTGCTTAAACGCTATTGAGTATATGAAGAAATTTGGCTACACCGGCGCGCAAGCCTTGTCGATATTAGGCACGGCGCCAGTAGAAGGTCATATCAGCGGCATTGTCGATATTCCTAATGCCTGCGCCACTTTATGGTTACCAACTGAGATCTTCGACTTCGATATGAAGCCAAATGCTGAAGGACCTAAAGTCATGGTGAAACAAGGCATGGATACCGCTAAAACCAGTTAAGGAGTGATTTGCATGCCAGTTTATGAATATGAATGTGATAACTGCGGTGTTTTTACAGCGCTTAGAAAAATGAGCGAATCTAGTGAGCCGGCATTTTGTGATGAGTGTGGTTGCGAAAGCCCACGTATTATTTCCGCCCCTAGGTTAGCTGTAATGGATAAATCACAGCGTGTGGCGCATGAGCGAAATGAAAAATCTGCGCATGATCCAAAATTGGCTAAACGTTCAAGTTGTGGATGTGCGGGCTCGCATACGTGCAAAACAAGCACCAAATTGAACCCTGAAACTGGTAAGGCGGCTCTGCAGATGCAAACCAAAAAGACAGCAAGACCTTGGATGCTATCGCACTAATTGATGCAATTGCACTCGTTGATGAAATTGCACTATGAAAAGTTGGTTAATTTAGTTTTATTTGTATTTTTTTGATTTTTTGATGAGGAGACAGAGTAATGAGTACTTTAAATAGGCGTAACTTTATGAAAGTTGGTGGCGTGCTTACTGCTGCACTACTTTCAGCAGGGATTTTAACTAACACAGCTTTCGCTGCAGATACTTCAACAGCAAAAGTGATGACAACAGGTCTGGCTGTAACAGACACAACTGTTAAAGTTGGTATTTTGCATTCTGCCACAGGTACTATGGCTATTAGTGAAACAGGTTCTATCCAGGCTGAGAAGTTGGCGATTGAACAAATTAATGCTGCTGGCGGTATTTTGGGTCGTAAGATTGAAGTGATTCAAGAGGATGGCGCATCAGACTGGCCTACGTTTGCAGAAAAAGCAAAAAAACTTTTGGAAAACGATAAAGTTGCCGCTGTAATGGGTTGCTGGACATCTGCATCACGTAAAGCAGCTCTGCCAGTGTTTGAAAAAGATAACGGATTACTTTTCTACCCAACATTCTACGAAGGCTTAGAGCAATCTAAAAACGTATTCTATACAGGCCAAGAAGCGACGCAGCAAATTCTTGCAGGTTTAGATTGGATTGCTAAAGAGAAAAAAGCTAAAACCTTCTATCTGATTGGTTCTGACTACATCTGGCCACGCACTTCAATGAAAATTGCACGTAAACATATTGAGCAACATTTGCATGGCTCAGTGGTAGGTGAAGAGTACATTGCTCTAGGTGATACGCAATTTGGTTCAGTAATTAACAAAATCAAATTGAAAAAACCTGATGTGATTTATGCTGCAGTTGTGGGTGGTAGTAACGTGGCATGGTTCAAACAATTGAATGCTGCCGGATTGAACTCTAGCAAGCAAACCATGTTGACCATCTCAGTGACAGAAGACGAAGTTTTAGGTATTGGTGGTGAGAACTTGGCTGGGTTCTACTCAGCGATGAAGTACTTCCAATCTTTAGATACACCAACTAATAAAGCATTTGTCACTGCATTTAAGAAAAAATGGGGTGATAAATCTGTGATTGGTGACGTAACACAAGCGGCATACTTGGGTCCGTGGTTGTACAAAGCGGCTGTTGAACGTGCTGGTAGCTTTGACGTAGATAAAGTACAAGCTGCATTGCCCGGCTATGTGTTCAAAGATGCACCAGAAGGTCCAGTTACAGTAGAAAAAAATCACCACTTAACTACCAAGCTGCGTATTGGCGAATGGCAAAAAGATGGTCAAGCTAAAATTGTTTACACCTCTGGTTATATCAAACCAGATCCGTTCCCAAAAGGTTATCAATAATAGATAGTCAGCACTAAAGTTGCAGCAGCTTACTCATTAAGCTGCTGCAATGTAAATGTTTACAGCAATATAATTTTCTTTGGCAGCAATTGAGCAGGAGGCCGTATGTTTGGTTATTCGATGGCAGATATAGGCAATGTTATGGTCATGCAGGGCTTTTCTGGCCTTAGCATGTTTACAGTATTGCTACTTATGGCGTTAGGCCTAGCCATTATTTTTGGGCAAATGGGCGTGATAAATATGGCACATGGTGAATTTATGACCATAGGTGCCTACACCACAGTAATGCTCTCAAAAGTAGCAGTCACATATGGATTTGTTAACTACTATTTTATCTTTGCCATTATTTTGGCCTTTATCCTGGCTTTTGCAGTGGGATACTTTGTCGAATTCATTATGATTCGACATCTTTACAAACGACCCTTAGATACCTTATTAGCGACTTGGGGTTTGAGTTTAGTGATGCAACAGATGTTCCGCTCCAGCTTCGGTGCAAAAGAGGTGAGCGCTGAGCTTCCTGAGTGGTTGCTAGGTTCATTTAAACCGACACCGGACATTGATATCCCTATTAATGGCGTTTTTGTGATGGTGTTGGCTTTATTCGTAACAGCAGGTGTTTATATATTTATGTATCGCTCACGCTGGGGCTTGCGAGTACGTGCTACCGTACAAAATCGCGTGATGGCGGGTGCCGTAGGCATTAATACGAAAAAAGTTGACCGTGTAACTTTTGCCTTGGGTTGTGGTATTGCCGGCATTGCCGGTGCAGCGTTTACCACCATTGCCTCTACTGGCCCAACAACTGGAACGCTCTATATTGTAGATAGTTTTATGGTGGTGGTGTTTGGTGGTGCTGCAAGCCTAATGGGTACGATTGCCTCAGCATTCGGGATTGCACAAGCACAGTCTATTCTTCAATTCTTTATGACCAGCTCTATGGGTAAAGTTTCGACCTTATTAGTGATTGTTGGCATATTGATGATGAAGCCAGAGGGTTTGTTTGCTTCTAAGCTACGTAAGTAAATTGACAGGAGAAAAAAGATGAACGCGATTTTAAGCAGACTATTAGGCGGAAAAGAGGGGGCGATAGGACTGGCCATTCTAGCCGCAATCATCTTTATTGTGTTACCGCTAGGGTTGGATATATTTAGATTAAATCTGGTTGGTAAGTATCTTACTTATGCCTTTGTAGCCGTGAGTTTGGTTTTGTTGTGGGGTAATGGCGGTATCCTGAGTCTAGGCCAGGGTATATTCTTTGGTTTAGGCGGCTACGGTATGGCAATGTTTCTCAAGTTGGAAGCTTCAGATCCCATCAGCACCAAAATCCAGACTACGCCAGGTATTCCGGATTTTATGGACTGGAATCAAATCACAACAATCCCTTGGTTCTGGCAGCCCTTCAAGAGTTTGCCACTCACGATTTTGGCTATATTAGTCATTCCTGCATTGTTTGCCTATTTTATCGGTTTTGCCATGTTTAAAAGACGGGTAGGTGGGGTTTACTTTGCAATTATCACTCAGGCAATTGCTTTGATTCTAAGTATCCTGATTGTCGGACAGCAAGGCTACACAGGAGGTGTGAATGGTATTACTGACCTACGGACGCTGTTGGGTTGGGATGTTCGAGCTGATAGTGCCAAATATATTCTCTATTTCCTTAACGGGGCGTTGTTGATAGGCGTAATCATGGTTTCTCGTTACATCTTAAGCAGCAAATTCGGTATGTTGTTGCTAGCAATGCGTGATAAAGAAGAGCGTGTCCGGTTCTCTGGCTATGATGTTTCCGACTTCAAAATCTTTATATTTTGCGTCGCTGCGGTTATTTCAGCAATCGGCGGTGCGATGTTTACATTACAGGTGGGTTTTATGTCACCGTCATTTGTGGGTATTGTGCCTTCCATTGAAATGGTGATTTTTGCGGCAGTAGGTGGACGGGCGTCTTTGATTGGTGCTGTATATGGCACTTTACTGGTCAACTACGGTAAAACCGTATTCTCAGAGACATATCCTGAGCTGTGGTTATTCCTGATGGGTGGCTTATTTATCGCTGTTGTTATGTTCTTTCCTGATGGTTTGGCAGGTTTGTATGCAAAATATTCAAAGAAAATTAAATTCTTACGCAGATTTTCTGAATCAGAAAAAGTAAAGAATACAGAAGTGCTAGTTACATCTGCGGAAACTGAAGTTGTACCTAACAATGGACTAGCCGACGATATTGTTAAATTTAATGTGAATGAATTGGGAGCAAAAGCATGAGTGATACAGACTTTGTCCTGGCGATTGAAGATTTAACAGTGTCTTTTGATGGTTTCAAGGCTGTTGATAATCTTACTATGTATATTGACAAGAACGAGCTACGTGTCGTGATTGGACCTAATGGCGCGGGTAAAACCACAGTGTTAGATCTAATCTGCGGCAAGACTAAATCGACTTCTGGCTCTGTCAAATTCAGGAATACAGAGCTAACTAAGCTTTCAGAACATGAAATTGTACGGGCTGGGGTCGGGCGCAAGTTTCAAACCCCGTCTATTTACGAAAACTTGTCGGTGTATCAGAACCTGGAAGTTTCATATCCCAAAGGTCGTGGCGTATGGGGTAGCTTGATGTTTAAACGAACCGATGAAGTAGAGTCTCAAGTCAAAAAAATTGCAGAAGAAACCATGCTGACAGATCAACTCCAAATGGAAGCGGCATTGTTAAGTCACGGTCAAAAACAATGGCTGGAAATCGGCATGTTGCTGATGCAGGATCCTGAGTTGTTGATGTTGGATGAACCGGTTGCGGGTATGAGTGCCAAGGAGCGAGATCAAACGGCTGATTTGCTTAACAAAATCTGTAAAAATCGTTCAGTGATTGTGATTGAGCATGATATGGAGTTTGTGAAAAAAATTGCACATAAAGTTACCGTGCTCCATCAAGGCAAGATTCTAGCCGAGGGCCCTATGGACAAAGTGCAAGAAGACGAAAAAGTCATCGAAGTTTATTTAGGTCATTAACTCGCAATTTAGGAGACTCTTATGTTTGAAATTGAAAATTTGCAAGTAAGTTATGGCCAGAGCCAAGTAATACATGGTTTAAATTTTAAGGCAGAAAAAAACGAAACGTTAGCGATTATGGGACGTAACGGTATGGGTAAAACAACCTTGTTCAAATCGTTAATGGGTATCTTACCTAGCAAAAGCGGCAAGGCCGTTGTTGATGGTGTTGATTTTCAGGGTGATGATAGTTATGAGCGCGTAGCAAAAGGTCTGGCTTATGTGCCACAAGGCCGCATGATATTCCCTAACATGACAGTCCTAGAGAACATAGAAACAGGGCTTGAAAAATCCAAGACCCGTGAAATTCCTGAAGATATTTATGCACTATTTCCAGTGCTATACGACATGCGAAAACGCAAAGGCGGCAATCTTTCTGGTGGTCAGCAGCAGCAGCTTGCCATTGCTCGTGCATTGGTAACTAATCCCAAAGTATTATTACTTGATGAACCTACCGAAGGCATTCAGCCATCCATCATTAAAGACATCGCCAAGGTGTTGAATGAGATTAGAAAAATGCGTGAGATTACCATTATTGTGTCTGAGCAAGTACTGAGCTTTACTATGGAAATTGCTGACCGGATTATCGTGATTGATAAAGGAAAATTTATTCATGAAGACAAACGTGGTGAGGTAGATGCAGCCAAGATCAAAGGTTATTTGTCTGTTTGATATGACAAAAAACCAAGTGTTTTGTGGCATGATGAGGTTATGGATGACGCCCTTTCAATCGATTCAATTTTAGTTAGTTCGCATAATCAAAAAGGTACGGTTAATCACCAGCCAACTAGTTGGAAAGCCAGATTAGCGCTTGATTTTAACGCTAAAGATGGTCGCACCTATCTAGCTAAAAGACAGCATAGCGGCCCGCTGGTGATACAAAAAACTTTGCATCCTGAGGGGCCGTCTATTTGCCATGGCATTATCATTCACCCGCCTGGGGGCGTGGCAGGTGGCGATGAATTAACGCTGCAAGTAACATTGGCACCGAGCGCCCGTGTTCTGCTTACTACCCCGGGCGCCGGCAAATGGTATAAGGCGAATGGAGCCGTAGCAAGTCAGCATTTGCAATTTGATTTGGCTAAAAAGGCTAGTCTGGAATGGCTGCCGCAAGAGAATATTTTATTTGATGGCTCTATGGTTGATTTCTCTGCGGACATTAACTTGAGTGAAGATGCCAGCTATGCCGGATGGGAAATTCTGTGCTTTGGTCGGTTAGCTAAAGGTGAAAGATGGAATGCTGGAAAATTAAGTCAAAATTTGACAATAAAGCGCGACCATAAAACCATTTGGCAAGAGCGTGCTTTATTGCAGGCGAATGACCGGTTTTTTAATTCTTTAATTGGGATGGCTGGCAATGTAGTCAGTGCTAGTTTTGTGATTGCTGCGGGTACTGTGCCAGTAAAATTATTGCTGCAATGCCAGCAGTTACAAATGGATGACATAGCTAAGAATGTCGATGATAGTCATGCGAAATTTGGCGTCACAGTACTGCCGCAAGTATTTTCTGCACGCTACATCGGCATGTCTGCTCCGGCGGCGCGGCAATATTTTGAAAAGCTGTGGCATATTTTGCGCCCTTGGTATGTTAATCATCCAGCCATTAGACCTAGAATTTGGAATACCTAACAATCATCTTTGAGCTCATCCTCATACAATATCTTGAGAAAATATATGGAACTAACTCCTAGAGAAAAAGATAAATTACTGATTTTTACTGCCGGTCTTCTGGCTGAAAGGCGCAAAGCACGCGGCCTTAAACTCAATTACCCAGAAGCGATTGCTTTTATTTCGGCCGCTATTATGGAAGGTGCTCGCGATGGCCAGACCGTTGCGTATTTAATGGGCTACGGAGCAACGTTGCTAAGCCGTGATGATGTCATGGAGGGCATTCCTGAAATGATTCCTGATATTCAGATTGAAGCGACCTTTCCAGACGGTACCAAACTTGTCACAGTTCACCATCCTATTCCTTAGAGGTCATTATGATTCCAGGCGAAATGCTAATAGACGCGGGTAATATCAGCTTAAATGTAGACCGTGAAACAGTCATTGTTGATGTGTCAAATACTGGCGACAGACCAATACAGGTGGGCTCACACTTTCATTTTTATGAAACCAATGAGGCTTTATCTTTTGTGCGAAAGAGTAGCTATGGTTTTCGGTTAGATATTGCCGCAGGAACCGCCGTTCGTTTTGAGCCTGGCCAAACGCGCAAAGTGCAGTTAGTGGCATTGGCGGGCAACCGTAAAGTGTATGGCTTTGCTGGGAAAGTCATGGGGGCGTTATGAGTATAAACATCACAAAACAAGCATATGCGGAAATGTTCGGCCCAACGACTGGCGACAGAATGCGCTTGGCGGATACCGACCTATGGATAGAAGTTGAAAAAGACTTCACCCTTTATGGCGAAGAAGTAAAATTTGGCGGTGGTAAAGTCATTCGTGATGGCATGGGTCAAGGTCAGCTATCAGCCAAAGATGTCGCAGATACTGTCATCACTAATGCATTGATTATTGATCATTGGGGCATAGTCAAAGCCGATATTGGACTTAAAAATGGTCGGATTTCTGCTATAGGTAAAGCCGGAAACCCTGACATTCAATCTGCTGTGACCATACCAATCGGCGCTGGTACAGAAATCATTGCTGGTGAAGGCATGATCGTCACTGCCGGTGGTGTAGATACCCATATCCACTTTATTTGCCCGCAACAAATTGAAGAGGCGTTGATGTCAGGTGTTACCACCATGTTAGGTGGCGGTACGGGCCCGGCGACAGGTACTTTTGCAACCACTTGTACACCTGGGCCTTGGCATATCCACCGCATGTTACAAGCCGCCGATGCATTTCCTATGAATTTGGGTTTTATGGGCAAGGGTAATGTAAGTTTGCCGGCGCCGCTTCGTGAGCAAGTGGAGGCCGGCGCTATTGGCCTGAAGTTACATGAGGACTGGGGAACGACACCAGCTGCCATCGACAACTGCCTGAATGTGGCTGAAGAAATGGATATTCAAGTGGCCATTCACTCCGACACGCTGAACGAGTCCGGCTTTGTTGAAACGACTATCGCAGCATTCAAAGACCGCACCATACATACCTTTCATACTGAAGGTGCTGGCGGTGGTCATGCCCCAGATATTATCAAAGCAGTAGGTTTTGCCAATGTATTGCCATCGTCCACAAATCCTACGCGACCATTTACCGTAAATACCATTGATGAGCATTTAGATATGCTCATGGTGTGTCACCATCTAGATCCTGCGATTGCAGAAGACATTGCCTTTGCCGAAAGCCGTATTCGACGTGAGACTATTGCCGCAGAAGATATTTTGCATGATCTTGGCGCATTCTCCATGATGTCATCAGACTCGCAAGCGATGGGCCGGGTGGGCGAAGTCATTATTCGTACTTGGCAAACCGCCCATAAAATGAAAGTGCAACGCGGTGCATTGGCTGAAGACTCTGCACGTAATGACAATTATCGTGTTAAACGCTACATTGCCAAATACACCATTAATCCCGCCCTCACGCACGGTATTGCTGACACAGTAGGTTCAATAGAGGTTGGCAAGCTCGCCGACCTAGTGCTGTGGCGCCCAGCCTTTTTTGGTGTGAAGCCTTCCATTATTTTAAAAGGTGGCATGATTGCTGCAGCTGCGATGGGCGATCCTAACGCCTCGATTCCTACGCCGCAACCCGTACATTACCGTCACATGTTTGGTGCTTATGGCGGCGGGCTGAAAACCTCGGTTACCTTTGTGTCACAAGCAGCTTTGCACAACCCAGCCTTGGCTGCACTCAATTTAAACAAAACTTTAGTGCCAGTACGTGGTACACGGGCTATAAAAAAGGCGGATATGGTGCACAACGGCTGGATGCCTAAGATTGATGTTGACCCTGAAACCTATATTGTCCGTGCCGATGGTATTTTATTAGCCTGTGAACCTGCCAGTATCTTGCCTATGGCACAACGGTACTTCTTATTTTAGGCTTTTTATTCTGATGATTAACTTTACTCATGATTAACTTTATTAAGCGCCTGAATAAACTAGCGCAAGCCAGTCGGCAACAGGTCGATGATCAGTTGGTTCTACCTTTCGATTTGCGTCAAAAAAGCCGATTACGCGTGACGCTATTATCTGGTAAGGAAGCAGCATTGATGCTGGATCGCGGCACTATATTGCGTGGTGGTGATTTAATTCAAGCTGAAGATGGTCGTGTGGTGGAGATTGTTGCGGCAAATCAGGACGTGACCGACGTCACGGCAGCAAATCAACAAGCACTCATGTGTGCCGCCTACCATTTGGGTAATCGCCATGTGCCATTACAGGTTGGCGATGGTTGGTTGCGGCTAGAGCAAGATCATGTGCTGAATGAAATGTTGGTGGGTTTAGGCATGACCACGGTCAATCGACTCGCACCGTTTGAGCCTGAGGCTGGCGCTTATGGCGGCGGTCATAAGCACCATCACGATGATGATAATAGTCCGCGACTACCTTCTGCAAGGTTACGCAGACATGGCTGAAACTAAATTGAACCAGTCGTCCAGTATTGCGCTAAGTCGATTGCTGCAATTAGCCAGTCCTATGTTGCCGGTTGGCGCCTATAGTTATTCTCAAGGCCTTGAATGGGCGATTGAGTGTGGCGATGTACACAACCAGCTTAGTGCTAAAACCTGGATTGCCGATGCGTTAGCCTTATATCAAGGCCGTTATGAGCTACCCATTCTTTATCGTATGTACCAAGCTTGGCAGGCTGACGATGTCAATGCTATCAATGAGTGGGATGCGTATTTTCAGGCCGGGCGAGATACTGCGGAGGCGTATGCCGAAAGTCGCCAGATGGGCTATTCGTTGCGTCGTCTATTAAATGATGTAGGTAGTTTACCGGCTGAGTTTATGGTAAAGATTAATGCCCTAGAAACACCCGCGTTCCCAACTGTTTACTCCGGGGTTGCGCAGCGATGGGCAATTCCTGCACATGACATGCTGCATGCCTATGCATGGTCGTGGATAGAAAATCAGGTAAGCGCCGCCATGAAAGCGGTGCCGCTTGGGCAGGTAGCAGGCCAAAAAATATTATTAGAATTAGGTGAATGTTTACCTGATTTTGTTACGCAAGCCATGCATTTAGAAGATGTTGAAATTAGCAATTTTGTCCCAGGCCTCAGCATTGCTGGGTGCCGCCATGAAACCCAATATAGTCGACTGTTTAGATCATGAACCCTAAAAAAGCACTCTCAAATACTATTACAGCAAATCCTGTTTCGTCCGAGCCTTTACGTGTCGGCATCGGCGGCCCTGTCGGTTCTGGTAAAACCGCCTTAACCCTTTCACTTTGTAAGCGTTTGCGTGATATTTATAACATTGCCGTGGTAACCAATGATATTTATACCAAAGAAGATGCGGAGTTTTTAACGCACAACAAAGCACTCACGCCAGAGCGCATTATTGGGGTAGAAACTGGTGGATGTCCGCATACTGCAATTCGCGAAGACGCCTCCATGAATCTTGAAGCGGTGGCACAGTTATGTGAACGATTTGTTGGGCTTGATATTGTTTTTATCGAAAGCGGTGGCGATAACCTCGCAGCAACGTTTAGCCCAGAACTTTCTGATTTAACTATTTATGTGATTGATGTTGCTGCGGGTGAGAAAATTCCGCGTAAAGGCGGCCCAGGTATTACCAAGTCAGATTTACTTATCATCAACAAGATTGATTTGGCACCTATGGTTGGCGCCTCTCTAGAAGTGATGGACAGGGATGCTAAACGTATGCGTGGCGACAGGCCATTCATTTTTACTAACCTTAAAACAGGGCAAGGCTTAGAAGAAATAGTACGTTTCATTGAAGTACAAGGTTTGATGCAAGACTAACTACATCTAAAAGGACACAGCATGAAAAAGCAGTTTTTAATTGGCGCTTTATTGACCTTAATCTCAACCAGCGTCTATGCACATCCCGGGCATACAGGTCATGGATTTTTAGCCGGGTTCGCGCATCCATTTACCGGCATTGACCATTTGCTGGTGATGTTAGCCGTAGGTTTGTGGGCAGGCAAGATTGGCGGTTCTGCACGCTGGCAATTGCCGCTTACTTTTATGGTAATTATGGCGATAAGTGCAGTATCCGGTCTAGCGGGTATGTCATTAATAGCCCTGGAGACAGGTGTTGCAGCCAGCGTCATGGCTATGGGTTTGTTGCTTGCAATCAGCCTGCCGATTAACCGTGCAATACAACTTAGCCTGGTAGCTATATTTGCCGTATTTCATGGTTTAGCACATGGCGCCGAGCTCTCGCTAAATAGCGGAATGCTCGTGATATTTGGCATGGTGTTGGCAACAGGCTTGTTACATATGGCAGGCTTAAAGCTTGCAATACTACAACTAACAGTTGGTCGGCAGATATATGCAGCATTGGGCTGGCTAGTAATGTTGGCGGGTGGTTATATGTTGTTGGTAATTTCTTAGGTAAGCATACGTCTATCCTTACTTATACTCAATACTTACACTAACAGGAATTAGGCGTTTGCCGGGAGCAGGAGTTTGAACGTATCAGCGGCAGAGAATGTTAATATTGGCTCGGAAAGACCCATACAGCGCATTGTTAAAGTGCGCCGTGATTACAATACTTGGGTGGCAAATGAATCTATAGAAGATTACGCCTTACGATTTACGCCTAGGTCATTTCGCAAGTGGTCGATTTTGCGTGTTTCGAACACAGCTTTAGGCGCTATTTCATTCTTGGTTCTAGAAGCAATTGGGGGCACGATTGCTGTTAATTATGGGGTGATTAACTCGCTGTGGGCAATTCTTGCTGTGGGTGTTATTATTTTTCTGACAGCTTTGCCCATTAGCTTCTATGCTGCCAAATATGGGTTGGACATGGACTTGCTCACGCGTGGTGCGAGTTTTGGTTACATCGGTTCGACCATTTCATCGTTTATTTATGCTTCTTTCACTTTTATTCTGTTCGCGCTTGAAGCCGCGATTATGGCGTATGCGCTCGAGCTGTATTTTCATTTTCCGCTGTATATTGGGTATTTGGTCAGTGCGCTTGTGGTGATTCCATTAGTCACGCATGGCGTGACATTGATCAACCGAATCCAGATGATTACACAACCCATCTGGCTTATTTTGATGTGCATGCCCTTTATTGCCATCATGCATCAAGATCCAGAGATCCTTTCCAGAATGCTGACTTTTGCTGGTGCGTCTGGTGCGCGCGGAGAGTTTAATCTGCTTATGTTCGGTGCCGCCACTGCCGTTGGCGTTGCCCTAATTCCTCAAATTGGTGAACAGGTAGACTTCTTAAGATTTATGCCAGAAAAAACTGAGCAGAATCGCTGGAGGTGGAATTTTGGCGTGTTGATGGCTGGTCCTGGCTGGATATTCTTAGGCATGGCCAAAATGTTAGCAGGGGTATTGCTTGCCTTTCTAGTCATCCAGAGTGATATGTCTTTCCAGCAGGCAGTGAACCCTACGCATATGTATTTAGTTGGGTTTGGATATGTATTTAGCTCCCACGAAATCGTGTTGGCAGTAACCACTTTGTTTGTGGTGATTTCACAAGTTAAAATTAACATGACCAATGCTTATGCTGGTTCATTGGCATGGTCCAACTTTTTTGCAAGGTTGACGCATAGTCACCCAGGTCGGGTGGTATGGGTAGTGTTTAATGCTGGGATTGCAATCATCCTGATGGAGCTGGATGTTTTTAAAGCACTAGAACAGGTCTTAGGGCTTTATTCAAATATTGCCATTGCTTGGATTACCGCTGTCGTTGCTGACTTAGTCATTAATAAGCCACTTGGTTTAAGCCCTAAAGGCATCGAGTTTCGGCGTGCTTATTTATATGATATTAATCCAGTGGGTGTGGGAGCGATGCTTCTCGCTTCAATACTATCTATTGCCGCTTTTTCAGGTGTCTTTGGCGATGGAGCACAATCTTTCTCGTCATTTATCTCGCTTATTACTGCTTTAGTAGCGTCCCCTTTGATTGCATGGATGACCAAAGGCAAGTATTACATCGCGCGCAAGCCTTATAAGTTTCCTACTAAGGTCAGGGTGCAAAAGTGTGTTGTCTGTGAGCGGGAATATGAAATAGATGATATTGCGCACTGTCCAGCCTATCAAGGCGCAATTTGCTCGTTGTGCTGCTGCTTAGACGCTCGCTGTAACGACGCTTGTAAGCCAGAAGCAAAATTTTCAGCGCAGTGGGAATTTGCATTAAGAAAATTATTACCAAAGGCGCTATGGCCTTACTTAAGTAATGGACTTAGTGCTTACTTGCTACTGATGGGAGTGACATTGTTTTTTCTCGCGTCATTACTCAGCATAATTTATTATCATGAAAGCTTGATTTTAAAACAAACTACTTCCAGTTTCCTGCTACAGATGCGCTCGGGCTATTTGAAAATATTTGCGGCACTGGTATTTGCAAGCGCTATTGTGTCTTGGTGGTTAGTGCTTACAAGTGAAAGCAGGCGTGTGGCGCAGGAAGAGTCCAATCGACAGACTGGCTTGTTACAACGTGAAATCGAGCTGCATCGACAAACTGATGCGGAGCTACAGCAAGCACGCCAGATTGCAGATCAGGCTAATCAAGCTAAGAGTCGATACATTACGGGCATTAGCCACGAGTTACGCACACCGTTAAACAGCATTCTGGGTTACGCACAGCTATTAGATAATGACCCAACTATTCCAGACAGTCGGCAGCAGGCGATTCGTGTTATACGTCGTAGTGGAGAACATCTATTATCACTCATTGAAGGCACGCTCGATATTGCGCGTATAGAAAGTGGTAAGTTAACGTTTGACATCAAGCCATTACGATTCCCAGAATACATTAAGCAGATTGTCAGCATGTTTGAACTGCAAGCCCGCAATAAGGGTATTAGCTTTGCTTATGAGGTTTCTGGTGAATTACCAAGAATGGTGCGAGCTGATCAAAAGCGGCTAAGCCAGATATTGATCAATGTTCTGGGCAATGCAGTCAAGTTTACGCAAAGTGGAGGTGTCATTTTTAGTTTACAATATGCCAGAGAAATGGCGCTAATTGAGATTGAAGATACTGGCCCAGGAATACTGGCAAAAGAGATCGACAGTATATTTGAGCCGTTTGCCAGAGGAAGTGCTGCAGATAATGGCAATATAGGCGGTACAGGCTTAGGGCTTACTATCAGTAAGATGCTAACCCAGTTGATGGGTGGGAAACTTAGCGTTGATAGCCTTGTCGGTAAAGGCACCACTTTTCAAATTAAACTGTTTCTGCCGCAGATTACTCAAACGCATGATATTGAAACCGCTTTGCCTGCGTCGCGAATAGCTTATCTTGGACCAAGACGAAAGATTCTGGTGGTTGATAACGAGCAGGTTGATAGGAAGATGCTCATTGATGTTCTCCAGCCGCTAGGGTTTGAGATGGCAGAGGCAGCCAATGGTCTGGAGTGTTTAGAGCGGCACATTTCATTTAGGCCAGATTTGATATTGATGGATCTTGCTATGCCCATAATGGATGGCTGGGAAGCCAGCTATATCATTAGAAAAGTGCGTCAGCCTGACCTACCGATTGGTATCGTATCGGCCAATGCCTTTGATAAAGGTCTTGAAAACAATGCGGGTATAGGAGCAGAAGATTTTATTTTAAAACCGGTAAATCTTGATGAGCTTTTAGATTGGCTAGGCAATCGACTTGATATTGATTGGATTACGCAGTCAGAAAACATGGTAATGCCTGAAAGTGAGCCAGAACTGATTGCCTCGCCTCAGCAGCATTTAGATGAGTTGCTCTCGCTGATAAAAATAGGTTATGTGCGCGGCGTGTCCAAAAAAATTGACGAAATAGAATCACTGGATGAGAAGTATGGGGTTTTCGTTAGTACGATGAGAAAGCTAGCACAACAGTTTCAGCTAGCTGCAATGAAGAAGTTTGTGGAAGATCTGAAGACACATGAATAATCAGAAAGAAACTAGAGTTGGTGAGACGGTTGTACTCATTGTTGATGATGTGCCAGATAACCTCGCGGTGTTACACGATGCGTTGGATGAGTCAGGATTTATGGTCTTGGTGGCTAATCATGGCGAGGCTGCCCTTGCCGCCGCGCTAGAGGCGCAACCAGATGTCATTCTGCTTGATGCAATCATGCCGGGAATGGATGGTTTTGAAGTATGTCGAAAACTTAAAGCAGACATTAATACCCGTCATATTCCAGTCATTTTTATGACTGGACTAACGGAATCTGAACATGTTGTGGCCGCATTTCAGGCTGGTGGAACAGACTATATAACCAAACCAATACGATCAGTAGAGGTATTGGCCAGAATAGAAGCGCATATGCAAACTTCGCGCTTAATGAGTCAGGCACGTGGTGCGCTAGATACATTTGGGCAGGCAGCCATAGCGATTACTCCTAACAATGGCAAGATCGTGTGGCAGACACCTCTTGCAAGAGAGTGGATGCAGCGATATTTTCCGCAACAATATGCGGACAATCAGTCTCAGACGCCACCGCAACTGTTGTTGTGGATTGAAAAAATTGCGGTGGCAAGTATCTCTCGTAATGACATCTCACCATTGACTATCATGCATGCAAGAGGTCGATTAACCTTTATTCCCGCAGATATCAATAATGATGACCAGTGGGTTATTTTGCTACGTGAAGAGTCGGATGCAGCACAGATTGAGGCATTGATGACTATATTTAAATTGACTATGCGCGAGTCAGAAGCTCTATACTGGGCTACAAAAGGTAAAACTAGCCGTGACATTGGCGATATACTAGGCACTAGCCCACGCACGGTTAACAAGCATCTTGAACACGTCTTTATTAAACTAGGCGTAGAAACGAGAACTGCCGCTGCGGCTTTAGTAACCAGTAAAATTCGCACAATTAAATAACCTTTAGACCCAATCATAATGCACCCCATCTAAAAAATACAGATTAGCATAAAGTCAGGCAACGAAATTATGGTAGTCCAGGTAGGCAAGAAAGTGTCTAGTAGCGACGGGCGATTCATAGTTCTGGATTAAATGGAGGTTGATAATGCACTATTGGAATAGCTGTGACTGGACTTGTGGAGGAGGATTCATGATGGGATTCGGAATGATACTTAATATGGCTTATCCCGCTCGGGCTAATTATTGCGTTAGTGATGTATTTGAACAACCAGAGCAGATCAACAAAACAACCTGAAACAGCAATTGAGCTACTGGAAAAGACTTACGCTCGCGGCGAAATTAGCCGAGATGAATTCCTGCAAAAAAGAGAGGATTTGTTAGGTACGAAAAATACATTATCTTAAAAATAGCATAATAAGTCTAACGATTCTGGCACCGCATTAGAAAGTCATGATCAATAAACTCCGGTTATCAGATTCATCTTATCGAGCTAGCCTAAAGGATTAAGAACGATATAATCCAATTCTCAGTTTTGTCTGCATTTGTGAGCCGATTAAGGCTTAACAATGGCCGCTTAGGGTCGAAACTTGCCTAATGGCCCCTTGATCGGCTTTCTACAAAGCTGCCACATGCATAAGATAAAGTCGTGGAGCCGCATAGCGGCCAGTCATAATCGACACTCCAGGCCAATTGCAGCCATTTAGAGTAATTAATTCGAGCCTGATTCGGGGAGCCAACCAAGTACACAGACAAGTACTTTTCCACGCATTAGAACCTTCAACTCCAATACTATTCAACGTACTTAATGCTATTTCATTGATTACTTATATGTAGCCTGATACTGATCTATAGAAATGTATTTATAGCCCCCCGTGTTAGGCGCAGATGGCAGTGCATTCACTAATCTAAGGTTTTGCAATTCCATTAGATAAAGCTTCCATCTGTTTCTCTCTAGGCATCTTTGGCGATAGATAATTTAGCGCACTGTGCGGATGTTTCTTGTTGTAATGCTCAAACTGGACTTCACCCATTTTGATCAATCAAAGCAGACTGCCATTATTGTAGAATCACAAGAAAAACAAATCTAGCCCCAGGTCTCTGCTCGAAACCCGTTCAGCCATGCCGAAAATTCATGAGCCGGCAACGGACGTGAAATCAAATATCCCTGTACCTCGTCGCAGCCAATCGCCTGAAGCACCTTCAATTCTTCAACATGTTCTACCCCCTCAGCGACTACACGCAACCCCAGCGTACGCCCAAGACCAGCAACGGCATGCGTAATTGCCATGTCACCCGAATCAGCTAACATATCAGAGATGAAGCTACGATCAATTTTCAGTTTATCGAGCGGCAACCGAGTCAGGTAACTGAGACTTGAATAGCCGGTACCAAAATCATCAAGCGACAACCCGACCCCCAACGCCCTCAGAGATTTAATTTGTTCGAGCTTACTCTCGCTATCAGTCATCATCAGCGACTCTGTCAGCTCGATTTGCAGATAGGTTGCAGGCATGCCACTTTCCGCCAATACGGCGGCAACAGTGGAGGCAAAGTCACCACGCACGAATTGCACGGCAGATACATTTACCGCAATCGGAATATGGTCTAAGCCGGCATCCAGCCAATACTGGTGTAAACGACAGGCTTCGACTAGAACCCATCGACCGATATCATGAATCAGGCCATTTTCCTCTGCGATCGGAATGAACTGTGCGGGTGGGATCATGCCCATATCAGGCTGACGCCAACGCAACAGAGCCTCAACAGATACAAGTGCTCCAGTTTTACAATCAACTATAGGCTGAACATGCAACTCAAACTCATTATTTACCAATGCTTGCTGCAAATTGGTTTCGGTATTAAGTCGTTCAAGGGCATAACTATTCATCTGTTCACTGTAGAACTGGAAATTATTGCGGCCTTGCGCCTTTGCCGCGTACATCGCCGCATCAGCATTGCGCATCAGCTCTTCTATGCTGATAGCATCTTCTGGATAAACTGCAATACCGACACTGCAGGAAATGTGCAGCATAATATCGCAGATTTGATGCGTCTTGAGAATAAGGGGTATCAAGCGACGCTCGACTATCTGCGCTACTTCCTGCACATCCACGACGTCATTGAGGATCACAACGAACTCATCTCCGCCTTGCCGGCATACGGTATCGCCGCCGCGTATAGCTTCAGTGAGGCGCTGTGCTACGGATTGGAGTAAACCATCACCGACATGATGACCAAGTGAGTCGTTGATATTCTTGAAGCGATCTAAATCTATGTAGAGTAGTGCGACCCGTTGATGGTGACGGGCGGCCTGTTCCAGCGACATGCGTAGCCGTTCGTCGAAGAGTAGTCGATTGGGTAATCCAGTGAGTGCATCGTGGTGTGCCAGATGCCGGATTTTATCTTCTTGCTCTATCCTTTCGGTAATATCAACAAACAGCGCGATAACATGACTGGGTACCCCCTGCTCATCACGAACGGTATTAAGTGCGAGCCACTGCGGCGATTCATCACCATTTTTCTTCTTGAGCCAAATTTCACCCTGCCATGAACCTTGCTGCCCGATCATCCCGATAAAGCTGGGCTGTAAGTCTATCGTGCCATGTACCCCACAAACGAAATTACCATCTTGGCCAACCATTTCATCGATTCGATAGCCTGTAGCACGTGCCAACGCAGCATTCGCCTGCAAAATGATGTTGTCAGGCCCTAACACTAGGATCCCTTCCGAAGTTGCCTCAAATATGCTCGCCCACAAGCTCAGTCCAGCCTCTAGGTGTTTGATTTTATTAATAGGTGTGAAGGTCGTCAGCACAGCGTCATGTCCCTGATACTGGAGTAGTGTAGCGGACAGCAGCGCCCAGATCTGGCCGTTCGCACCATTCCAGTGCGCTTCGAATTCGTGTACCGCCCCTTCATCGGCTAAGCGCTGGAAGAAACGCATACGCGACTTGCGATCAAGCCCTCTTCCCCAAGGGTCAGAAAGCTCGGTGTCAACCCATTCTGCCGCAGCATTGTTGGCGTGTAGCACATGATGTTCGGGAATGGAGGTCACAAAAAGGGGAATCGGAATAGCTTCGATCAGTTCACGCTGCGCTTGGCTGGCACGCTTTTGTGCGGCAAGTTCCTGCTGAATGAGCCGTTCGCGATCAAGGCGCTCTAGCATGCTGTTAAAACCTGTGACAAGTTGACCGATCTCATCTCCACTGCGCCAGTTAGCGCGAAGCGAGTAGTCATTTGTCGATTGCACACGGTCGGCCACCAGCACTAGTCGGCGCAATGGCATAGCAATCTGGCGAGCCACATAAAAGACGAGAAACAAAATTAGCACCAACAGCGAGGCAGCCATCCCCAGATGCAACCACATGCGTTGGAATAGATTATGAATACGCGCCTGCAATAACCTATCTAAACTGATAGATGTCTCCTGCCAAGCTGCCAGAGTGTTCTTAATAGCCACATCACGCACTCTAGCCAATTGGGTTGGATTACTTGCCTCGACACTCAACAGATCATGCAGTGCAGCAAGCAAAGAGACATGCGTCGCATCAAGTTCGATAGGAAGAGTATGAGAAGGATTGCCCGCATAAGCTGCCTGGTAATCAGAATCTATGCCATCAATAAGCGCATCCAGTCGGCCTTGAGCAATCAGATACTGCACCCTGTTGCCACCCATGGCGACACTATCGTAATTAAGCAACTCTTCAAGTAGCTCAGGAAAACGCAATATCGTGAGAGACATCGTGTAGTAGCTGTCGAGGTCAGGATCTAGAATCAGATTTGATTGGTCGCCGATACGCCCGAGTAGTTTTCGCCCGGTCAGAAATGCCTTGTGACTTGCAGCCTTTGTCGCGTTCGTGTCAGCAAGATTGGCAAGGTCAGCATCCAGCTCAGATGCCAATTGTGATGTATTCATTTCTATGCCATTCGCATGTTCGGCCTGCTGCAAAGCCTTTCTTAAAGCAACTACCCCTGATGAGTCTTTGCCATCACTTATCGCAACAGTCTCAAACAGAGCATCTCTTGTCGTGCCTATGTAGGTATTGCCGACGAGCTCCTTACTCGCAAAGTCAATCGCAATGAACTTTTCCTCTATCAGGATTGAAGTAATAAAAATGACAACTGTCAGATCTAGAACATAAATCAGCATCAGTTTGCGCGAAACCGACAACCTCCCAACAAGTGCTGCGAAAGTATTCAACAAATACTGAAATACTGATTTACTAAGGTTTGTCATATTATCCGTTTGTATAAGTTGTTTGAATTCGTGGCTAGGACGGCGATGTCAGCAAAATTAAGGATTACGTACATACCATCTTTGCCACGATGTACTATGCAATTTTTATACCAACTTATCACTACATTAACATTGAGCTTCGCTTTGGTAGGCAGTACGTTATCCTGATACTCTTTTAGAATATCTTCAATAAGAGCGTTAATGAATTGATTCGGTGTGACTGAAGGCTGCTGCGGCTGTTGAACATTACCTGCAGATTTATGCTTGGTAACCAGTCTGGCATTTGTTAAAATTGCCCACTCATTTGCTTCAGCATAGGTCTCTAAGGTTGATGAGTCCGATGGGTCTTTATAAATACGGACTCTAGCACGCCAGGATTGGCCTCTTTTGTGTACATCTATAGACATGATTGTATAACTCCTTTAGTTGGGAGTTACGTATAGCTGCTGGTCTTGATCATCTCTGACTTGGACCAAAACAGTCATTTATCTAACAATGGTGCGGTCTAGAGGATTAAGAACGTTTCAATCCAGTTCTCAGTTTGTCTATATTGGAGGGTAATTAGGGCTTAAACAACTGGCAGCTAAGGGTAGAGACTTGCCTCATAGGCCCTAATTTGGCGTTCCCTTAAGCCGCCTCTGGTAAAAAAGTATAAATCGTGACGCTAAATAGCAGACGTTCATAATCGACACTAAGGGCCCATAAGAGACCTTCGACTTGCCGTTCCAATTAAATATCGGCATGATGCGCATATGAGTAAACTTAATTCACAACTTGGTTAGAGCACATGCACATCGAACGAACTCGAAAATATCTTCACTGGCTGATTCCTTTGTCCATTGTGGGCAGTCTGTCGATTTTTGCTTCTACGTTCTTGACGTACTCGCTTGCTCACTCCGACCACAGGGTGGGTAGTTACACTCCAGCAATTCTAGGGGTGTTGTCCTTTGCTATCTTAATGACCAGCATTAGTTACTTATCACTTCCCGGTCCAAGAAGTTGGGTTCGTTTCTTCACTGCTGTAGGTATTGCCATTCTTGAAAGTATGGCCTTTTATTTTCTCCTGATGTTGCAACTAGTGAATACATTTGGCTCATGACTACAACTTATCACATAGGACATATGCAATACTTTTAATTCAGCCTCGTTAGTGAATAATCCTAATCTAATACTGCACTGACCTCATATAAATAATTGGTAACCAAAATGCATATCTATCGCATTATTGTCTTTTTAAGTTTGCTTGCCTCTAGCCTTTCAAATGCTGGGGAACAAGCAATAATTCATGTTGAAAACGGTGTAGATTATTTAGTACCTAAAGACAGTCCGGTGAAGCTTGCTAGTATTGGTCAGTATAATTTAGTTAACTTTGAAGGCCAGTTCATTCTTACTGGGACCTATCACTATGGCTACCTTAATGCAGATGTGCCTGAAGCTGATGCAACTTATAACATTTTGGAGTTGTATTTTTTGCCAGATCAGAAGATTGCAAATCAATTACCTTATTGGAAACAGCGCGGCAAAGTACATGAGATGTGGTTTAGTAATCGAGACGAATTTATAAATGCTGTTATTCCAGAGAAGATTGTGGAGCAGCTAAAGCGTAAAGAAAAACTATCTGTTACTGGCAAGGTATCTATCCTAGTTAACGACTATCGGGTAAGCATAGAATGTGACTACCCAGGTTATTCAGTAAACTTCATTTCAGTTTATAAACCCAGTAACTTCCACGTAGGGAGCGCTTCGATTCAACAATATGGTTGCTAGATAATGAATAAATGGAAATTATCATTTTTTATAATACTAATCGCTTTAGTTGTTACTAATAGTTTTTGGCTTTATAAAGCTATTGACGCTGGCGTCACATACACATATCAACAAGTCACTCTTGATGAAAAAACAAAAGCAGTAGAAATGCTTGGTGCTTTGCTAGTCAAGAATGGTCAGCAATACACAAAAAAAGATGTCCTTTATATTCTGCGCCAGCTAAATAAAGACGCCTTCATTGTTGAGCAAGAAAACCTAATCAATATTGAAGGTGTTAAGTTCATATTCATCAATGACAAGCTGTCGGAGGTCAAGGGATGAGTCAGCATAGGGTCGGCAGTGAAGATTTTCAGTGTCGGCTTTTGAGTGGTGCAATTTCTCATGCTTGCCGTTCCTATAGATAAACGGCATGATGCTCATATTAGAGATTTTCTAAAACTTCGGTAGGCATAAAGCAATGGATGTAAGTAAACAAGATTGGCGGCTTCAGGGTCAAGAAAAATACTTGTTGGGTGTTACATTAAAATTTGGCAGTTGGTCATCAAATAACCTAAAAAACGACCATGACCATTGTGAGTTTTGTTCTGCTAAATTTGCGCCATCAACGGGTCAAGATACATTACACGAAGGCTACTCTACAATTAACAATTATCACTGGATTTGCGTAGAGTGTTTCAATGACTTTTCTAAACAATTTAATTGGGTGGTTATAAATTAATGTTTAATCCTACCCATCATTCAAGCGTTACACTAACAATGCTCTTAACTTCAAACAATAGACATTAAAACCTTGAAGCCTCGTTATTTTGCTGTTGCTCAATACACTGTTCTAGCCGTTTTTCTGTGGGCTAGTTGGGTCGTACTTCTATGGCCCCTTAATAATGCTTTAGGGCTACTTATGTCTATGTTTGCCCAGAACAATACAAACCGAATATTTTTTATTTTCTTTGCTATTGCACCTATTATTGTTACTTTCTTAAGTGTAGCTTTTTATTTTTCACGTTCAAGCATGTCTCCATTATCTACTTGGCTGGTCATTGTCTCTGCTATCTGTTTTGTTGTGGCTATTTGGTTATTTGATTATTCACTTATTTTAGGTTTTGGGTTGGGTTTCGCATTTTCAGTTTGGTCACGATTTACACCTGTACCAACTGAGAGCCCATCGTCTGCTTTGTAGAAAATTAAATGTCTCAAAAGGGTCGGTTTTTACCCTTTGACCTACAAAATAGCTTGCTACAAAGCAGACTGTCAAAAAGTAGAATCAACATTATTTTACGAAATTTAACTACCATGTAGCATTATCTATAATTTGGCAATACACAAAACTTTACGAATACCCAAAATTAATACTAAATTTATTAATGCTAAAGGGGGGGCGCCTGGCGGAGGATGCCTCAGCAGTAATTAACCGCTATTTACACAAAATTCGGGACACCTCGAGCGCTGATATCATTTATTTCCTGACCGATACAACCATACACTACACTGATTACATTGGTGTAATCTTCTACCATCGCTACTTTCTTTAAAGCCATATTGTCTTACATTGCTTGACCCGCAGTGATAGCACTTCGTGCCATTACTCGTCTTACAATCAGGGTGTGTTACCCAGTACTGCTCTAATGTTTCCCATTTAAGCCATTTCTGGTTTTCTTTATAGTTC
>Ga0066798_10000261_pt1 | contig 29569 bp, 25 predicted proteins | sample PersoiDNA2013203_FD_70961 | JGI IMG/M metagenome (GOLD analysis project Ga0066798, IMG submission 70961) | Permafrost soil microbial communities from the Arctic, to analyse light accelerated degradation of dissolved organic matter (DOM) -... | ecosystem: Environmental > Terrestrial > Soil >... | reverse complement strand
ACTCAGCACAGCCCTTTGTTCGGCACCGCACAGACCATTGGCACCGGTTTGCGTAACCTATGGCCGATGTCATGTTGCAGTGCGCGTGTCGGCTTGGTCGATGCTGTGCGTTCTTGTAGTAGCCCGTCCACTCTGGAGACCTCCATGGAAAACGTCCTCGCTCCCAGGTCTGTGCCATCGCTTAAGCCGTGGATGTTCGACCGTGCGCGTGAAGCAGCCTGCAGCCACCCTGGATACACACAGGTGGACCCGACCGACCACCAATTCATTGCCACGCTGGATTCCTATCGGGACAGTGGCGGGCTCGCACCGGTGCAGGAGGTGGTCGCACTGTTCAAACGCTGCAACGGTTCCGACCTCACGACGCTTGCAGGCTTGATTGCCGGCAAAAAGGTGATCTGCTTCGGGTGGGAATCGAAAGTGTGGCTTCCCCTGTTTCAGTTCAACCGCGTCGACATGACGCCGCAAATGGGACTCGGCCAGGTACTGGCGCAGCTGACCTCCGTTTTCAACGCGTGGGAGCTGGCGACTTGGTTTGCGCAGCCCAATCCATGGCTTGGGGATCGCACCCCGGCGGCCATGCTTGGATTGGACCTGCCGGCAGTCCTGAATGCTTCGCGCGCTGACCGATTCGTTGTGGATGGACACGACCATCCACGGACAAGTGTTGTAACAGGTGGGCAGGACATTGATTACGCCAATTGAAGGCGCCTCCATTGTTCCGGCCATATCTTGCAAGCAAGGATGGGGCGAAAGCCTCAAATTTTCAACTACTGAGATACAAAAAGGACTCCCATGAAAACATCTTTTACCTTCAAGACTTCGCTCATCTTTGCCGCCCTGCTATCCCTTTCGGTGGCACAGGCAGCCACCATCAGCAAGGATGAGTACAAGGCCGACAAGACCCGCATCAGCGCTGAATACAAGACCGACAAGGCGGCCTGCGCCACATTGAAAGCCAATGCCAAAGACATCTGCGTACAAGAAGCCAAGGCCAAGGAAAAGGTCGCCCGCGCCGAGCTGGAATACAGCTTCAGCGGCAAAGCCGCCGACCAGACCAAGGTGCTAGAGGCCAAGGCCAAGTCTGCCTATGCAGTCGCCAAGGAAAAGTGCGACGACAAGGCGGGCAATGACAAGGACGTTTGCGTCAAGGAAGCCAAGGCTGCCGAGACCAAGGCCCTGGCAGACGCAAAGCTGGGCAAACAGATCGGCGAGGCCAAGAAAGACGCTTCTGTGGACAAGCTTGATGCCGACTACAAGGTTGCCGTAGAGAAGTGTGACGCCATGACGGGCGATGCCAAGACCAGTTGCGTTGCAGCCGCCAAAACAAAGTTCGGCAAGAACTGAACCCCGCAACGCCATCAGAAAGGACAGTCCTGCATGAGCACCACACGCACCGAGTCCGACAGCTTCGGTCCCATCGAAGTCCCGCTCGATGCGTTGTGGGGCGCGCAAACAGCGCGCAGCCTGCGCTTTTTTGCCATTGGTGAGCAATGCATGCCGCTGCCGGTGATTCATGCGCTGGCCTGGGTCAAGTGGGCGGCAGCCATCATTAATTGCGATCTGCTGTTGTTGGACGCCACCAAGTCACAAGCCATGGCGGACGCTGCACGGCGCGTGGCCACTGGCGAGTTTGATGCCGAGTTCCCGTTGTCGCTGTGGCAGACCGGCTCGGGCACTCAGAGCAACATGAATGTCAACGAGGTTGTTGCCAACCTGGCCTCGCGCGCACTCGGCGGTGAGGTGGGTGCCGCGCGAAACATTCACCCCAATGACGAGGTGAACCTTGGACAGTCGTCCAACGATGTTTTTCCGAGCGCCATGCACATCGCGGTGGCCCTGCAAGCCAAGCTGGGTTTGCTGCCAGCGCTGCAAGCGTTGCGTAGCGCACTCGCGGCCAAGGCACTTGAGTTCGAAACCGTCGTGAAGATTGGTCGCACGCACCTGCAAGACGCGACGCCGGTGACGCTGGGCCAGGAGTTCGGTGGCTACGAGGCGCAGCTCGCGCTGTGCGAGAAAAGCATCCGTCACGCCCTTTTGGCGTTGCACAGATTGGCGATTGGCGGCACGGCGGTGGGCACCGGCCTGAACACGCACCCGCAGTTCGGCGCGCGGGTGGCTGCCCTGCTGGCAAACCAACTCGACCTGCCACTGGCGCAGGCAGACAATTTATTTGCGGCGATGGCGGGTCACGAAACGCTGGTGGCCTTGCATGCCAGTCTGAAGATGCTGGCGATTGCCTTGACCAAAATTGGCAATGACATTCGCTTGATGGGCAGCGGACCGCGAGCGGGTCTGGGCGAACTGAAATTGCCCCAGAATGAGCCCGGCAGCTCGATCATGCCCGGCAAGGTGAACCCAACCCAGATCGAGGCGCTGACCATGGTGTGCGCCCAGGTGATGGGGCATGACGCCGCCATTGGTTTTGCCGCGAGCCAGGGCCACTTTGAGCTCAATGTTTACAAGCCGCTGATCATCTTCGACACACTCGACAGCATGCGTCTGCTGACGGACGCGATGCGCAGCTTCACCCAGCACTGCGTGGCGGGTCTGTCGGTCAACGCGGCGCGGGTTGAAGAATTGTTGCAAAGCTCGCTGATGCTGGTAACTGCACTCACGCCACATATCGGTTACGACCGCGCGGCGCAAGTTGCCAAGCATGCCAACGACCACGGCAGCACACTACGCGCGGCTGCGTTAGCGCTGGGGGCCGTGAGCGCAGAGCAGTTCGACGCTTGGGTGGACGCTCGGCAGATGCTTCAGTCCCGCGATCCGACCAAGACAGACGAGTGAAAATCGACTCGTCAAACGACGGCATCACGGTGCGCGTGACGTCGCGGCCCTGAGCCGACTGTGCTGACCTGACCTGACCTGCGCTATCAGACCTCTGTGTTGCGCGCCAGTGCACGAACTTCTTCGTTTTCACCCCACATCGCGTTCAGAATGGCCAGCAACACGGCAAAACTAACCCCCAAGATCCAGGCAAAGTACCACATCTGATGTCCTTTTAATAAGCCCCATGCTCGTGTTCCCTGACATAAGCCGCCGTCACCTTGCCGCGCATCACGCGGTAAGCCCAGGACGTATAGAACACGATCAAGGGCATGAAGACCAGTGTGACTCCCAACATGAGCCCTAAGGTCAGGTGGCTTGACACGCTGTCCCAAACCGTCAGACTGGCCGATGGCATGGAACTCGATGGCATGATGAAGGGAAACATCGACGCCCCCACCGTGCCGATCACGCCCAACAGGGCCAGTGCCGAGCAAACAAATGCAATCAGCGTGCGGCGCAAACGCAACAACACAGCCGCCAACAAAGCGCCCAACACGCCTAGCGCTGGCAGCGCCCACATCAGGGGCTGGCGGCCATAGTTGGCCATCCAGGCACCGGCCTCGCGCACCACGGTCTTGTTCATCGGATCAGGCAACGCGCCCGGGTCGATGACGGATGTGATGCGGTAGCCATCCAGGTATTGCAGCCAGACACCCGCAGTCATAAATGCCAGCACCATGACGATGGCCGCAGCAACCGCACCCTTGACGGCGCGCGCCTGAATCACCCCTTCGGTGCGATGCGCCAGATAGACGCCGCCATGCAGCGTGATCATGGCGCTGCTCACCACCCCGGCCAGCAGGGCAAACGGGTTGAGCAATTGCCAGAAACTGCCGCTGTAGGTCGAGGCCAGATAGGTGTCAAACTGGAACGGAACACCCAGCAGCAGGTTGCCAAAGGCCACCCCAAAAATCAGCGGCGGCACCGCACCACCGACAAACAGGCCCCAGTCCCACATGCTGCGCCAGCTGGCGTTATGAATCTTGCTGCGGTAATCAAAACCGACCGGGCGCAAGAACAGCGCCCACAGCACCACCAGCATCGCCCAGTAAAAGCCGCTGAACGCGGCGGCATAGACCAGCGGCCAGGCCGCAAACAGGGCACCGCCCGCGGTAATAAACCAGACCTGGTTGCCCTCCCAGTGCGGCCCCACGGTGTTGATGATCACGCGGCGTTCCAGGTCGCTGCGGCCGACAAACGGCAGCAGTGTGCCCACCCCCATGTCGTGGCCGTCCATGATGGCAAAGCCCACCAGCAGCACGCCCATGAGCAGCCACCAGATAATCTTCAGGGTTGCGTAGTCAAACATCGTTGGTCTCCCGTCGGGCCGCCTCCAAGGGAGGCTAGCGCCCCCTCGGGGGGCAGCGAATGAATATGAGCGTGGGGGTTCATGGTTATTCAGGCCTGCGCCGGTAGGGCGTGCGTGGTGGACTCGTCCTGGTAGCGGCCAGTGCCCAGACTGGCCGGACCCATGCGCGCAAACTTCACCATCAGAAACATCTCGACGACCAGCAGCGCAGTGTAAAAACCAATGAACCCGGCCAGCGAGCCATACAGGTTGTTGATGCTGAGCGTTGACACACTCAAGTGCGTGGGCAAGACGCCGTAAATCGTCCATGGCTGGCGGCCATACTCGGCCACGAACCAGCCCAACTCACACGCAATCCACGGCGCGGGCAGCATCCACAGCGCCCACTTGAGCAGCCAGGGCTTTTGCATGTTGGCCGATTTGATCGTGCTCCAGAATGCCAGGCCGAACAAAGCCAGCATCGCAAAGCCCAAGCCCACCATGATGCGAAAGCCCCAGAACATCGGTGTCACGCGGGGCACGGTGTCGTTAACGGCGCGCTCAATGATCTCGGGTGTGGCTTGATTGACGTCGTTCACATATTTCTTGAGCAGCAGGCCAAAGCCGAGGTCGGCTTTGTGACGCTCAAACACTTGTTTAGCCACCACGTCATCGCGTTGGCCGCGCAGGGCATCGAGCGCGTTGACCGCCACAATGCCGCGCAGGATGCGCTCACGGTTTTTGGCCTTGATCTGGAGAATGCCTGGAATTTCCTTCGTGAGGGAGCGTGTCCCGATCAGGCCCATCACCCACGGGATATCAATCTCCCAGTCGTTCTTTTGCGCCGCTTCGTTGATGCTGGCCATCATCGTGAGCCCGGCCGGTGCGGGCTTGGTCTCCCACATCGCCTCCATCGCCGCCAGCTTGGTCTGTTGGGATTCCCCCACCGTGTAGCCCGATTCGTCACCCAGCACAATCACACTGAGCGCCGAGGCCAGCCCAAAGGCGGCGGCGACCCGAAAACTGCGTTTGGCAAACTCGACATCACGTTTCTTCAACAGGTACCAACTGGAGATCGACAACACAAACATGGCGCCTGTCACATAGCCCGCCGATACCGTGTGGACAAACTTGGCCTGCGCATCGGGGTTGAACACCACGGCCCAGAAGTCGACCATTTCCATGCGCATGGTCTGGTAGTTGAATTCGGCACCGACTGGGCTCTGCATCCAGCCGTTGGCAATCAAAATCCACAGCGCACTCAAGTTGGAGGCAATCGCCAACAGCAGCGTCACCATCAAGTGCTGTGTTTTGGATAAGCGATCCCAGCCGAAGAAAAACAGCCCAATCATGGTCGATTCGAGAAAGAAGGCCATCATGCCCTCTATCGCCAGGGGGGCGCCAAAGATGTCACCCACGTAATGGGAGTAGTAGGCCCAGTTGGTGCCAAACTGGAACTCCAGCGTGATGCCGGTCGTCACGCCCAGGGCAAAGTTAATGCCAAACAGCTTGCCCCAAAAGCGCGTCATGTCCTTCCAGACCACGTTGCCGGTCATCACATAAACGCTTTCCATGATGACCAGCAGCCAGACCATGCCAATGGTGAGCGGCACAAAGAGGAAATGGTAGAGGGCCGTGACGGCGAATTGCAGTCGCGACAAATCGACCAGTTGTTCAGAAATCAAGGTTTTTCTCCTTTGGCCGGTGTTGCAACGGGTTGTAGAAACTGTGCCGCAACGCTGTCCCCGTCAACGTGAACACGCTGCTCACGCACAAAACCCAACCACAATGCCATCAGCACGGCGAGTTTGAGAATCAGCACGACGGCTAGTTTTCTAACGAGATTCCTATCCCGAGATTTCATGACTGTCGATACCGGTCGGTCGCATTGAGCAAAATTGCCTAAAAAATAGATATACAAACTGCCAAAGTGTTGATCGTTTCCACATTGGCCCGCACAGTCTGTACGCAAGCGCACAGAGAGACTTTTCATTATTCTTTAGCATTGAGTGTTGTAAGTCGTTGATTTTTGATCTGTCGGTTGGGTCGCCGATTGACCATTCGTAAAGCACCCCAAGAAAAAAGGAGTCCGTATGAAAGGATTTGTGCAAGACATTGAGGGTCTCGCCGTCAAGAACGACTTGTTTCGGCGCGTGATTTACACGGCAAAGAACTGCCAGCTGGTTCTGATGGCGTTAAAGCCCAAAGAGGACATTGGGGTCGAAGTCCACAAGCTGGATCAGTTCTTTCGCGTGGAGCAGGGCAGTGGCGAGGCGGTTCTCGATGGCGTCCACACACCGATCCATGAAGGCTTTGCGGTCGTCGTTCCGGCTGGGACGACGCACAACATCATCAACACCGGCACGGTGCCCATGAAGCTTTATACCTTGTATTCACCACCCAATCATAGGGACGGTGTGGTTCACGTCACCCGCGCCGATGCGCTGGCTGACACGGAGCATTTCGACGGTACAACAACAGAATAAATGAAGTAACAAAGGAGAATGACCATGCCAGCGTTCGGATCGCCCTTTTCAGGGTTGGCAAACGGTAGGAAGCTCACCGATGAGGAGCTCATCAGAGCCATTCGTTTCATGGTGGCCGCAGAATACGAAGCCACTCAGTTGTATATGCAGCTGGCCGAGTCCACGGACAACAAGCTTGCCGTGAAAGTGCTCAAGGAAATAGCGAACGAAGAACTTGTTCATGCAGGGGAGTTTCTGAGGTTGCTCCACGAGCTGGCGCCCGATGAAGCAAAGCTCTATGCCAAGGGGGCTAAAGAGGTAGAAGAAAAAATCAAGAAAATGAAGTAACTAGATGCTTGTCCAAGCAATACCGCATGGGTGTGCTGACGAATAGATTGTCTGACGAATACTTTTTGCCCGCAGAACCTCAGCTGCCGCGCGTTCCAGAAATAGATCCCGTTGCTCCGCTGTTGTTCATCATCAATGCGGCTTCGGGCCGGCATGATTCTGATGCGACACGCCAGCTGATTGAAGCGGCGCTACGCACGAACGGCAGAACGGGTGAGCTGCTGTTCGCCCGCCCTCATGAACTGGCACAGGTCGCCCAGCAGGCCGCCGTGACGGCGTTCGCCCGGCACAGTGCCGTGGTTGCCGTGGGGGGCGATGGCACCATCAATTCGGTGGCGCAGGCCGCGCACGCCCAGGGCTGCGCCATGGGCGTTCTGCCGCAGGGCACCTTCAACTACTTTGCCCGCACGCACGGCATTCCCGCCGATGCTGCGCAGGCGGCGCAGGTCCTGCTGCGTTGTGAGCCCGTGCCGGTACAGATCGGCTTGATCAACGAGCGCGTGTTTCTCGTCAACGCCAGCCTCGGTCTTTATCCCGAGCTGCTGCAGGACCGTGAGGCCTACAAGACGCGTTTCGGCCGCAGTCGGGTGGTGGCGTTCGCCGCCGCTTTGGTGACCTTGCTGGGGCAGCACCGACAGTTGCGGCTTCGCATCGAACGCGGCACCAACGTACGCGACCTGACGACACCGACGCTCTTTATCGGCAACAACCGGCTGCAACTCGAACAGGTCGGCCTGGCACAGGCAAGCGCGCTCGACCAGGGGTGCCTGGCAGCGGTGATGCTGCGGCCCATCGGCGCGCTGGCGATGCTCTGGCTGCTGCTGCGTGGGTCCTTTGGCACGTTGGGCGAGGCCGACACGGTGGAGAGCTTCCAGTTCCATCGCATGCTCGTCAAGCCACGGCTCGCCTGGGGTCGGGGCAAGGTCAAGGTGGCATTCGACGGCGAGGTGAACTGGATGCGCGCCCCGCTCGAATTCCGGGTCTCGCCCAAGCCGCTGTACCTCATCAAGCCGATGACCGAAGACGGGGCAACCGGCCGCGCCGGGGGCGGCGCATGAGTGTTTTGTTGCAGATCTCCGACCCCCATTTCGGCACCGAACAGGCGGCAGCTGTTGAAGCTTTGGTGGCGCTGTCGCAGCACCAGCAGCCCGATCTTCTGGTGCTCTCGGGCGACATCACCCAGCGCGCCCGTCGCGCCCAGTTCGTTGCGGCGCGGGGCTTCATGGATCGGCTCGGTGCGCCGGTGCTGGCGATCGCGGGCAACCACGATATTCCCCTGTTCGATCTGGGTCAGCGTCTCTTTCATCCATACGCCCGGTACAGCAAGGCGTTTGGCGACGAACTGGAACCGGTGTATTGCTCGCGTGATCTGCTGGTGCTGTGCGTCAACACCACGCGCTGGTATCGGCACAAGAATGGAGAAGTGTCTTTGGCCCAGATTGAGCGGGTGGCCAGGCGCCTGGGCAGCGCAGAGCCGGAGCAACTGCGTGTGGTGGTGGTGCATCAACCGGTCGCCGTACTGCGCGCCGGGGAAGACCACAATTTGCTGCGCGGGCACGCCGGCGCACAGCAACGCTGGGCCGCCGCTGGCTGCGACCTGGTCATGGGCGGCCACATTCACCTGCCCTACGTGATGCCGCTGGCAGGCTTGGCCCGTCCCATGTGGGCCGTGCAGGCCGGGACCGCCGTATCAAAACGCGTGCGCGACGGCGCGCCGAACTCAGTCAACTTGTTGCGTTGGGGTTGCAATGCACCGCCTGGGTGCTGCATGATCGAACAATGGGACTACACCGCCTCTGCCCAAGCCTTCGTTCGCACCCGCGTCACCGAAGTCAATCCGTCGCGTGCGGCTGGAGAGTCCATTGAAGGCTGACCCAGGGTTGGTCGTGCAGTTCGCAATTTGGGCCGGTCAGCATGCGCTGCCTCTATTCTTCTTGCTGTTGACGCTGTTACTGGCGGCAACGCTTGCGGGCTGGTGGTTCCTGCGGCGAGCCAGTGCGCGTCGCACACTGCGCGCTGGTTCGCCCAGGCCTGCCATCGGTCGGCGTCTCGCAGTCGGCTTTTCGATCATCCTGGCAGGCGCTGCGGTCTTCGCCAGGCTGGCCACACAACTTGATGCGGAACAAACACTGGTGCGGGCTGACCAGGCGCTCACCGATGCGTTAGACACCAGCGTGGCGCCGCTGACCCAGCACGTGTTTGCCGCACTCACGCACCTGGCAGATACCGCCACGCTCACCGTGTTGTGCATTGGCATGGCGATTGCCCTCGTCGCCCGCGGGCGACGAGGGCTGGCCCTGGGCTGGGTGGTCGCGCTGGCGGGCAATGGCTTGCTGAACCAGACCCTCAAGCAGATCGTTGGCCGCGCCCGGCCGCTGGAGCCGCACAACTTGGTGCACGCAGCAGGGTTGAGCTTCCCCAGCGGCCACAGCTCCGGCGCGGTCGTGGCCTACGGCATGCTGGGTTATCTGGCGCTTCGACTGCTGCCGCAGCGCTGGCAATTGCCGACGCTGCTGGCAGCGGTCACGCTGGCCTTCACGATTGGTGCCAGCCGCTTGTTCCTGCGCGTGCATTTTGCGAGCGACGTCATCGCTGGCTTTGCCTCAGGTACGGCCTGGCTCGCACTGTGCATCACGGGTATTGAGTTCGTGCGTTGGTGGCGCTCACGCAGTGCCTGAGACCCGGTGTCCGCGGCTCTCAGACCTCAAGCTGCGCAATGCGCACAATCTCTTTCGCAATGTCTTCAGGAGACAAGACAAAATCAATGCAGCCGCTGTCAATGGCGCTTTCGGGCATGTCGGGCTGACCCGCCGTGTCAGGTTTTTGGGCGATGGTGATGCCGCCCACCTCCTTGATGCCACGCAGCGCGGCGGCACCGTCGCCATCATAGCCCGACACAATCACGGCAATCAGCTTGCCGTCCCAGTACTGGGTGAGGGACTTCAAAAAAACCGTGATCACATCCGGCCAGCCGCGCGGCTTGGAAATGGGTCTGAGCTGGAATACTTCGCCATCAACATGCAAATCCCGGTTCGCCGGGATGATGTAGACATGGTTGGGCTCAATCACCAGATTCTCGGTGATCAGCTCCACCGGCATGCTGGTAAAGCGCGGTAGCACCTCATGCAACTGCGTTGGCATGAGCGTGATGTGATTGACGATGACGATCGCCACCCCCATATCGGGCGGCAGATTTTTCAGCAGCCGGATATAGGCGTCCAGTCCTCCGGCCGAACCACCCACGCAAACAATCGGAAAATTTTTCATTGGGGCAGCTTTGCAGCTTCCAGCGCGACATCGAAGGCCTGCATCAGTTCGACGATTTTGATCGGCTTGGTCAGATAGCGAAAAAAGCCTGCAGCCAGGCCTGCCTGAATGTCGTGTGGCATGGCATTGGCACTCAGGGCCAGCACCGGGATGTGTTGGGTCGCAGGATCTTCACGCAGGATTTTTAATGCCTGAAAGCCACTCATGCCAGGCAGATTGATGTCCATCAGGATCACCTGGGGCAGATGCATGCGCGCCAGCGCGATACCGCTCGAACCATTGCCAGCCTTTAACAAGCGCAGGTCGGAACGACGCTCAATGAGTCGCTCAACCAGTTCCAAGTTAGCGGGGTTGTCCTCGACATACAGCAAGGTGCGCACCTCGGCCTCATCCTGAACCTGCGCTTGCGCCAGCTCTGACGCCTCGCCGGCAGCGGCCGTTTGCGGTGGCACTGCCAGGTTCAGCTCAAACCAGAACTCACTGCCCATCCCAACCCGGCTATGCACGCCGATTTCACCGCCCATCATCTCAACCAGCCGCTTGCAAACCACCAAGCCGATGCCGGTTCCCTCCTGCGGGCCGCTCTCTTGGCCGAGACGATTGAAGGGCTGGAACAATTGGGACAGTTTGTTTTCGGACAAGCCCGGTCCGGTATCAATCACGCTGATGCGGATGCGTCCCGCTGTGGGCGTGCTGCAGCGCACTTCGACGGAGCCGCCAGCGCGGTTGTATTTGATGGCGTTGCTTAGCAAATTGACGATCACTTGCTTCAGGCGGGTGCGGTCGGCCTGAACAAAGCACGGACTGTCAAATGACGCAAAGCTGACACGGATGCCGGCTTTTTGCGCCTGCGGGTCGATCATGGACTGGTAATCTAAAAGCTCTTCGGACAGCGAGACCGGTTCCATCGACAGCGACAGCTTGCCGGACTCGACCAGGGACAGGTCAAGAATTTCGTTGATCAGCGTCAGCAAATACCAGCCTCCACGCAGAATCTGTTCCAGGCAGGCTTGCTGGCCTGGCGTGGGCGCAGGCGTGCCCGTCTCAATCAACTGCGCAAAGCCCAAAACCGCATTCAGTGGTGAGCGCAACTCATGGCTCATGCTCGACAGAAACTCCGACTTGGCAAGGTTGGCTTTGTCCGCCAGAAACAGGGCACTCTCCAGCTTGACGTTGGTCTCCCGTAGCGACTGATCCAGCAACTTGCGCTCGGAGATGTCGTTCAGCACCACGCGCAATACGGGCGCGCCATTTGCTTCCTGCGCGACGGTGGCGGCCAGACTGACCCAGAGCGCGGTGCCCTCACTGTGCAGCACCTGCAGCTCGCAGGTCTGGGCTTGACCCGTTTCCATGAGCTGTTTGCGGTACTGGTAGTAGATGTCCTGCTGCGACTTGACGATGAAGCGGCTGATCGGGCGCTTGACCAGCGCGCTGCGCGGCACGCCCAGCAGGGTGGCTGCGGTGAGGTTGGCCTCCAGGATCACCCCGGCGTCACTGACGGTGATGTAGCCCACGGGGGCCAGGTCATACAGGTCGAAATAGCGTGCGCGTGAGACTTCGAGTTCCAGTTGTACCCGGCGCAGTTCGTCGTTTTGCATCTCCAGCTCAATCTGATGCACGGCCAGCTCGTGCATCAGTTGTTGCATCTCCTCGGGTGACCGCACTTGCTGACCCACGGGCAATTGCGCCAATTTTTCAAGGGCCATGTCTTCGGCCCGCCGACGCATGAGCTGCGCCGCATTGGGTGCGTCGTGGGTCACAGAAGACCAACGACCATTGCTGAGGGGTGTATCAGGGTTACTCATGGATGCATCCGGAACATGACTTTGGCATTCTCGCATGCCTTTCAGGTCTTTTGCGGCAGTAGAGCGCCCTGATTGGGGGACAAGACCGGCACCCGTTCAAATCGGACAAATGCTATATATTTAATAGCTATAAACCCATATTCAACGGGGGCTATAGGCCTAAAACGTATATAAGTCCGCCATGGCAACAGGACGGGCATGGAAGGCGCTCAGCCTGGCGCCAGCGGGACATCGCCGGGCCGTTCGGTGGTGGCAATCGCATACACCTGGCCCGCCTCGTTGAGCAAGGCGGTGGCCGTTAACAACACGTCCAGCACGCGGCCGTCCTTGTTCAGCCGCCGGGTCGGGTAGGGCGCCAGCGTTTGCGCCTGGCTGAGCCGGTGTACCTGTGCCAGGGCCACTTCTTGCAGTGCTGCGGGGATGCGCTCGCGCACGTTCAGCTTGAGCGCCTCGGCCTCGCTCCAGCCATACAAGCGCTCAGCGCCCGGGTTCCAGGCGATGATGCGGCCACTCAGCTCCTGCACCGTGATGGCGTCATGCGCATCGCGCACCACCACCGCCAGGCGCAGCAGCTCATTGGCTTTGTGCAGCGCCTCGCGCGTGCGCTTGACTTCGGTGATTTCAACAAAAGTGATCACCGCGCCTTCAATCACGTTGTCGAGTGTGCGGTAGGGCAGGATGCGCAGGGTGTAGGTCTTGGCATCAAAGGTCTGCACTTCCACTTCTTTGGGGATCAGGGTTTTGAGCACGGCCTGCACGTCTTCCACCAGGGTGCTGTAGCCCACCAGGTTGCTCACGATGTGGGCCACCGGGCGCCCCACGTCGCTCAGAATCAGGTTGATGATCTGGCTTGCAGCCGGGGTAAAGCGCAGGATGCGCAAGGCATGGTCCACAAAAATGGTGCCAATGCCGGTGCCTGCCAGCAGGTTGTTCATGTCGTTGTTGGCGCGTGACAAATCGACCACCTTGGTTTGCAGCTCGGTGTTGACAGTGGACAGCTCCTCGTTGATCGACTGCATTTCTTCCTTGGAAGTCTCCAGCTCTTCATTGGTGCTTTGCAGCTCTTCATTGACCGACTGCATTTCTTCGTTGCTTGACTTGAGCTCTTCGTTGGAGGTTTCCAGCTCTTCATTGGCGGCGTGCAGGTATTCTTCTTTGGCTTGCAGCTCTTCGTTGAGTTCGGCAATCTGGGCACTGGCATCAGCGCGCAGCTTGTCGCTGGTGCCTGCCGTGCTGCTGGCTGGCAGGGTGGCGGGGACAGGCTGGCTTTTGGACTCAGCGGCGCTGGCATCGGGCGCCTTTTCCAGCATCACCAGAAACAAAGGCGACTCCAGCGCCGCTGCCGGGCCACCCACCGGGCAAACGCTGAGGTTGACCAGCGTGAAGTGGCCGTTGGTCTTGACGCGCACGCCCAAAGTGCGCACGGTGTCGCGGCTGGTGGCGGCTTTGTGCAGGGTGGTGGTCAGGTCGCGGCGCAGGCCTTCACGCGCCATTTTCAGGATGTTGTTGATACCCGCTTCGCCCGGCGCGGGCTCCAGGTACAGGCCCGTGCGCCCATGCAGGTAGAGGATGTCGCCGTGGCCGTTGACCAGCGCCGCTACCGGGGCCACTTGTTGCAACAAGGTTTGCTCGGTCAGCTCGCGCAATGACAGCTTGGGTAGCTGCGCGCCTTTGCCGGGTGCAGCGGGCCGTGTTACCTCCTGGTCGGTCAAGGGTGGCAAAAACCGGCCCAGGGCGGCACGCTGTGCCCCTTGAAAATCTTCCTTGCGCTGGTAGATCTTGGCTTTGCGCTCCAGCACGGCAAATAAACTGCCCACCTCACCAGCCGTTTCCGAGGTGCCCAAAAACAGCACCCCGCCGGGTTGCAGGGCGTAATGAAACAGTGAAATCAGCTTCTTTTGCAGCTCGGGGCCCAGGTAGATCAGCAGGTTGCGGCAACTGATCAGGTCGAGCTTGGAAAACGGTGGGTCCTTGATCACGTCCTGCTCGGAAAACACCAGCAGGTCGCGAATGTTCTTGTGGACGCGGTAAGCGCTGCCGTCGGGCTCGGCGGTGAAAAATCGGGCCAGCCGCTCGGGTGAGATGTCGTCGGCTACGCTGCCTGGGTACAGGCCAGCCCGGGCCACGGCGATGGCGCGGCTGTCAATGTCGGTGGCAAACACCTGCACCCGGTAGCTGACTTTAAGGGCCTCAAGCCGGTCTTGCAGCAGGATGGCGATCGAAAAAGCCTCTTCGCCCGTTGAGCAGCCGGCGCACCAGACGCGCACCGCACTACCGGCAGGCTTGCCCTCGAACAGCTTGGGGATCACTTGCGCCTCCAGCGCGGCAAAGGCCTCGGGGTCGCGGAAAAAATTGGTGACGCCAATCAACAGGTCATTGAACAGCGCTTGCACTTCAACCGGTGTTTGCTGCAAATATTTGACGTAGCCACCAATGCCATCGATCTGGTGCACCGCCATGCGGCGTTCAATGCGGCGGTAAATGGTGTTGGGCTTGTACTGGGAAAAGTCGTGCCCGGTGTGGCTGCGCAGCAGGACAAATATCTTTTTCAGCGCGCTCTCGGTGTGCGGCGCGGTCAGAGTGGCGGACTGGGGTGGGTGGCCAAAGGCATGGGTGACGTAGGCCATCAACTGGGCCGCCATCTCGGCCGGCGGCAACTCATAGTCCACCAGGCCCGTGGCCAGCGCACTTTGCGGCATACCGTCAAACTCGCAGGAGGCGGGGTTTTGCACCATGACCATGCCACTCTCAATTTTGATGGCGCGCACGCCCAGCGTGCCGTCGCTGCCGGTGCCGGAGAGCACGATGCCAATGGCGCGCTCATGCTGGTCCAGGGCCAGTGAGCGGAACAAAAAATCAATCGGCAGGCGGTGCCCGCGCGGTGCGGCGGGCTCCAGCAACTGCAGTGTGCCGTTCAAAAACGCCATGTCGCGATTCGGTGGAATGATGTAGACGCAATTGGGTTGCACCGGCATGCCGTCCTTCACCTGGAATACCTGCATGCGGGTGGTGCGCTGGATCAGTTCAGTGAGGATGCTCTTGTGGTCCGGGTCCAGATGCTGCACCAGCACAAAGGCCATGCCGGGGTCAGTATCAGCAGGCATGCCCGAGAAAAACGCTTCAATCGCGGCCAGGCCGCCCGCCGAGGCACCGATGCCGACGATAGGAAAGTTGCCGGGCGGCAGCGTCGGGACGGCTTGTGTTTTGGCCGGGCTTGGGCCTTGGCGGGTCATGAATATTTTTACGCAGTGAGCGTGGTGGGATGGCGGGTCAAGCCCGCAATGACAGCCGAGAGGGCGTTGACAACTGAGGGGGCGTTGCCCGCTGGGCGCGCGGGCGCATGGGCGACGGGTTGCCAGTGCCGGAACTCGGGATTTTGAAGGTGCCGACCACTTCAGCCAGGCGTTGGGCTTGCTCGCGCAGGCTCTCGGCGGCGGCGGCGGACTGCTCAACCAGGGAGGCGTTTTGTTGCGTCATCTGGTCGAGCTGCACCACCGCGGTATTGACTTCGCCGATGCCCTGGCTTTGCTCGGCCGCTGCGCCGGTGATCTCGCCAATGATGTCGGACACCCGTTGCACGGAATTCACGATGTCGGTCATGGTTTTTCCAGCGTCAGTCACCAGACGCGAGCCGGTCTCGATGCGTTCGACGCTGGCGCCAATCAGGCTCTTGATTTCCTTGGCTGCCTCGGCCGAGCGGCCCGCCAGGCTGCGCACCTCGCTCGCCACCACGGCAAAGCCACGGCCTTGCTCGCCGGCGCGCGCCGCCTCCACCGCTGCGTTCAAGGCCAGGATGTTGGTCTGGAAGGCGATGCCGTCAATGACACCGATGATGTCGCTGATTTTTTTGGAGCTTGTGTTGATGTCGTTCATGGTGCTGACCACTTGCGAAACGACCGAGCCGCCGCGCGCTGCCACGTCGCCTGCTGTCGAGGCGAGCTGGTTGGCCTGGCGCGAGGCATCGGCTGACTGCTGCACCGTGTGCGTCAACTGGTCCATGTGGGAGGCGGCGCGCTGCAAGTTGCTGGCTGTCTGCTCGGTGCGCACACTCAGGTCCTGGTTGCCGGACGCGATCTCGGCGCTGGCGGTGGCGATGCTGTCGGTCGACATGCGCACCTGCCCGACCAATTGGCCCAGAGATTGGCGCATGGCCTCCAGGGAGCGTAACAGCCGGGCGGCTTCGTCGTTGCCGCGGCAGTCAACGTTGTGGTCGGTCAGATCGCCTTGCGCAATGTCCTGAGCGACTTGCTCGGCCTTCAGGATGGGCACGCAAATGGCGTTCATGTTCCAAATAGTCATCGGGACGAACAGCAGCAGCAACACGCCGGTGGCCCCGGCGATGAGCCAAACGACCTGGTTGACGGTGCTTTGCAACTTGCCCTGGCTGGTTTCGGTGGCGCGCTGCAGTTCAGTCGCCAGGGTCGTCAAAGTGGTGTTGGCTTTGTCGTAAATCGGCTGTAGCTTGCCAATGGTGGCCGAGGCGACCTGTGCGGACGGAAATGCCAGGCTCTCCAACTGCTGGGCCATGGGTGCAAATTCGGTGCGGAATTGTTGCATGCCCGTCACCACTTGTGCCAGTTCGGTGCGTTGGGCATCCTGCGGCAGCAGGGGTGCGAGGGCCTTGGCAGAGGCTTCAAGCCGGGCAAATGACGCCGTCCAGGCTTCCTTGTATTTGGCGGCCTCAACGCTGTTCTCGTATTGAATGATCATCTCTTTTTCATTCAACCGCACATTGCTCATGGCCTGTTGCAAGCGGGCGAGTTCAGTCAGGGAGGTGATGTCACGCGTCACCAGGTCGGTAGCGATGGAGTTGGCATACAACTGGGCCGCCACGCCAATCGCGCCAATAAACATCAAGGCCATGGCCACCATGGCTATGGCGCCTAACATTCGAAAACGGATGGTGAAGCGACGCATGAAAGTGGCAAATTGCATGGGAGTCCTCAAAAAAGCGATTGCATGTGAATAAATTTTCGATGCCGGACTTTACGCCAAAGTCAGTTGCCTAAAAGAGTTGATCGTTTTGCGCTTCTTTATTAATAGCGTCTTGTGCATGTTTGACGGGGGCTAGAGGCTGATTTGTTATAAATTCCTGGGCTTGCTCCGCTTTCACCAGGGTGGCCACGCGCACGCCCAACAGGCGTAGGCGTTGCGCCAGCGGCACCCGTTTGAGACAGAGCCCGGCGGTCTGGCGAATGACGAAGAAGTCGGCGGTGTAATCGTCAAGGGTCTGGTCGCGCGTGACGCTTTTGAAGTCGTCATAGCGCAGCTTGATGCCGATGGTCTTGCCGACATAGCCTTTGGTGGCCAGATCGGTGGCCACCTGCTGGCACAGGCGGGTAAAGATCGCGCCGAGCGCCGCCTTGTCGCGCACGGCGTGCAAGTCGCGCTCAAACGTGGTCTCGCGGCTGATCGACACGGGCTCGCTCTCCAGCACCACCGGTCGCTGGTCGCGGCCGTGCGCGGCGTCAAACAACCAGGCGCCCGTCTTTTGGCCAAAGTGGTCGATCAGCCAGTCAACATTCTTCATGGCCAGCTCACCGATGGTCTGAATCCCCAGACCCTGCAGCTTGACATCGGTTTTGGGGCCGATGCCGTTGATCTTGCGGCACGCCAGCGGCCAGATTTTGCTTTGCAAATCTTCTTCAAACACGACCGCGATACCCCTGGGCTTGTTGAACTCGCTGGCCATTTTGGCCAGCAGTTTGTTGGGCGCCACGCCGATTGAGCAGGTCAAGCCGGTTTGCTCAAAGATGGTCTTCTGGATCAGGCGCGCCAGTACCCGTCCACCTTCACGCTGGCCACCGGGCACACCCGTGAAGTCGATGTAGACCTCGTCCACGCCCCGGTCTTCCATCAACGGGGCGATGTCGGTGACGATGGTCTTGAAGGCGCGTGAATATTTGCGGTACTCGGCAAAGTCAACCGGCAGCAGAATCGCCTGCGGACAGAGTTTGGCGGCTTTCATCAAGCCCAGCGCGGAGCCAACACCAAACTGGCGCGCCGCATAGGTGGCCGTGGTGACGACGCCGCGCCCGGTGTAGCCCTGCAAGCGGGGAAAGGCGTCCAGCGCGATACGTGCCAGCGAGCTGTGTTCCTGTAACTGGCGCAGCGTTTCGTCCTCGGCGCGTCGGGCGCCGCCTATGACGACCGGCAGGCCCTGCAGTTGGGGGTAGCGCAACAGTTCCACCGACGCATAAAAAGCGTCCATGTCGAGGTGGGCGATGCGGCGTATTTTTTCGCTCATGGGAGGAGGATAGCGCGAACCGATATTGTGTTGAATCAAGCGCTAACGCCCGTAAAATGGCTATGCTGCATTGCAGCAACCATTTTTACTGGAATCGGTATGGACAAGCACTTTCTCACGCCACTTTTTTCGCCGAGTTCGATCGCTGTCTTTATTGGCAAGGCCGACGATCCATCGACCCAGACGCCGCAGGCGCAGGCTTTGAACCGCGCTCTGCGGGCGCAGCGCTTTACCGGTTCGCTGGTGTTTCTGGATATCAACGTCAGCGGCACCCTGGCCGATCTGGCGCACACCGAGGCGGATCTGGCGATCATTGCCTTGCCACCGGCTGAGGTAGCCGCAGCCCTGGAGATTGCCGGTCGCATCAAATGCCGCGCCGCCCTGGTGATCTCCAGCGGCATTGACGCCGCGTTGGCCGCCGAGCTGAACAAAATCGCGCGGCGTGACGGTATGCATCTGTTGGGACCAAATTGCCTCGGTTTTCAGCGCCCGCACCTGCAGCTCAATGCCAGTGTGGCGGGTGCTTTGAGCGCACCCGGGCCGCTGGCGCTGGTGTCGCAATCAGGCGCATTGACGTCCTCTATTCTCGACTGGGCGAAAAAAAATGGTGTGGGGTTTTCGACTGTGGTGTCGCTGGGCCCCAATACCGCCGTGGACATGGCCCAGGTGCTCGATTTTCTGGCGTCCGACGCCCACACACACAGTATCGTCGTCTATCTGGAGGGCATCAGCAGCGCGCGCCGTTTCATGAGCGCCCTGCGTGCGGCTGCCAATGCCAAACCGGTCGTGGTGCTCAAGGGCGGTCGCAGAGCCGCAGGCAACCGGGCCGCACTCACCCACTCGGGCGCGATTGTCGGCAGTGACGATGTGTTTGACGCTGCCTTGCGCCGGGCCGGCGCGGTGCGGGTGCGCTCTTTTGTGGCGCTGTTCTCGGCGGCCAAGTGTCTGGCCTCGCGCTATCGCCCGGTTGGGCGCCGCCTGTCAATCGTGACCAATGGCGGCGGCCCCGGTGTACTGGCAGCCGACTGGGTGAGCGAGATCAACCTGCAACTGGCCCGCCTCACCCATGAGCAGGCGCAAGCGCTCAAGCCTCAATTGCCGCCACTGGCTTCGCTGTGTGACTTGATCGATATTTCGGAAGACGCCGGCCCCGAGCACTTCAAGACAGCGGTGCAAGCGGCGGCCAAAGCACCGCAGGTTGATGGCGTGTTGGCGATTTTTTCACCCAAGGTTGACGTCGACAGTGCAACGATTGCCACGGCGCTGGCTGACGCCAACAAGCAGCTGGGCAAACCGCTGTTTACCTGCTTGATGGGGGATGCGACGGTGGGGGACGCACGGCGCATCCTGAGCGATGCGGCGATTCCGACCTTTCGCACGCCGGAGGCGGCCGTGGGCGCTTTTGGCAACATCGCGGCCTTTTACCAGAACCAGCAACTGCTGCAGCAGACGCCGCCGCCCATGTCCGACCTGGCCAAGCCCGACGTGGAGGGTGCCCGCATATTGATTGAGAGCGTGCTGGCCGAGCGGCGCAAGGTGCTCACCGAGATGGAGTCCAAGTCGCTGCTGGCCGCGTTTCATATTCCAGTGACCCGGACCATCCTGGCGCGCAGCGTCAACGAGGCGATCATGATCGCAACCCAGTTGGGTTTTCCGGTGGCCCTCAAAATTGACTCGCCCGATATCAGTCACAAGTCAGATGTGCAGGGTGTGGCGCTGAATATTTTCAATGCCGTGGGCGTGCGCGATACCTATATCGACATGATGGAGGCGGTGACCAGGCTGCAGCCTGAAGCGCGCATCAATGGCGTCACGATTCAGAACATGTCGAGCCAGAAGCGCGGTCGTGAAGTCTACGTGGGGATGGTCACCGATGATCCGTTTGGCCCGGTGATCGCGTTTGGTTCGGGTGGCACCATGATCGAGCTGATCAATGACCGTGTCATGGAGTTACCGCCGCTGAACCAGTTCTTGGCCCGCCGCCTGATTGAGCGCGCCCGCGTGGCCGAGACGCTGGGTGAATGGCGTGGCGCAGTACCGGTCAATATGGAGGCGCTGGAGCAGATATTGCTGCGGGTGTCCGAGATGGTGTGCGAGCTGCCGCAATTGCGCGAGATGGACATCAACCCCATCATCGTGGACGAGACCGGCGCCGTGGCAGTGGATGCGCGCATTGTGATCGACAACACGCCACCTTCAGCGCGCCACTACAACCACTTGGCGATCCTGCCGTATCCGTCGCGCTACGAACAAGTGTGGCCGCTCAAGGGCGGCGGCGATTACACGGTGCGCCCGGTGCACCCGGATGACGCCAGCATGTTGCAGGAGTTTGTGCGCAAGCTCTCGCCCGAGAGTCGCTACTTCCGCTTTGTGTCCTCCATGCAGGAGTTGCCGGCGACCATGCTGTCGCGCTTTACGCTGATCGACTACGACCGCGAAATGGCGTTGGTGGCGGTGTACCGGGAGCGGCGCGTCGGCGCTGGCGGCGAAGTCAGCGAGGTGCCGCGCATCGTGGGCGTGTCGCGCTACATCACCAACCCGGATCGCACCACCTGCGAATTTTCTTTGGTGGTGTCCGATGACTTCAAGGGCCAAGGCCTGGGATCGCGTCTGATGCTGTCGATCATGGATGTGGCCCGCGATAAAGGCTTGTCCGAAATTGAGGGCCTGGTGCTGGCAAAAAACCCGACCATGCTCAAATTGATGAAAGGTTTGGGGTTCGTGATCAAGCCGTTCCCGGAGGATGCCGATTTCAAGCTGGTGACGCAGAGTCTTTGATTAGTTGAGGACAGAGCTGGTTCGCTTCGCGTAACTGCGGTCTGTCCCGCAAGTCTTCAGGACGCGGTCTGTCCCGCAAAGTATCAATAGGTCCCCGGCAACAGAATGCTTTGGTCGACGGTGTTGATGTCAGTGCGGCCGCAAAAGGCCATGGTCAGGTCCAGTTCTTTGTGGATAATTTCCAGCGCTTTGCTGACGCCCGCTTCACCCATGGCACCCAGACCGTAAATGAAGGCACGGCCGATGTAGACGCCGCGCGCACCCAGGGCACGGGCCTTGAGCACGTCTTGTCCGGATCGCACGCCGCCGTCCATGTGAATTTCAATCTCCTTGCCCACGGCCTCAACGATGCGGGGCAGGGCGCGGATGCTGCTTTCCGCGCCGTCGAGCTGGCGGCCACCGTGGTTGGAGACGATCAGTGCGTCAGCCCCGGCGTTGACCGCCAGGCGCGCATCTTCGGCGTCCTGGATGCCCTTGAGGATCAGCTTGCCACCCCAAAGCTTCTTGATCCATTCCACATCGTTCCAGTTCAGCGTTGGGTCAAACTGTTGGGCGGACCACTGCGTCAGTGAACTCATGTCGTCGACACCGGTCACGTGGCCGACGACATTGCCAAATCCGCGTCGCTGGGTACCCAGCATGCCCAAACCCCAGCGCGGCTTGGTCATCATGTTGAGGATATTGGGCAAGGTCAACTTCGGGGGAGCGCTGAGACCGTTTTTCAGATCCTTGTGGCGCTGGCCCATGATTTGCAGGTCCAAGGTCAGTACCAGCGCCGAGCAATGGGCCGCCCGGGCGCGCTCGATCAGACGTTCCATGAAGCCCCGGTCGCGGATGACGTAAACCTGGAACCAGAAGGGGTGGTTGTCAGTGCCCGCAGCGACGTCTTCAATCGAGCAGATGCTCATGGTTGAAAGGGTGAATGGGACGCCAAATTTTTTGGCGGCACGCGCCGCCAGAATTTCACCGTCGGCGTGCTGCATGCCGGTCAATCCAACCGGCGCCAGGGCCACCGGCATTGCCACCGGCAGCCCAACCATGGTGCTGGCGGTGCTTCGGTTGTCCATGTTGATGGCAACCCGCTGGCGCAGTTTGATGGTCTGGAAATCAGCCTCATTGGCGTGGTAGGTGCTCTCGGTCCAGGAACCGGAGTCGGCGTAGTCGTAGAACATGCGCGGCACGCGTTGCTGCGCCAGAACGCGCAGGTCTTCAATATTGGTGATGATGGGCATAAGACTTTCTTTCAGGGTGCCTGAATGGTAAGGGCGATTGCTGGTATTCAACTTGAACACAAACACGCGGGCATCGAAAATGTTGGCGCGCCAGCGGTGCCTGATGCTGGCTTGCATATTTCTGGCCGGATGGCCAGCTTGGGCACAAACCAAGGGAAAACACCGTTCGGTGTTTCCGGGCCGGTTACTTATCATGAGCGCAGGGAATTGCCTCATCGAGCTGGAGACCAAAGCAGGGTTTTGTATGTTTATATCGAATGCACTTCTTCGTCCCGCGGTGGCTTTGCTGCAGCGCTTGAGTCTGCGTGTGCGGCTGTGGCTGATGGCTTTGTTGCTGCTGCTGCCCTTGCTTGCCTTGGGTCTGCTGTTGGGTTATCAGTCTTATGCGCAGGAGTCTGGCGTCAGCCTTGCCATGATTCTGGGGCTGCTGGGATTTCTTTTGGTGCTTTACTTGTCTGCGGCTTTTTATCAAAGCCTCACGCTGGCAGTGGACGTGCTGACGCGCGTGGTGCGCAGCAGCGCACGGGGCGACCTATCGCACAGTGTGGTGGTGCCGGGGCACGATGAGTTGTCAGAAGCGGGTCGCCATCTCGAATCCATGAGCGAGAACTTTTCTGGCTTGGTTGGCACCGTTCGCAACCAGGCCGTGCATGTGGCGCAGGCGGGTGAATTGCTGGCGAGCGGCATGGGCGATCTTTCGCAGCGCACTGAGGCGCAGGCTGCCAGCCTGGAGCAAGCCAGCGCCAGCATTCTTGGCTTGAATGAGTCGGTACAAGCCACGGCGCGGCATTCCAAGGAGGTCAATGCCCTGACCCGGCGCGTGCGCGGCGAGGCCGAAACCGGCGCGCAGGCGATGGATGTGGCGGTGCACGCCATTGGCGAGATCCAGGACGGCTCCAGGCGCATGGGCGAGATCATTGGCGTGATTGATGGCATCGCTTTCCAGACCAACATCCTGGCACTCAATGCGGCGGTGGAAGCCGCGCGTGCCGGCGAATCAGGGCGCGGTTTTGCGGTGGTGGCGAGCGAGGTTCGCACGCTGGCGCAGCGCAGCGCCACCTCAGCGCGTGAAATTCGTGCCCTGATCGCACGCTCGGGTGATCAGGTCAGCGTAGGTGTCACCCGCATCGAGGCTGTCACCGGCAAGCTGCGCGCCGTGGTCAAGGGCATTTATGACGTGGCAGAGGGTTTGGATGGCATCACTGCGGCCAGCAACGAGCAAAGCACAGCCCTGTCCGAGATTGCGCAGGCGGTCAAGGAACTCGACAACATCACCCAACGCAACGGCGCCATGGTGGACCAGGCCCTGCAGGCAACCGTTGGTTTGCGTGACCGCGCCTCCCATCTCAGCGAAGCCGTGGCGGCCATCAAACTGCGTCGCGGTACCGCGGATGAAGCCTATGCGCTGGTCAAGCGAGGCTTTGATCTGATCAGCCAGATGGGCCTCTCAAACGCTGCTGCGCGCTTTCATGACCCGCATGGTGGTTTCCGGGACCGGGATTTGTACCTCTTTGTGTTCGACCGCCAGGGCGTTTATCAGGTGTTTGGTTCAACGCCGGACCGGGTGGGCAAGACCGTGTATGACGTTCGCGGGCTTGACGGCGATCATATTTTGCGCGAAGGCTTTGCTGCCGCTGAGCGTGGCGGTGACTGGATTGACTATGAGGTGGTTAACCCGGTGACCAGCATGGTGGACGAGAAAACCTCTTACATCCTGCCCTTGCCAGATGGGCGACTGCTTGGTTGCGGCGTCTTTAAACCCAAGGGCGGATTTAGCCTGCAGATATCGTAGACTGAGCAGCAAATTGAAAAGGGTTAGCAGGTAAAACCCTGCTAACCCTTTTTAATATTGGTCGGGGCGAAAGGATTCGAACCTTCGACCCTCTGGTCCCAAACCAGATGCGCTACCAGGCTGCGCTACGCCCCGACGAGTTGGGATTGTAGCGGGTTGCTGTGCTAAATCCCCGGTTAACATCTAATAATGTCGTCTCAATCGCCACCGCTGCCATGGCTGGATCCCAACCAGGAATTCCCTCCAACCAGTCAGGCGTGGGATGAAAATTCTCCCGCGCCGGGACTGCTGGCTGCGGGTGGCGTGCTGGATGTCGATACTCTGCGTCGCGCCTATAGCCAGGGCATTTTTCCCTGGTACAGCGAGGGGCAGCCTACCTTGTGGTGGAGCCCCGATCCTAGAATGGTGCTGGAAGTCGCCAATTTTCGCTTGCATTCTTCCTTCAAAAAAAAGATCCGGCAGTTCTGCCAGACGCCGGGTTGTGAAATTCGGATCGACTCGGCCTTTGAACAAGTCGTTGAAGCCTGCTCCAGCAGTGAGCGCACGGGTCAATCCGGCACCTGGATCGTGCCTGACATGAGGGCCGCCTATGGCAAGCTGCACCGCGCTGGGTTTGCCCACAGTGTGGAAACCTGGGTCAATGGCGAGTTGGCTGGAGGCTTGTACTGCGTGGCGCTCGGCAAAGCCGTGTTTGGTGAATCCATGTTCAGCCGCGTCAGTGACGCCTCCAAAGTCGCCCTGGCGGCGTTGGTCGGGTTTTGCCGTCACCATGGCATCAGTCAGATTGATTGCCAGCAAAACACGCCCCACCTGGCCTCGTTGGGAGCGGGTGAAATTTCACGTGATCTGTTTTTGAAGGGCGTGGCTGCCGGGCTTGCCCAAGCAGGGCCAGAGTGGGAATTTGACTGCCAACTCTGGCAACAGTTGCTGCCCCCAAGGTCAGTGCCAACGTGAAGTCAATGTGATGCAACTCAAGGAACTCCCGCTGAACGCGCTGCAGTTTTATGTCACCTCTAGCTATCCCTGCAGTTATTTGCCTGGGCAGCAGGCCCGCTCGCAAGTGGCAGCGCCCAGCCATTTGGTGAATAACGTCATTTACGCTGAATTGGTCCGTCAGGGATTTAGACGCAGTGGTCTTTTTACATATCGACCCTATTGTGATGGCTGCTGTGCTTGCACACCGGTGCGGGTTCTCGTCGCTGAATTTCAACCCGACAGAAGTCAGCGCCGCGCGTGGTCGCGCCATTGCGCCCTGCAAGCGAGGGTGCTCAAACCTTGTTTTGTGCAAGAACACTATGACCTGTATCTTCGCTATCAAAATACGCGACATGCCGGTGGCGGTATGGACCATGACAGCATCGACCAATACACACAGTTTTTATTGCAAAGCCAGGTCAATTCGCGACTGATTGAGTTCCGGGAAACGCTGGCCGATGGTAGACCGGGTCATTTGAAAATGGTCTCAATTCTCGATGTGCTCGATGATGGCTTGTCGGCGGTTTATACCTTTTATGAGCCCGAAACCAGTGGCAGTTTTGGCACTTACGGCGTTCTTTGGCAAATTGCCGAAGCTAAAAAATTGGGGCTCGCGCATGTTTACTTGGGTTTTTGGATCAAGGACAGCCAAAAAATGAACTACAAGACAAGGTTCAGACCGCTGGAGTTTCTGGTGTCAGGAGTGTGGAGTGCGGATTACCCGTCCATGCCGGGATCGCAATCGTCCTGAGTCAAAGTTCCGCACAAAAGGGTTTACCCTTGTCATCTATTTCACAAGATAAAATGGCGGCAGCCCTTCAGGAGTAATTATGCGAAATATAGAGACCAGCATTCCCAGTACCCCAACCGTTCAAGTGATTGAGCGCATGTTTGCCTTGATGGATGTTCTGGCGTCACGAAAAGAATCAATTTCGCTCAAGGAAATTAGTGAGAAGACTGGCCTGCACCCCTCAACTACCCACCGCTTGTTAAATGACTTGGCCACCGGTCGTTTTGTGGATCGTCCACAGCCCGGAAGCTATCGGCTGGGCATGCGTCTGCTTGAACTGGGAAATCTGGTTAAGAACCGTCTCAATGTTCGTGACGCAGCACTGGTGCCGATGCGGCGATTGCACAAATTGATTCAGCAACCTGTCAACTTAAGTATGCGTCAGGGTGATGAGATCATTTATATTGAACGGGCTTTCAGCGAGCGCTCGGGCATGCAGGTGGTGCGCGCCATCGGTGGGCGCGCTCCGCTGCACCTTACCTCGGTCGGAAAATTGTTTTTGGCGACGGATGATCCACAACGGGTCCGGGCGTACGCCGCACGCACAGGCTTGAGCGGCCACACCAAGAACAGCTTGACCGAATTGTCAGGGTTGGAGAAGGAACTCTCGAAAGTGCGCCAGTACGGCTACGCGCATGACAACGAGGAGCTTGAACTTGGCGTTCGGTGCATGGCTGCTGGCATTTACGATGATCAAGGCACGCTGGTGGCGGGCTTGTCAATTTCTGCCCCAGCAAATCGTCTGGAAGACGAGTGGCTGCCCAAGCTGCAGGCAACCACCCATGAAATCTCAACGACTCTGGGTTTTAAACCTGACGCCAAGAGCGCTTGACGCGTGAGCTGCTATTGAAAAGTAACGATTTTTTCACCAGCGGCGCTAGCTAAAGGTACCGAGTCAGACCTGATGGCAGGCTTGGACTCTACCCAGCGGCGAACCCGCTCGGCATCGGCGATACGGGTTAATTTTCCGGCCGAATCCAAAAATACCATGATCAACTTGCGGCCGGCGATTTTGGTTTGCATAACAAGGCACCGACCAGCTTCAGAGATGTAGCCGGTCTTTTGTAGGCCGATGTCCCAAGATGGATTCTTGACCAGCCGGTTTGTGTTGTTGTATTGCAGTGTTCGGTTGCCGACAGCCACCTGGTAATCAGGCGAGGTGGTCAATTCACGCAAGATCGGATCGCCATGCGCAACGTTGACCAACTTGGCTAGATCACGGGCACTGGACTGGTTCTTGCTGGAGAGTCCAGTCGGTTCCACATAGTGGGTGTCGCTCATGCCAATCAATTGGGCCTTGGCATTCATCAGGCCAACAAAAACCGGTAAGCCGCCCGGATAACTGCGGGCCAGTGCATGCGCCGCGCGGTTCTCACTTGACATCAAAGCCAGATGCAAAAGTTCACCTCGGTTCAATGTTGTTCCCACTTTAAGACGCGACGAACTACCTTTTTCGGTGTCCACGTCGTCTTGAGAAATGGTGATCATTTGGTCCATGGGCAGGTGGGCCTCCTGCAGAACCACTCCGGTCATGAGCTTGGTGAGAGAAGCAATCGGCAAGACCGCCTGTTCATTTTTGCTAAACAACACTTCATTGGTGTCTTGGTCGATCACCAGTGCCACGCTGGATTTCAGATCAAGGGTGTCGGCTGCGCGGTGCAAACCTGCAATTTGTCCAAATGATGGCTTCGGGGAAACCTCCTTTGCACGGCTGAGCGATATGTGTTTTCCGGCAACAAAGGTCTTGGTAACTTTTCGTTTGGCAACGATGGTGCTCTTGGAGGACTTGGCAACCTGATGCTTTTTCTGAGCGGCCTGCGCTTGCGGCAGTGAGACAGCAGCAATGAAAAGCGTCAGACCAAAGAAAAATAGTAGTTTGCGCACAATGTCTCCAAATGGAATCCGTCAAAAATGGGTTTTGCACCCAATTCCAGACCTATTTCTCAAAGACACTAGTTTAAACAAAAAAGTCGCACAATATCAAATACTTGCACGACTTTCTTAAACAATTACCAGCAAAGCAAGCAATTTCCCCCGACGCTATCCTTGCGCGGCTACCCGATCAGCCTTGCTATGCAGCTTACTAAGCGCACTTAGATAGGCTTTGGCGGAGGCAACAATGATGTCAGGGTCGGCCCCGACGCCGTTGACCACGCGACCACCGTGCTGCAAGCGCACGGTCACCTCGCCCTGGCTCTCGGTCGAACCGCTGATGGCGTTGACAGAGTAGAGCACCATCTCGGCGCCACTTTTGACCTGTGCCTCAATCGCTTTGAGTGATGCATCTACCGGACCATCCCCATCGGATGAACTTTTCACTTCCTTGCCATCGACGGTAAAAACAATACTGGCTTGGGGACGTTCCCCTGTTTCGCTGTGTTGCGACAATGAGACAAAACTGTATTGCTCTTTCTCGCGAGCCACACTTTCACTGCCAACCAGTGCCAGGATGTCTTCGTCAAAAATCTCGCTTTTGCGATCTGCCAATTCCTTGAATCTGGCAAATGCGGCATTGACATCAGACTCGCTTTCCATCTGTGCGCCCAACTCCTGCAAGCGTTGCTTGAAGGCATTGCGGCCACTGACTTTGCTCAACACAATTTTGTTGGCGCTCCAGCCGACATCTTCGGCACGCATGATTTCATAAGTGTCTCGCGCTTTAAGCACGCCATCCTGGTGAATGCCTGCAGCATGGGCGAACGCATTGGCCCCGACGATCGCTTTGTTAGGTTGCACCACAAAGCCGGTAATCTGGCTGACCATGCGACTGGCGGCCAAAAGGTGTTGGGTCTCAATGCCGACATTCAGGCCAAAATAGTCGCGTCGTGTCTTGACCGCCATAACGATCTCTTCCAGGCTGCAATTGCCAGCCCGTTCACCGAGGCCATTGATGGTGCATTCGACCTGGCGGGCGCCGCCAATTTGTACGCCCGCCAGTGAATTGGCGACTGCCATGCCCAAATCATTGTGGCAATGGACCGACCAGATGGCTTGGTCTGAATTGGGCACGCGCTCGCGCAGCGTCTTGATGAAAGTGCCATAGAGTTCAGGAATGGCATAACCGACGGTGTCGGGCACATTGATGGTGGTGGCGCCCTCGTTGATTGCGGCCTCGATGACACGACATAAAAAATCTACATCGCTGCGGTAGGCGTCTTCGGGACTGAACTCCACGTCGGCCACCAGATTGCGCGCAAAGCGCACTGCAAGTTTGGCCTGCTCAAACACCTGATCCGGTGTCATGCGCAGTTTTTTCTCCATATGCAGCGCCGAGGTGGCAATAAAAGTATGGATGCGGCCGCGGTTGGCGCCTTTGAGCGCTTCGGCGGCGCGCGAAATATCGCGGTCATTAGCGCGTGACAGCGAGCAAATAGTGGAGTCCTTGATAGCCCTGGCAATGCCTTGTACGGCCTCGAAATCGCCGTTGGAGCTCGCCGCAAAACCCGCTTCGATGACATCCACTTTCAGACGTTCCAGTTGGCGCGCAATGCGCAGCTTCTCGTCTTTGTTCATGGATGCGCCAGGCGACTGCTCGCCGTCACGCAACGTGGTGTCAAAAATAATCAATTGGTCGGCCATCTGGTTTCTCCTGTGTTCAACAATATCCGCAATCAAAAATATCGGGGGTAAAAAAACCAAAAGCCCGTTGCGGATGCATACGGGCTTTTGGTTTGGGTGCGTGCGTACGCTACCGTCTCCGCCCGTCGGGCAGTAGTAGCAGGGCTAGCAACATCTTTTTCATAAGGC
>Ga0066798_10000260_pt1 | contig 29576 bp, 27 predicted proteins | sample PersoiDNA2013203_FD_70961 | JGI IMG/M metagenome (GOLD analysis project Ga0066798, IMG submission 70961) | Permafrost soil microbial communities from the Arctic, to analyse light accelerated degradation of dissolved organic matter (DOM) -... | ecosystem: Environmental > Terrestrial > Soil >... | reverse complement strand
CATGAGATTTGTCGCAATGGAACTGGCAAACTGCGCATCACCGTCTTGCGCTTGCCCGACCACGCTGTCGATCGAGAACCACATGGGCTTGGGCCCGAGCCCGGCTTTATGACGATGCTCCATGCGGTCGAACTCAAGCCCCCGGATCTGTTCCATCATGATGTCGAGCGCCGCCTTCAAAACCATGGCGCCGGACTCGGTAGGCTGTGCATCATTGGCAAAGGGCTTTCCGCCATCGCTGACGATCAGGTAGTCGAGCGCGTTGCGCGCACGCAGGGTCGGATTCACGCCCATATTGTCGTAAACACCCCCATCCGTTAGCGTGACATAGTCGACTTGAGAGGCCGGGATGTATTCCGGGGACTCAAGTCGCAGCGGGGGAAACACAGGCGGAAACGCAGACGATGCGGCAACCGCTCTTGCCAGGCTGAAGTCGGCGCCCGGTACGACACCGAGTTCATGCTCCCCCATTTCTTCCTGACCAGCACCACCGGCGACAAAGAAAAACATGTTTCCGGTCGCCAGATTGGTGGCGTTGAGATAGATCCGCGGCCCGGCACGAAGCGCACTTAACTTGGCCCCCTTGAAAAGGTCGCGGTCATAGGTGCCAGCCAGCTTGTCCAGGCGACTCGCGAACGGATCAAGAATGCCGCCGATGACGGAGCTGACGGCGATGGATCGGGTGGCCAGGTAGTTTTCGAGGTCATCAAGAACCGATGTCTTACCCCAGTTCAGCGCCACAAAGGCACCTGCGATGCTTCCGCCACTCACGCATGACAGCAGGTCAATGGATGCAAACAGTCCGAGGCTCTGAAGCTTTCGCATGACCCCCAGATGGAAGGCTGCCGCTCGGAAACCGCCACCGGACAAAGCGAGCCCGATTCTGCGTTGTTGACCGTTGATGCTGATGGTCATTTCTTCCCCCGACTAAAACTGGCACAAAAAGCCAACTGCACTCTATGTCTGGAGTTTCGCCACAGCTTGATATTTCGCAACTGCCGATAAATCGGAGGAATCAGAGAAAGAGCGACAAGCCTTTGGGATGAAACGCCTGGTAGCGGCGCCTCTGCTGGTCAGCGGGATCGCTCCACGCCGCGGTGGTCTCGGTCAGGTAGTTGAAGTGCAACTGCGGCTTGCCCTGACCGGCGTGCTCACTCAGGAGCAGTTCGAGCGCGCGTGCGTGCGGGTGACGGAACACGGCACCGCTGGTGGACACGAGGTAATGCTGGCAGCGAAGTTTACGCAGCAGCGCGGCGCTCGTGTTGGCGACGCTCCCATGATGCGGCAGCTTGAAGCCAGTGAGCGAAAGCCGCTTGTCCTGCCCCGACAACAGGCGGTTCACCGAGGCTTCCAGCACGGACGGCCAGGCATCACCGGCGAGTAAAAACCGGACTTTGGGCTGGTCCTTCGGGTATTCGAGCAGCACCGCGATGCTGCTGCCGTTGGCGCGGCTGCCGTCGCCGCCAAACGGCGCATCCGCGCCCGCCTCGCCGTCGCCGCCACCCAGCGTGTCGTCCAGCCCCGCCGCGAGGTCCCGACCGGCCGGGTCCGGCAGCTCAAAACGGTCCTTGATGGGCTCGCCGTCCGCGCCCAGCACGTCGCCGAGCGGGCGCAGATTGCGCGCGCCCTCCAGCGCTTGGCGCAAGGCAGTCTCGTCCCCCGACGCCACGCCCGCCTTGCGCAATTCGTCACGCCAGCAGTCCTTGAGTTCGAGCAGACGCTCATGGTCGGGGGACAGCAGCGTCAGGCGGCAGTCGCCCGGCAAATCGACCACGGGTAGCGTGCCCGCAGTGCGGTCGATCGCCACCAGGGCATCGGCCAGGCCGGCGTTCCACACCTGCTCGCCGGTCCGCCTTTCATAGTCAGCGATCAGCATGCCGAGCATTTCACCCTGCAGTGCGCCGAGCGGCACGCCTGCCGGATCAAAAACCTGGTTCAGTTGCTCACGGCCATTGAACCAGATGCGCTCGAAGCGGCAGTTCAGCGCTTCGGCGTCCTGCAGCAGGCGCACGACGCCTTCGATGTGGTCGGCGTCGATGTGGGTGATGATGAGCAGTTCAAAATGGCGCTCATCGGCCGGCAGTTGCAGGATGCGCTCGCGCAGCGCCGGGTAGGTGTGGGCCGGACCGCCGTCGATGAGAATGCGCCGGGCCTGCTGAGCGCTGCCATATTCAATCCACAGACAGTCGCCATGCGCGGCGGGCAGCATCTCGATACGGAACATGAATCGTCTCCCGATAAAGTGTTAAGAGTGGCCGACAAGCGCTCGGGGCGTCAGGCGCCATTCGGCATCGCCAAGCGCAACCAGGCACAGCGCCATCAGGTAGCCACGCGCGAGCATGCGACGGCGCACACGGCGCATGATCGTGCCGAAATCGGCCTGTGCATCTTCCACGGCCACGAGTTCGGCGACCAGTTCCCGCGCCAGCGGCGCCGCATGGCGGCCGAGGATCTGTGCCAGCGTGCCGAGCACGATGGCCGCATGTTGCTGCTGGATGAGTTGCGTCATCTCAACGTAGCCGGTCTCGGTCTCGTCAGCAGTCTGGCAGCCGAGCAGCAGCACGATCGGCCCGGGATCACGGCCATCCAGATTCACGTACTGCCTGTCGATCTGCCCACGGCTCAACTTCCCGAGATCCTCGGCCAGTTGCTCATCGCCAATTTCCAGATAGTCGAGTGCCGCCTGGATACCATGGTGAGGCAGCAGCAGCAAGAGCGATGGATGCGCTTCCATTGCTTTCTTCCACTGCTTCCAGTCATCGGCCACGAACAGGCGCCCGAAGCTCTGCTGCAGAACCTCCTGGGTCGCCCGTCTCTCTTCCTCTGGAACCAGATGGCTGCTGGCGAAGGCGACGGAATCGATCACCGGCAGGCTGCGCCGTCCGGCCCCAGGCGACGACGCCTGCCCCGCATCGCCCAAGGCAAGGCGTTCGATGATCTTGCGCAGCGACCAGAAACCGAACGGGCAGATGACGGGCGCGTCGCTGCGCTGATCGTCCGCTGCCGGCACGCTGCAGACTGGGCAGGCGCCAGCCCCAGCCTTCAAGGCTTCCAGCCCGGGCGCGCAAAGCTTGGCTTCACTGACCGGGTAGCCGCGGTCATAGACGAATTCCAGCGGCACGTAGGTATTGGGCTCATGGTTCAACACCTGGATACGCTCGCCCGGGTCCGTGAAGCCCTGGCTCAGCAAGTGGTTGTACAAGCCCGCCCCGTGACGCGCCATGTCGCGCAACAGCACGCGAACGCTGGGGTCGTCCGCATCGAGCACGTCTTGCGCATTGGCACCCGCTCCTTCCGCAATGTTGGCCTGGCCCTGCGCCGCATGCCGCCGCACGACCAGCTTCTCGGTCGTGAAAAGCGTTTCGTTCAACCACTTGATCGCCACCTTGGCGTCGCTGAGGTTGAAGCTGCTGCCGCCTTGGCCGCCGAACACGCGCAGGCTGGAAGGCGCCGGTGCAGCAGCGTCTTGCGCCGCAAGCGAGCGCTCGTCGCCAAAGACGAAGACGGCATCCACCGGCTGGCTGTCGGCCAATTCGATCACTTCGCGCCGACTGGCCTGAACCCGAACTCGTACCTCGTGTTGCGGCCCCTGCGCCTCGTCGGCTGCCAGCGCGAACGCCTCCAGGCGTACGGCCTCGAACGTCCGACCTCGGTAACGAAACATGATCTCGGCGCTGACGTAGCGCTCACCCTCGGGCACATGGATGTGCAGATCGCAATCCCCGCTGCGCGCGGTGCGCTCGGGCGGCAGCAGCATCGGCTTGCTGTCGGTATGATCCTGCCCGCTCCCGTCGCGCCACACGAGCTGCACCGTCAGCAGCAAGCCTTCGGGCGGGATGTCCACTGGCGGAATGGTTTTGTCCGCCGCGGCACCTTTTTCCGGCAGGCCGATCCAGCAACGGATGACGTTGTCGGCACCAACGACGAAGGTACTGCGTCGCTTCCCGTCGTGCAGGATGTGCGCGTTGACCGTGCGCTGTTCAATTTTCGCCATTTCTTGTGGTGCTGCCATGGCCGGTGATGCCATTTTCCGCGGCGCTGCTTTCTTTGCAGCTGCTTTCTTTGCCGACGCGATTTTCCTTGGTGCTGCCTTCTTTGCCGCAGGTTTCCTTGTCGCCAGGTAAACCGTGTCTTCAATCAGTTCCCCGCGGCCGCTGAGCGCGCTGCTGGCGGGGCCCGCACCACGCACCGGAGAACTAGCCCGACCAGCCTGGCAATCCGCCGCCGCGCCGAGCAGGTGCAGGATCCGCAGACGCTCATCCACCATGCGCTCGGGCGTCAGCAGACTGGCAAGTTGAGCGATCAAGGGCTCGGCCCGATCGCGGGCGATGATCCAGGCGAACTGTCCGTCGTCAAGGGCGGGGCGCTGCGCGCCCAATTGTCCGGCGGTGAGGTCCGCAACCGGCCAGTCGTCATTCACGGGGCAATGCCCGATCAAATCGACGATGTCATTGCCCAGCACCAGGGCCACCGGGACCTCGGAACCCAGTGCCAGCGCGCGCCGGTTGCCTTGTGCAAGCACATCCCGGATCAGACCGGCGACACTTTCTTGGGGCAGGTAGTTGAGCGCATCGAATTCATTTGGCGCACGCCGCCCGACGAACAGCGCATCCGGTAGCTGCGCCCGAACAGCCAGGGCCAGATTGACCTGGTCGGACGACGCTGTCGTCCCGGTCGCCGAAGTAATAACCGGCGCCAGTTTCTCACCCGCCACCAGCGGTGTGCCTTCGGCGTCCGCGATCCCTGTAGCGCCCCACACGGTCAGCCGCAGCAGGCGCTGCGTGGCATGGTCGGGCTGCTGCTCCGCGGGCGTGGCGTCCAGCTGGGCGAGCAGCTCCAGCAGATGCGCTCGCATCGGTTCTGGTACTGGCCGGATGCGCGCGATGGCGTCGTAGGCCGTCCACGGACTGCCACAAAACAGTCCGGGCTCAGGCGCCTCGCCGGAAAAGAATGCGTCGAGCGGCTGGAACTCACCGAGCCGTGCCAGCACCAGTGCACGCCAGAACAAGGTCGCCTCGCCCTGCGGCAGCGCAATCTCGTCATGGATCGTGCTCACGTCATCGACCGTGATCACGTCCTCGACCGGCATCGCCGCCAGCAATTCGAATTTTTCAAGGCAGCCGCTGCGCACTTGGGCCAGCAACGGCAGGATCCGCGATCGATCGCCAGCCTCGTCGAGCGCCGCCGCAAGCACATCGCAGTCGGCCTCGTCAGCGTCTTCGGCCATGTGGCGCAAATGCTCGCGCAGCGAACGCAGCGGAATGCGCACGGCCAGCGCCAGCGCCTTGCGGCGCGCCAGCGAACCCGCCGGCTGTGCCTGGACGATCCGCCAGTTCGCCTCGGCGACGCGCTGCCATGCGGGCAGACTCAGTGGAAAGCGACAAGCCGCATCCAGCACGGCAATGCGCACCATGACATCCGGGTCGTTGGCTGCAATAGACAGCAACGGAACCAAAGACTCAGGCTGAAGTTGCTCCGCCATGCTTAGCTCTGCCGCAATAGTGCAAAACCCATTCCCCGCTTTTCATCATGTATGGTTGTGGCCACTTTCACCTCTATGACATCTTGTGCAACTCCCCAATTGCACTCTATGGGCATGGTTTCCGAATGGCTTGACATTTCGCAAGGACAGATAGGAGATTCAACCGCGCCAAACGAAGCAGTCCGAATCAATGCGGGTCTCACGAACTGAAGTGCATCCCAACCCATTGCGCAGCTCCCTTGGGTCCCTGAAACTCATCTAGAGACCGTGCCGGAATGTCAGGATAGCGATCGTTCCACATCCGCGCTAGTGCTGACCCCGCTCCAATTTCAAGTACACACGAAACTTGCCGCTCGGCCAGGACCTCCATGCATGAGGACCATTGCACCGTACAGGCGAGTTGCTGACTTAAAGCCTGACGCAGATCTGCCGGTTGTCTGCTGAGAACCCCATAAGCATTGGTGGCAATTGGACAAAAAGGTGCGGCAAAGGGCAGTTCGCTCAGCACCTCGGAAAAGGCGTGGGCGGCAGACACCATCCAGGACGAATGCGAGGCCACACGCACATCCAGGCGCTTGCACAAAGCACCGATCGTCGCCAGTGCCAGCGCAGCTTTCGACAGAGCATCATCCGTTCCAGAAAATACGGCCTGACTTGGATTGACCCGGATCGCGCATTCAAGTCCAAGACCTGCGCACGCTGCAAGCACCCTACTCTCTGAAATACCAGACACTGCCAGCAAACCGGTATGGAGACCAGAAACCGCTTGATCCATTAACGCAGCCCGCTGCACCGCCAGCGCGATGGCTTGATCTGTCGAGAACACGTCGGCGCACGCAAACGCTGACAGCTCGCCAACACTGTAGCCAGCGACAACGGCTGGTGCTTGGGGCAATTTGTCCTTGATAGCTGCCCACGCGGCCAAAGAGGTGCCGGTGATCAGCACCTGTGCAAAGGCATTGTTGCTGCGGTACCCCTCTTCCTGGATCGCTGTTCGCCAATTCGCACCGAGGAAAAGACCCATGGCATGCAAGGCATCAGCGGCCATGGGGTCGGTGTCAAGCCAGGGCAACATCGTCGGGTGCTGACTGGCCTGACCCGAAAAAACAAGGGCATAGGTCATGGTGCAAACACCGGCATTTCATGCGGTGACCAAGCCACTCGACCCTCGCTGATTGATGTTGCAGATGGCTCGGCCAGGGTCGTTCGCAGCAGCGACTCAACCCAGCAAGCGCTGGCCAACACGTCAGCGGAGCCACCTGGTGACAGCCTGCGCTCAACAAAAGTGGTGTGGATGGCACGGGCATGCAGCAGCCAATCGGTTTGCATGACCCCGCGAGCGTCCAAAAAATTGCGGGCTGATGTCTGCACGAAACGCAAGCCGTCCATGCCGCCACGGTGAACGCAATTGGTGTCATCGAGCTCGGCCATGGTGGCAAACAGGGCTTGCACGCGGGCGGCGCGATCTGTTGCCCCAGCTTGCAAAGCGGCTTGCAGCGCTGGCAGTGTGACTTCGAACAGCACCGGGAATGCTTGGGCCGCTTCTTCCCCCGCGCTACGCAGCTTAAAGCGTTGGGCCGCCTGTTGTCCATTGGAGCCAGGCACTGCCAAGCGCGCCGCCCTGGCACGGTGCATCAGGGTTTCGCCCCAGGTCGATAACAGGACGGCACGCAAATGTTGCGGCGTGAATGCCAAGCCTTGTGCTTGCAACTGCCCGGCGCTGGCGCACAGCAAACCCAGGCCGAAAATAGCACCACGGTGGGTATTGATGCCGCGGGTAGCCGCCAGCATGCGGGCCTCGGCGTTTTTACCCAGGTTTTCCAGAACGTTAAACGGATGCCCGTCACGACCTGCCTGTGCCATGCGGGGAAAATAGCCGCGCAAGGCAAACAAGCTGCGCACAAACGTCTCTGCGCTCATATCGGCATGGCTTCCGCAGTCACGAAACGAAACCAAACCCGGTTTGGGCTCCAGCGCTACTTCTGCGTAGAGTGCACGCACCGCGGCGAGCCCCAGTGTTTGTGCATCTGCAGACATGGTGCGGCGCACAGCGGGCGTTTCGGAAGTCGGTCCCATACCGCGCTTCAGGGCAACGCCAGAGCCGTTTCGACTACCTCATGCGGTGCACAAGCGCCCAACTTTTGCACCTCTGCCAGGGTTGCCAGCCGGATGTTTTGGCGGTCTTTCAGCAAGACCTGCGAGGTGTGCCCTGTCACCAGCCGTTGCAACTCCCGCCAGGCGACGGCTTGCCCGCCTGGGAAGACAATTTCACCATCCAGTCGCCGCTCAAGCTCCACTTCAGCCAGCAGCGCCTGTACCCGACACGCAGTCTGAAAATCAGGTACAGCTAGACTTAAGTCAAGGTCTGAACCGTCATGCAAGTAGGGCATGTTGGTGAGCAACTGCCAACCATGGGAGCCATAGACATGGGCCGTCACACCCCAGTTGGACAGCGCCAAGTCCAGATCCAGTGCGGCTTGCCCCCAATGGTTGGCGTGCGCTACTTGAAACAGCGTAGGAAAGACCCCAAAGGCAACGATCTGATCCAGGCGCGCCGTCAGCGCCAAGCGCCGCCTGGACCAATGTTGGGGGGCCGGCAAACCCAGGCAAATCTGATCTGGCGCTACTTCAACGCACTGGCGGCACACCACCAGCGGCAAGTTGGTACTTCGCCAATGCGCAAGAATGTGCTGCGCCTCATTGTCCCAGGGATGCGCTTGCATCTGTGCCCAAGCCTGTGCGTCAAGCCACACCAGTTGGTTACGCACCAAAACTTTCATTTAATTCACAACCAAGGCATGCCATGACTCAGGCATCGACAACGCGAACTGTGACCTGCGCGGCAAGCCTGCGCCCGCCACGTGCAGCGCCATCAGCGGCACGCTCGTCCAGGGTGGATGCATCCAGCAGCGCGGTCGACAGGCAGGCCTGTAGATCACCGCTCCAGAGCGCGCGAATACCGCCCATGGCCACGTAGTTCTCTACCCCCGGCGCAAAAACAGGATTGGATTTTGAGAGTTCAGCAAGTCGCTGTTCGTCAATTTTGGTCACGCGCGCCATCGCCGGCAAACGCATGACGCGAATCTCTGCCTCAGGCAATGCGTAACAAGCGTCGGCCATCAAGCCGGAGGTAATAAAACCGCCGGACAGTGCCTGGTCGTAAACCAAACCAATCACGGGGTGATGCTGACGCCGCGCCAGCTCAACGCAACAGCCCATGTGAGCCATGTAGCGATTAATGCCCAGCAGCTCATCGCGGTGGCGTAAACGTTGGCCCTGCGTGTCCACCAACAACAAGATAACCCGCCCAGGATGCTCACGCACCGTGTTGAGCACCACACGCGCCTGTGCTAGCGCGAGCTCTACCCCAATTGCCGCATGATGGGTGGTGCCCACCACCGTGAGGGTGTGTCCATTGAATTCGGCCGTGCCACTGAGCAGATCGCCATCGCGCTTGACTTCATGCGATTTGCCAAAAAGTGCGGCAAGCAAGGTTTCCCAGTTCATGCCAGCTCCTTGGGTTTCAGTGCTTTCAAGGCTGGCATCTGCCCGGCTTCCATATCGGCCACCCGTAACGGTTCAGCCACACCCGCGCGCTGCCAGATATCGAGTGCGTCGCGGCAGTCGCCGTAACGGCTTAAACGGTCGGCCAACAGGGCGTGTTCTGCCTCCATCGAGGCCAGACTCAAGGGTAAGGACTGACCAAGCAAACCAATAGCGGTGGTGCGAAATTGCGCCACGTCATCTTCCACCAGGACATCGCAATCATCCGTCAGGTAGCGATGCTTGCCACCGGTGGTGCGCCAAACCAGCGCGCGGTCACGCGAGTCAAATTCTTCAACCCCGTTGGAAGATTCAATCACTTCGGGGCCTGACATGGCCAAACGGCCAATATCACTCATCACCACATGGTCAGCGCAGCGCGCAATCAGCCCCATGCCGCCAAAGCAGCCGTTGGCGCCACCAATCAGCATGATCACCGGGATGCCTTGGGCACGCACATCAAGCAGGGCACGCATCACCTCTGAGACCGCAATCAATCCGGCATTGGCCTCGTGCAAACGCACGCCACCAGACTCAGCCAACACGATGACAGCAGCGGGTTGGACGGCAAGCGCGCGTTTGAACAGACCCACCAGCTTGGCACCGTGCACTTCGCCCACGCCACCACCCATGAATTCACCTTCCTGGGCTGCGACGAGGATGGCTTGACCATCAAGCAAGCCGCTGCCAATGACCACACCGTCGTCAAACGCCGATGGCACGCCCAGCAGCGCCAGGTGCGGGCTGACCACGCGCTCGGCCGGTCCCAGAATTTCGTGAAAGGTGTCGGCATCGAGCAAGTGCGTGACACGCTCACGGGCGGTCGATTCGGCAAAACTGCGGTTCATGTCGGGGCACCTGAAATTGACTTCGAACCCAGAGGCAGCGCAGCCGCTGCCTGGTCCAGACGCAGACTCACCACGGCGGGGGTGGCGCCCATGTCGTTGATGGAGACAGCGATCCCAGCCAAGCGATGACGGGCCTGAAAGTCGTGGACTACCGCCTCCCAAATGGGGCCAAAACCACGGGCCGATGTGGTGATGTCGATGGTGCATGTGGAACCCCCATGAGGCTCCAACATCACCTCCAGATTGCCAGATCCCACCACACCCACCAGAACGGGCATGAAGTGCCCTGACGCATGTTGCCCCGAAAATTCAAAGTGAAGTTTTTCCACGGATTCGTCCTTGCTACTTACCAATTGCGAAACCGTTTAGGCGGGTCATAAAGCCCGCCCGAGGCACGTACCAAATCGCGCATATTGCGCGCCGCCAGCAGGCTGCGTGTGGCGTCGCGTTTGTCAATGGCGATGTCTTCGGCGCGTTGAATAATGCCTCGGTCACGCAGGTTTTCTACCATGTGCCTGTCCCGCGCCAAGCCCACCGGTGTGTAGCCTGCCACGCCCCGAATAGCTTGTTCGCGTTCTTCATCGGTGCGGCACAGCAGCAAGTTGGCAATGCCTTCTTCGGTCAGAATGTGGGTGACGTCGTCGCCGTAAATCATCACCGGCGGGATGTCCATATGGGCCTGTTCGGCTAGCTGCCAAGCATCGAGCTTTTCTACAAAGGCAGGCTGCATGTGTTCCCGGAAGGTTTCCACGATTTGCACCACCAGTTTTTGCCCGCGTGGCATGGCAGACACGCCCGTGCGTCCCTGGCGCGCTTGCGCTCCGGCTTTCAGCCAGGCAGGGGTCGCATGGCGGCGACCGCGTGCGTCAGCGCCCATGTTGGGGGCACCACCAAAGCCGGCAATTCGCCCCAGAGTGGCTGTGGAGCTATGACCGTTGAGATCAATCTGTAAGGTGGAGCCAATGAACATGTCACAGGCATAGTGGCCTGCTGCCTGGCACAGCGCCCGGTTGCTGCGCAAACTGCCATCTGCACCGGTAAAGAACACATCGGGTCTAGCCCGGATGTAGTTTTCCATGCCGAGCTCTGAGCCAAATGAATGCACCGACTCCACCCATCCCGCCTCGATAGCAGGGATTAGCGCCGGGTGTGGGTTAAGCGCCCAGTGACTACAGATTTTGCCCTTCAAACCAAGCGATTCGGCATAGGTGGGCAGCAAAAGCTCAATGGCCGCTGTGTCAAACCCGATGCCATGGTTGAGCCTCTGCACGCCGTATTCAGCATAGATGCCCTTGATCGCCATCATGGCCATCAGCACCTGGATTTCTGAGATTTGCGCTGGGTCACGGGTAAATAGCGGCTCAATGACATTGGGCTTGGGCGCCAGGATGACAAAGTCCACCCAGTCGCCGGGAATATCTACGCGGGCGACCGTATCAACCAGCTCATTGACTTGCGCAATCACAATGCCGCTCTTGAACGCAGTGGCCTCCACGATGGCTGGCGTGTCTTCAGTGTTGGGGCCAGTAAAAAGATTGCCATGCGCGTCAGACGCTTGCGCGCAGACCAGTGACACGCGTGGTGTCAGGTCTACAAAGTAGCGGCTAAACAACTCCAGGTAGGTATGTATCGCGCCAATCTGGATTTGCCCGCCAGAAACCAGCTTGGCCAGGCGAGCGCTTTGTGGCCCAGAGAACGAGAAGTCGAGCTTGGAGGCGATGCCGCTCTCAAACACATCCAGATGCTCAGGCAAGGCCAGTACCGACTGCACCATGTGCAGGTCATGTACCTGCGCTGGGTTTAACTGCGTCAATGCGCGGGCCAAAAAATCGGCCTGCTTCTGGTTGTTGCCTTCCAGACAAACCCGGTCGCCAGGCTCCAGCACAGCTTCGAGCAGTTTGGTGGCATCTTCCGCCAACACCCGCTTGCCATGCAGGCGCGCACCCAAAACAGCCGCAGCGCGGCCCAGTCGCTGCGCACGTCCTTGTGCCTGCTGGTTCCAGCGCCCATTTGCTTGGCTCATGTCACTTGACACCCATCACCAGATTGGGCAAACCAGTCACGATGCCTGGAAACAGGCACAGCAAAAACACGGCGCCAAACATCAGCCCGACGAACGGCATCACCCCCCAGATTACATCCTTGAGAGGGATATCAGGCGCCACGTTTTTGATGACAAAAATGTTCAGACCGACGGGTGGGTGGATTAAGCCCATTTCCATCACGATAGTCATCACCACGCCAAACCAGATCAAATCAAACCCCGCAGCTTTCAGGGGCGGCAAGATGATGGGTGCGGTCATCAAAATGATGGATACCGGCGGCAGGAAAAATCCCAACACAATCACCATCAACAAAATCACAGCCAGCAGCACCCATTTAGAGAGCTGCATCGCCACAATCCATTGGGCCGCGCCTTGGCTGATATGCAAGTGACTCATCACGTAGCTGTACAGCAGCGACATGCCAATGATCAGCATCAGCATGGTCGATTCCTTCAGCGTCGAGGTCAGAATTGGTGCCACGTCTTTGGGGCGCCAAATTCCATAGACTACGGCAATCAAACCAAGTGCCATCAAGCCACCCAGGCCTGCAGTTTCAGACGGCGTGGCCAAGCCGCCATACAAGGCCACCATGACACCAATCAGCAAGATCACAAAGGGCAGCACACGCGGCAGCATTTCGACTTTTTGCGCCAGCGTAAAGTGTTCCTCAATCAGGTAGGCTGACTTGGGGCCACCTTGCTGGTAGATGACCAGGGCTTGTTTATATTCCTGGCGCGCCCGTACCACGGCATATCCTGCGAACAAGGCCACCAGAAGCAGGCCCGGTCCGATGCCCGCCAGAAACAGGCGGCCCAGTGATTGCTCGGCAGCCACGGCATACAAAATCATGACGATCGACGGCGGCAGCAAAATACCCAAGGTGCCACCGGCGGCGATGATGCCGGCGGCAAAGCCGGGCGAATAGCCGCGCTTGCGCATCTCGGGAATGCCGGCAGAACCAATCGCCGAGCAGGTGGCGGGCGACGACCCGGCCATGGCGGCAAACAGGGCGCAGGCAAACACATTGGCAATGCCCAGACCGCCGGGCACTTTATGCAGCCAGGCGTGAATGGCGCTGTAAAGGTCTTGCCCGGCCGGCGACTTGCCGATTGCAGCGCCCTTCATGATGAACAGCGGGATCGACAACAAAGTAATCGATGCCATTTCTTCGTAAACGTTCTGCGTCACCGTATCCAGCGATGAGGCGGGCATGAAGAAATACATGAACGTCACGGCAACAGTGCCTAGGGCGAAGGCAATCGGCATGCCCGAGAACATCACCAGCAGGGTGGCTGCGCCGTATGACAGGCCAATGGAAAGCTCACTCACTTGGCATCCCCTTCACCATCACCACCGGCGACATGCATGACTGACTGAAGTAACAACTGCAGCGCCAGCAAGCTCATACCCACGGCCATCAGACTGTAGGGAATCCATAGCGGCGGTGCGAAGCTGCTTGATGTGGTTTGCCCTTCTGCCCAAGCTTCATGGAAAAGCGCCCATGACTTCCATGCAAAAAAGCTGCAAAACAAGGTCGAAACAATGTCCACCACCGTGGCGCGTACCCGGTTCACGCTGGCGGGCAAGAGTGTTGCCAAGGCTTCAATACCGACATGCCCCCGCATCGATTGCACGTAGGCAGTGCACATGAAGATGGCACCGACCAGCAAGAAAACCGAGGCTTCGTCTTGCCAATCGGTGGCAGTTTTAAAAAAGTAACGCGTCGCCACCGAATAGGTCAAGACGGCTGACGTCAGCACCAACGCCACCATGGACAGGCGCAGCACTTGCAGGTTGACCCAATTCAAACTACGCGCGAGCATCGCCAGAGCGGAGTTGCCCGCCAGCCTCGGAAGCGGTGCCGGGGCCGCATCCAGATCGAAGCCGTGGCTCACAGCGTCTGCTGCGCTAAAGCCAGCAACTTGGCGCAGCCCTCATTTTTGGCTCCGTAGTCCTTCCAGGCGGTTTTGCGCGCAATGTCTTGCCATTTTTTGATGGTTCCATCAGACAAGTCGACCACTTTGGCACCGGCCTTTTGGTACACAGCCGCCACATCAATGTCGTCCTTTTTGGCTGCTTCCAGAGCGAATTTTTCCATCTCGGCACCCACGGCCATGAGCATGTCACGCTGGTCTTTGGGTAATTTGTCGAAGATGGCTTTTGACATCATCAGCGGCTCCAACATAAACCAGTAAGCCCCCGTGCGACCGGTGGTCAACGCCTTGGCCACCTCTTCCAGACGAAATGAAATGAACGAGGTGGATGAAGTCATGGCCGCATCCATGGCGCCGGTTTGCATGGCGGCATAGATTTCATTGGAGGGAAGCGAGACGACAGCAGCACCTGCATCTTTAAGAATCATGTCCATCTCACGCGAGCCACCGCGGATCTTCATACCCTTGGCATCTTCAGGCTCCACCACCGGCTTGCCGCGCGAGGCCACACCACCGGCTTGCCAAATCCAGCTGATCAGCACGATGCCTTTTTCTTGCAACACACGGGTGAGTTCGATGCCGACCGGCTTGGTTTTCCAGCCGTAGGCTTGCTCATAAGACACGACCAAGCCAGGCATCAGGCCAATGTTGAGCTCTGGTACTTCGCCGCCGGCGTAAGACAAGGGTATCAGTGCCATATCCAGCGCGCCTTTGCGCATGGATGAAAACTGGGCGTTGGTCTTCATCAATGAAGAGCCCGGGTAAATCTCGAACTTCATGGCCCCTTTGCTGCGCTTTTCAACTTCAGCGGCAAAGTTGCGCACCAAGCGATCGCGGAAGTCACCTTCTTTGATCGTGCCACCAGGAAATTGGTGCGAAATCTTGAGCGCCGAGGTTTGCGCGAAAGCCAACGAGAAGGGCATTGTGCTGGCCGCAAGGCCGCCCATGGACTGAAGTAATTGACGTCTTTGCATGTCTTTGTCTCCTGGAGTTTTGATGAACCGCTTTGCCAGGGTCTATTGCCCTGAGTACAGAAACACTCAATTGATCTTCTCTTGAATGTATACATAACTCTATTATTTGTATATTTTTTTCACATCAGTGAATACCCTAATCGCATTTTTTTGCATACCAGTGCAGAATTTGGCCATGCGAATGGCTGACAAATTACGTGAAAAGATTGAAGAGCAAATCGCCACAGGCGAGTTGCCGCCTGGTTGCCCCCTGGATGAAGCGACGCTGGTGGAAGCGCACGGTGTGTCACGCACCCCTGTGCGTGAGGCCCTGATTCAGTTGGCGTCTGATGGTTTGATTGAAATCCGGCCACGCCGAGGGGCAGTGGTTGCCAGCATTGGCCCTGCGCGCCTGATTGAGATGTTTGAAGTCATGGCCGAACTCGAAGCCATGTGCGGACGACTGGCCGCAAGACGGATGACAGAGGATGAAAGAGCCAATTTGCAGGCAGCGTATGAGGCTTGCGAGGCCGCACGTGCAGCGCAAGACACTGACAGTTATTTTTACTGCAACGAGCAATTTCACGCGGCCATTTACGCGGGCAGCCATAACAAGTTTTTGTGTGAACAAGCCTTTCAGCTGCACCGCAGATTGCGCCCTTACCGGCGCTTGCAGTTGCGGGTGAGAAAGCGTATGGCTGTGTCACTCAAGGAGCACAAGTCCATTCTGCGTTTTATCGCCGCTGCTGATGCAGATTCGGCAGCCATTGCATTGCGTTCGCATGTAGTGGTGCAGGGTGAGCGTTTTGGTGACTTGCTTGCCTCCTTGTCAGAGCTGGCACCAGTAGCCGCTGACTAAATTTTTTCTTTTCCCCGCAACCTCAAAACCATTAGGAGACTTTCATGAAACTTTTTCGCACCATTGCACTGAGCTCAGTCGCACTCGCCGTCGCATCAATGAGCTTGGCTGCTGACAACATCAAAATTGGCTTGCAAGGGCCGCTCACCGGCGGTTCCAGCCCCATGGGCGTTTCGATGCGCGACGGTGCCAAGTTGGCCGTGACCGAGATCAACGCCCATGGCGGTTTATTGGGTCGCAAGATCGAGATGATCGAGCGTGATGATGAAGCCAAAAACGAGCGCGGCGTGCAAATCGCCCAAGAACTGATCAACAAAGAAAAAGTGGTGGCCACGGTGGGCTACATCAACTCCGGCGTATCGCTGGCGTCACAGCGTTTTTACCAGGAAGCCAAGATTCCGGTGATGAACAACGTGGCCACGGCCACCACCATCACCCAGCAGTTTGCCGATCAGCCGCAAAACTACGTGTTTCGCAACTCAGCCAATGACACCATCCAGTCAACCTTGATTGTGGAAGAAGTCATTGGTCGTCGCAAATACACCAAGGTCGCCATCCTGGCAGACTCCACCAACTACGGCCAGCTTGGCCGTGCCGATCTGGAAAAAGCCCTGGCTGCCAAGGGCATTACCGCTGTTGCCACAGAAAAGTACAACATCAAAGATGTCGATATGACACCGCAGTTGCTCAAGGCCAAAGAAGCTGGCGCACAGGTCGTGATCACCTATGGCATTGGTCCGGAACTGGCGCAAATTGCCAACGGCATGATCAAGCTGGGCTGGAAGGTTCCAATGATGGGTTCTTGGACCTTGTCCATGGGTAACTTCATTGACAACGCCGGTAAGAATGCCGACGGTGCCCTGATGCCACAAACCTTTATTCAAGAAGGCAACACGCCCAAGCGCAAGAGTTTCATTGATGCCTACCAAAAGACCTACAAGGTGACTCGCATTCCGTCACCAGTGTCTGCAGCGCAAGGCTACGATTCGATCTATTTGCTGGCCGCAGCGATCAAGCAAGCGGGCAGCACCGAGGGCCCTAAAGTGCTCGCGGCACTGGAAGACCTGAAGGAGCCGATTGAAGGCGTCGTGACCACCTACAACAAGCCGTTCTCGAAAGCGGACCACGAGGCAATCACCATCAACATGGCTGTGATCGGCAAGGTGCAGGATGGCAAGGTGATTTACGCCTATGACGAGGACAAGAAAAAGGGTGGCGAAGTCCGCACCAAGGTTGCGAAGAAATAGGGTCAAAGTTAACGCAGCCTTCCTGCTCTCCTGAGAAAAAAAGCCGGGGCTCCACGGCTTTTTTGGCGTTCTGGGGTCTGTTGTACGGGGTTCACCCGTTTTTATTTGAGGTTAGGCATGGAAATATTCTTACAGCTCATCTACAGCGGCATCGCGCTGGGCATGATTTATGGCGTGATCGCGTTCGGTTATCAGCTGACCTTCGCGACTTCGGGCACCCTGAATTTCGGTCAGGGCGAGTCGCTGATGCTGGGGGCGCTGGTCGGCCTGTCGCTGGTGGGTACGATTCACGGCGGTCCTTACCTCAACTACTGGGTGATGATTCCCGTGGTCGTGATTTTCGGCGCAGCGCAAGGCGCTTTTGTGGAGTGGATTGGCGTGCGACCCGCCATCAAGATCAAGAGCGAATTTGGATGGATCATGTCCACCATCGCACTGGCCATCATTTTCAAAAATGTGGCAGAAAACATCTGGGGAAAGGATGACCTGAAGTTCCCATCCCCATTGCCAGAAGCCCCTATCAAATTTCTGGGCGCCAATGTGCTGCCCATGGAAATTGTGGTGGTCATTGGCGCGCTGGCCATGATGGCAATGGTTGAGCTATTCAACCGCAAATCTATTTACGGCAAAGCCGTGGTTGCCACGTCGAATGACCGGGATGCAGCCTCGCTCATGGGCATCAACACGGGTGCCGTGATCACTTTCTCCTATGCACTGTCGTCGGTCACGGCGGCGGTGGCGGGCGTACTGGTGGCACCCCTGACGCTGACGGGCGCCACGATGGGCTCGGTCCTCGGGCTCAAGGCGTTTGCCGTGGCCATCATCGGGGGCTTGACTTCGGGGGTGGGTGTGATTGTGGGCGGCCTGATTCTGGGCATTGCTGAAACCACCACCGGTTACTACATCTCCACCGGTTACAAGGATGTGCCCGGGCTCGTGTTGTTATTGTTGGTGCTTGCGGTCAAGCCCGCTGGGCTGTTTGGCAAGATGGCCATCAAGAAGGTCTGACGAACACAAGTAATCATGAAAATTAATAGCAAATCTTTTCTCCTGATGGTGGTGGGCCTGGTGGCCTTGGGGTTGTACCCGGTGCTGGTACCCAACCCCTACTACATCCACCTCGTCGAAACCATCCTTATCTACGCCATCCTGCTGTTCGGGCTGGATATTGTGGTGGGCTACACGGGCCAGGTGTCATTGGGTCATGCGGGCCTGTTCGGTGTGGGTTCGTACACCGCCGGTGCCCTGTTCTTCAAGCTGGGTGTGCCTTTTCTCCTGGCCGTTCCTGCCGCCATTGGCGTCACGGCTGTGTTCGGCGCCGTGCTGGCGCTCCCTGCCCTGCGGGTGACCGGCCCTTACCTGGCCATGGTGACGCTGGCATTCGGCACCATCATCCAGATTCTGATTAACGAGATGACGTTTTTGACCGAAGGCCCGATTGGTATCAAGGTGCACAAGCCGATCTTCTTTGGCCACAAGCTGACCGAGGTCGAGTACTTTTACGTGGTTGCCGTGCTGATGGTACTGGCGCTGGTGGTGGTGCACCGCATCCTGAAATCCCATCTGGGCCGTGCCTTCGAGGCCCTGCGCGACAGCCCGGTGGCGTGCGATTGCATGGGTGTTTCTGTCTACCGCTATAAAGTTTATGCCTTCGTGATCAGTGCCGCACTGGCAGGTCTGGCGGGCTCGCTGTACGCCTATTCGGAAGAATATATTTCGCCCAATACTTACAATTTTGAGCTGACCATCATGTTCCTGCTGGCAGTCATCATGGGCGGGCGGAAAACCCGCTCGGGTGCCTTGATTGGCGCCGTGATTGTGGTGATGTTGCCCAGCTTGCTGTCGGACATCGAACTCTTTCGCAAGATCGCAACCGTGCTGGCAGTCGCCGTGAGCGGCATGGCGGTTTACAACTTCATACGAAAAGTCAAAACAGTGCGCGAGTTGGCCGTGCCCGTGCTCGCCACGATGGCCATGGCGGGGTTTTCCTTTAGGCTGGAAAACATCACCGATTGGCGCCTGACCATTTTTGGTCTGATGACCCTGTTTGTGGTCTATTACCTGCAAGATGGTGTTGTGGGTTTTGCACGTGAACTGTTCGCGCGCTTTGCCAAACCCGCAGCGCACGCCAGCGGCAAGACCCCAAGCATCAAGGTGCGCGCTTGGACCGCTCCCCACAAGGCGGCTCCCGTCAGCGCAGGCCCGCTGCTCGATGCGCAGCAGGTGCTGATGCAATTCGGTGGGCTCAGAGCCCTGAATCAGGTGGACTTAAGCATTGCGCGCGGATCAATTCACGGACTCATCGGGCCCAACGGTTCGGGCAAGAGCACGATGATGAATGTGCTGACTGGCATTTACCAACCCACCGCTGGCCAGGTGGTGTTCAATGGCCAGTCTTTGGCCGGTCAAACACCGTCACACATTGCGTTGTCAGGCATTGCACGCACCTTCCAAAACGTGCAGCTTTTTGGTGAGATGACCGCCACTGACAACGTGCTGGTAGGTCTGCATCACACGTTCAAGAGCAACACGCTCGATGTGATGCTGCGCACACCGCGCTATCTGCGCGAGGACGCGGCCGCCCGAGAGCAGGCTGCGAGTTTGCTGGACTTTGTTGGCTTGACGAATCTGAGCGAAGAACAGGCACGCAACCTGCCCTATGGCAAGCAACGCATGCTGGAAATCGCCCGTGCGTTGGGCCTGGGGCCGCGTTTGCTGTTGCTCGACGAGCCCGCTGCAGGCTTGCCGCCAGCCGACTTGCCGGAACTGACCAAGATGATCCAGAAGATTCGCGACCATGGCATCACCGTGATTTTGATCGAGCACCACATGGACGTGGTGATGGGGATTTCAGACACGGTGTCGGTGCTTGACTTCGGCCAAAAAATTGCCGAAGGTAAACCCGCTGATGTTCAAAGTAACCCAGCCGTGGTCGAGGCCTATTTGGGCAGCGGCGAAGGCGCGCACTGATCGCAGGAACATTCAACATGCTGAAAATTGAAAATCTACAGGCGGGTTATGGCAAGGTTCAAGTGCTGCATGGCGTAACGATCCATGTTCCCAAAGGAAAAATTGTCACCCTGATCGGCTCCAATGGTGCCGGCAAAACCACCACCATGCGGGCGGTCTCCGGCATGATCAAGCCGACTTCCGGCCAGATCACGCTGTCAGGCCAGGACATCACCGGCCTGGATTCGCACCAGATCGCGCGGCGTGGTTTGGCTCACTCGCCCGAAGGCCGTCGCGTGTTCCCCACGTTGAGCGTGGTTGACAACATTCGCTTGGGCGCTTTTGTGCGCTACACCAACGCACGGCCCAAGGGCGACGTGGAGGGCGACGTTGACAAGGCGCTGGAAATGTTTCCTCGTCTGAAAGAGCGTACCCATCAGTTGGCCGGAACCTTGTCTGGCGGGGAGCAACAGATGCTGGCCATGGCTCGCGCTGTCATGCTTAACCCTGAAGTGATTTTGCTCGACGAACCTTCCATGGGCTTAGCGCCAATTCTGGTTGAGGAGGTGTTCAACATCATCTCGCGCCTCAAGGCCCAGGGCGTCACCATGCTATTGGTGGAGCAGTTTGCAGCTGCAGCCCTGAAGGTTGCTGACTACGGCTATGTGCTTGAAAACGGCCATATTTCCGTCCACGGTCCAGCTGAAAAGCTCAAAGACGATCCAGCCGTCAAAGCCGCCTATTTGGGCGGTTGATGAGTGAAGGTGGCTTGCTATAGCGCGGCATCGGGCATAAACACCATGTGGTTCTTGGCACCGCCCAGGGCTTGCACGCGCTTGCCAGACTTTGCGGCCGCAGTGCAGCTCATCAACGACCACGAATTTGGTAACGGGGCGGCCTGCTTCACCCGCGATGGCAACGTGGCGCGGGAATTTTCACGACGTATCCAGGCTGGCATGGTAGGTATCAGCGTACCCATTCCAGTACCCATGGCCTGGCATGGTTTTGGCGGCTGGAAGCCGTAGCCTGTTTGGCAACATGCATGCTTACGGCGAAGAAGGTGTGCGCTTTTATACAAAGCAAAAGTCCATCGTGCAGCGCTGGCCAGAGAGCACGCCCAAGGGGGCTGAGTTTGTGATGCCCACAGCCAGGTAATGGCGAATGCAAATGCACAAATGCCTTTATCATTGCGTCCCCGGACCTGATCTGGGGATGCAATGAAAAGCAGTGGTTTTGGTACGCTTGAAATTTTTGCATCCCTTGGCCACTCATGCACCATTGACTGAGTCTGCAGGCCTTACGCATCAGTCTGAGGACAATGCCCTTCCCTACTAAAACCTTTCAGCAAGTGCGCGAGGCTTTGCTGGCCCAGCAGGAAATTGCCCTGCTTGACGTGCGCGAAGAAGATCACTTTGCCCAAGCCCATCCGCCGTTTGCCGCAAACTTTATGGCACGCACGACTTTCGAATGATCTGATTCACCTCCCCCATGCCCAATACGACTTACTACTACGAACCTCGCAAGGGACATGGGTTGCCCCATGACCCATTCAACGCCATCGTCGGACCACGTCCGATTGGCTGGATCTCTTCCCGCAACGCAGATGGCGTGCTCAATGCAGCGCCCTATAGCTTTTTCACTGCGTTTAATTACGTTCCACCCATCGTCGGTTTCTCCAGCATTGGTTACAAGGATTCGGTTCGCAACATCGAACAAACTGGCGAGTTTGTCTGGAACCTGGTGACACGCTCGCTGGCGCAGGCGATGAACCAGACGTGTGCGGCGCTTGCACCGGAAGTCAGTGAATTTGAATTTGCTGGCTTGACCCCGATGGCATCGCGCCTGGTTGCAGCACCTCGAATTGCTGAAAGTCCGGTTTCTTTTGAGTGCCGAATGACGCAAACGGTTCAACTGCAAGATGTAGATGGTCAAAAGCTGCAGACTTGGCTGGTACTCGGTGAAGTGGTGGCAGTGCATATCTCACAACATCTGCTTATCAATGGACTCTACGACACGGCATCGGCCGAACACATCTTGCGAGGTGGTGGCCCAGCGGACTATTTTTCTATCGGTCCAGAGCAGTTATTCAAAATGCACCGCCCCCGCACCTGATTTTGAAATCCAGAGTCAAAAAAATGTAAAGTCAACAGCAGAACAGCTAAAGAGCGGAAAAAAGGAATGCGCAAGCGCGCCAAGTCATTGATGCAAAACGAAAAAATCCAAAACAAGAAACCTTCTCAGGTGCTAGTTGAACATTCCCCCATGATGGCCCAGTATTTCGGCCTTAAAGCCGACTACCCGGACACCCTGCTTTTTTACCGCATGGGCGACTTCTACGAGCTGTTTTTTGCCGACGCCGAGAAGGCCTCGCGCCTGCTTAACATCACCCTCACCCAGCGCGGCCAGAGCGCCGGGCAGCCCGTGGTCATGGCCGGCGTGCCGTTTCATTCAGTGGACACGTATCTGGCCCGGCTCATCAAATTGGGCGAATCAGTGGCGATTTGCGAGCAGGTCGGTGAGGTCACCGGCAAAGGCCCGGTGGAACGCAAGGTGGTGCGCGTCGTCACCCCTGGCACACTGACCGATCTGGAACTGCTGAGCGATAAATCCGAGTCGATGCTGCTGGCCGTGCAGCAAGGTCCGCGCAACGTCTGCGGCCTGGCCTGGCTCAGCGTGACGCAGGGCGAAGTGCATCTGGCCGAGTGCGCGGTGGACGACTTGGCGCAGTGGGTGCTTCGCATCGCTCCCGGCGAGATCATTTTCAGCGCGGGTGCTACGCCAACTTTTGAAGCGCGCCTGCGTAGCGCGCTAATCTCTGGCGCGGTATCTGTCAGCGTGCGGCCCGACTGGCAATTTGACGCAGGACTTGGTGAACAAAAATTGCTGGCCCAGCTTCAGGCCGCCAGTCTGGCACCGTGGCAGGCGCAAGATTTGCCGCAGGCCCACGCCGCCGCCGCCGCCCTCCTGGGTTACGCCGAGCACACACAAGGCCAGGCGCTGACCCACATCCAGAGTGTGCGTGTGCAACGCAGCGACGAGTTGATTGACCTGCCGCCAACCACCCGGCGCAACCTGGAGCTCACCCAGACTTTGCGCGGTGAAGATCAACCCACGCTTTTTTCTCTGCTTGACACCTGCATGACCGGCATGGGCAGTCGCCTGCTGAAAAACTGGTTACTTGAACCCCGGCGCGACCGTGGCGAGGCGCAGCAACGGTTGAACGCCATCACCACTCTGCGCACCGGCGTCTGGCGCCAACTGCGCGAACAACTCAAAGGCAGCACCGACGTAGAGCGCATCACCGCCCGCATCGCGCTGCGCCAGGTGCGCCCACGGGAACTGGTGGCACTCCAGCTAACGCTACAAAAAACAGAGCTACTAACGCATACTACACGGGTGCTAGAGGTCTATTTGACTCAAATTTCTGGCCACTTGCTGGCGCCCGAAGCTTGTGCTGACTTGTTGGCCCGCGCCATTGACCCCGAGCCCGCCGTGCTGGTGCGCGATGGCGGCGTTATCGCCAGCGGCTTTGATGCCGAGTTGGACGAACTGCGCGCCATTCAAACCAACTGCGACGGTTTTTTGCTCGACTTGGAGGGGCGCGAAAAAGCCCGCACCGGCATTGCGAATCTGCGCGTGCAGTTCAACAGGGTGCACGGCTTCTTCATCGAGGTCACGCAGGGGCAAGTCGACAAGGTGCCCGACGACTACCGGCGCCGCCAGACGCTGAAAAACGCCGAGCGCTTCATCACCCCCGAACTCAAGGCGTTTGAGGACAAGGCCCTGAGCGCGCAAGAACGGGCACTGGCGCGTGAAAAATGGCTGTACGAGCAGGTGCTGGACCAACTGCAAGTGTTTGTGCCCGCCCTCACCCAAGTGGCGCGCGCCCTGGCCACACTGGACGCGCTGTGCGCACTGGCTGAGCGCAGCCTGACGCTGGATTGGTGCGCGCCGCAGTTTGTCAAAGAGCCGTGTCTGGACATCACGCAAGGTCGCCACCCGGTGGTACAAGCCCGCTTGAATGAGACGACCAGTGGCGCCTTCATCGCCAATGACACGCGCTTGAGTGCCAAGCAGCGCATGCAGATCATCACCGGCCCCAACATGGGCGGCAAGTCGACCTACATGCGCCAGATTGCCGTGATCGTGCTGCTGGCCAGCATGGGCAGCTATGTGCCGGCCAGCGCTTGCCGCCTGGGACCGATCGACGCCATCCACACCCGCATCGGCGCGGCTGACGATCTGGCCAACGCCCAGTCCACCTTCATGCTCGAAATGCTGGAGGCCGCGCAGATACTGATTGCTGCCACGCCCAACTCGCTGGTGCTGATGGACGAGATTGGCCGTGGCACCTCGACCTTTGACGGCCTGGCGCTGGCGTCCGCCATTGCCACCCAGTTGCACGACAAAACGCAGGCCTACACCCTGTTTGCCACCCACTACTTTGAGCTGACCGAGTTCCCGGCCCAGCACCATGCGGCCATCAACGTGCATGTGAGCGCCGCCGAGGCGGGCCGCGACATTGTGTTTTTGCATGAAATTCAGCCGGGCCCTGCCAGCAAGAGCTATGGCATCCAGGTCGCACGCCTGGCTGGCATGCCGGCCGCCGTTCTGAACCAGGCCCGCCAGACACTGGCCGCGCTGGAATCACAAGCGACCCAAAATCAGGCCCAGGTCGATTTGTTCGCCGCGCCGCTGGCTACCGAAACGGTAGCTGCTAGCGCCATAGAGACAGCCGTTGCAGCCCTGAATCCTGACAATTTAAGTCCGCGCGAGGCGCTGGAGGCGCTGTACCAATTGAAGAAGTTGGCGTCCGACCTGTGACCGACAGAAACGCGTGAACACGCTGAAGGCAAGCGCAACGCTTGCGCATCCGGTTCGGCTGCGGCACTCCCACTATTGATAAAAATCGTGCAAACGCTGGCTTTCAGCGGCTGAATAATGCAGGCCTTTGAATGCGAGGGGCTCAAATGCCTTGGAGCGAACCATGGCACCGATGGCCTCACGCATTTCGCTGACGAGCGCTGTTGGAATCTTGGGCGCGGCAATCACTGCGTTGAGCGGCAAGGCCGGGGTGATGTGCACGATGCGCAGCTTTTTCTGGCTCACGTAATCATCCACCAGTTTTTTGGAGCGGCTGATGCCCACCGGTGCGGTTTTTAATTCAACCATTAGCGGAACGGCGTCCTGGAGACGGGTCGAGACGAATTTGGGTTCCTGGGCGGGGGAGGCCGCTATCAGCGTTGCGCGCGCCGTTGCCGTCGCCCAGCTTTGCAGACCGGGTGAGCCCAGCGGGCCCAGCGCGATGTCCGACAGCGCATGGATGGGACTGTCCGGCCGCACAAAAAAGAACACAGCGTTATTTTTTCGATCATCTGAAAATCCGACCACCTGGTAGCCCTGTTTTTTTTCAGCCGCGAGCGCCAGATGCGTGTGAATCAGCAAAAAATCGAACTTTTCGGATTCAATCGCCTGCGCGACCCGGTCGCTATAGACCGGACTGAAGACAAACTTGTGCCCGGTCGCTTTGCCGAGCTCGTCCAGAAATGCGCTGTAGCGTTGCCTGACTTCTGCTTCGCTCTCCTTATAACTAACCTCGGCGTTGACGCCAAAGTGGTATTCGGCAGCCAGCACATTCAAGCTAAGCAAACCGCAAATCAATAAAAACAGACCGGACACTGCTTTGCGCAACATTGGATTCACTTATTTGCCTCCCAGCTTCAAATTCCACAATCCGAAATGCAAGTATAGGGTTTTCACCAATTTTTCTACTTGACTTGAATCAACCCCTGGCTTGCAGTCGCCATCTGACGGGCAAGGGCGGGAAAGCATGACCGTGTTCACGGGACAATGTGGCGCTGCCTCGCCCTACACTCTCGCTTTATCCGGGCCATTCACTATGACTTACTGCGTCGCCATCAAACTCAACGCCGGGCTGGTGTTCCTCTCCGACTCGCGCACCAACGCCGGACTGGACCAGATCAACACCTTTCGCAAGATGATCGTCTATGAGAAGCCCGACGACCGCTTCATGGTGCTGCTGTCGGCTGGCAACCTGAGCATCTCGCAGTCGGTGCGCGAGATTCTGCAGGTCGAGCAACTCAAGGACCACGCGGACAGCGAGCCCATCACCATCTGGAACGCCAGGAGCATGTTTGACGCCGCGCGCGTGCTGGGCGCGGCCATTCGCCGGGTCTATGAGCGCGATGCGGCTTCGCTCAAACAGGCGGGCGTTGACTTCAATGTGACGCTGATTTTTGGCGGGCAAATCAAGGGCGAAGGCATGCGCCTGTTTCAGGTCTATTCGGCTGGCAACTTCATTGAGGCCACGCCCGAGACGCCCTACTTTCAGGCCGGTGAATCCAAATACGGCAAGCCGGTGCTGGACCGGGTCATCACGCCCGGCACCCCACTGGACGAGGCCGCCAAGTGCGCGCTGGTGTCGATGGACTCCACGCTCAAATCGAATCTGTCGGTGGGTTTGCCGCTGGACCTGGTGGTCTATGAAGCCAACCAGTTCCAGACCGACAAGGTGGTGTGCATCGACGAAAACAATCCCTATTTCAGAATGCTGCGCGGCAGTTGGGGGCAAAAGTTGCGCGAGATGTTTGACAGCATTGAAGACCCGATGTGGAACGGTGAACAAACCGACGTACCACTGATGCTGCAGTCTGGCCGTAACCGGGCTTTGAAAAAAATCACCACGCCTCAGGAAAAGTTAATTTAAGACTTTGCGGGACAGACCGCAGTTACACGCAGTGAACCAGCTCTGTCCTCAACTATTTATGATCATCTTCTCGCACGCCAACAGTTTCCCCGCCAGCACCTACAGCGTTTTGTTCAAAAGTCTGAGAGCACGGGGCTTCAAGGTCAACGCGATCGAAAAATTTGGCCATGACACCAAATACCCTGTCACCAACAACTGGCCGCATCTGGTCCAGCAGCTCATTGACTTCACGCAGGTGCAGGTTGACAAGTCGACTCAACCCGTTTTCCTGGTGGGCCATTCACTCGGTGGATTACTCAGCCTGATGGCCGCCGCCCGGGCACCCCAACTGGTACGCGGCGTGCTGCTGGTGGATTCCCCCATTCTGGGTGGCTGGCGCGCCACCACCCTGGGCGTCATCAAGAGCACACAACTCGTCGGATCGTTTTCGCCGGGTGCCGTCAGCCACAAGCGTCGCAACAGTTGGCCCAGCCAACAGGCGGCACTGGAGCACTTTCGCGGCAAGAAAGCCTTTGCCAGGTGGGACCCGCAGGTGCTACAGGACTACATTGCCCATGGCACCCATGACGAGGGCCACGGAAGCGATAAAAAACGCGTGTTGAGCTTTGATCGCGCGGTGGAAACCACCATTTATAACACCCTGCCGCACAATCTGGACGCCCTGCTGCAGCGCCATCCGCTCAAGTGTCCGGTGGCGTTCATCGGTGGCATCAGTTCGGTGGAGATGAAACAGGTCGGCATGGCCATGACACAAACAATATGCAAAGGCCGCATCATGATGCTCGATGGCAGCCACCTGTTTCCCATGGAAAAACCGCTCGCCACGGCGGCGGCGATTGAAGCGGCGCTATTGAACCTGCAAAGCCTGGCTTGAGCGGGCTCGGCCCCCATTGGCCACCCCTTAGGCAGCCCAGGTGACAGCACCGCTCCAGGCGGTCGCCAGCACCACCACACCAAAGACGATGCGGTAGTAGGCAAAGCCGACAAAGCTGTGGCTGGCGATGTAGCGCAACAACCAGCGAATACACAGCCAAGCGCTAAGAAAAGAAAACACCAGCCCCACGGCAAACATCGGCAGGTCAGCCATTGAGAGCAAGGCACGTTCCTTGAACAGGCTGTAAACACCGGCCCCGATCAGGGTCGGTATCGCCAGGTAGAAAGAGAAGTCGGTGGCAGCCTTGCGTGACAAACCCAGCAGCATACCGCCGATGATGGTGGCGCCGCTGCGGCTGGTACCGGGAATCATGGCCAGACACTGCGCCAAGCCGACTTTCAGCGCATCCATAGGCGTCATGGACTCCACATCGTGAATCCGTGCCACCGAAGGGTTTTTTTCTTGCCGCCGCTCGGCCCACAAAATGATGAAGCCGCCGATGATGAAAGTACTGGCCACCACCACCGGGGTAAAAAGATGCGCCTTGATGGCTTTGCCAAACAACAGGCCCAGGACGACGGCCGGCAGAAACGCAATCAACACGTTCAAGCTGAAGCGCTGCGCCTGTTTCTCGGTCGGCAAGGACACCAGCGTGTCGCGAATTTTTTGCCAGTAAACCAGGATCACCGCGAAGATGGCACCGGTCTGGATGGCGATGTCAAATACTTTACCCACCTCATCATCAAAACCCAGCAGGGTCCCGGCCAGAATCAGGTGCCCGGTGGATGAAATGGGCAAGAATTCGGTCAACCCCTCGACTAGCCCCATGATGGCGGCCTTGATCAGCAATACGATATCCAAGCTAACTCCTTAAAAGAGCAGCGATTATCACAGCATGCTCTGCGGGCACACCCGCCAAGGCTGATAAGTTCGTGGGATGATGGCGCCAACGTAAACCGTTGCCCTAAATATGTCTGAATCCCTGGCTCTGTTTTCACTCCCCCTGTTTCCACTTTCGACGGTGCTGTATCCAGGCGGAACACTGCCGCTGCGGATTTTTGAAGTGCGCTACCTCGACATGATCGGCAAATGCCACAAGACCGACGCACCTTTTGGGGTGGTCACGCTGACAAAAGGCGCCGAGGTTCGCAAACCCGACAGTGGCTCGCCCACTGGCGATGGCTTCGCGCTTGAAATGTTTCGTGCCGTGGGCACCCTGGCCAGCATCACTGAATTTTCACAGCCGCAGTCGGGCCTGATGGTGATTCGCTGCACCGGCATGCAGCGCTTTCGCATTACCCACCAGGAAAGGCTCAGACACGGCTTGTGGGTCGCCGATGTATCTCCTCTTGCCAACGATCTGACGGTCAAAATCCCGGACGACCTGCAGGGCGTCGCCACCGCCTTGGGCAAGCTGATCAACACCCTGTTGGCGCGTGCGCTGCCACTGGCGCAAATGCCGGTGCAGCCACCCTACCAGCTGGATGACTGCGGCTGGGTGGCCAACCGCTGGTGTGAGTTGCTGCCCATGCCACTGGAGCACAAGCAGCGCCTGATGGAACTCGACAACCCGCTGGTGCGCCTGGAACTGGTCAGCGATATGCTGGCGCGCAGCGGCATCGCCACTTGACGCATAGAACTGATGCCTGAATTTATAGCGTTCAGCAAGGTCAAGCTGGACGTCACCATTCTTGACGGACAAGTTCCTGATGTCTTGCGTTATGGAATCTTTCACCAACAATCTAACAGTCCGTTACATAAAAAGTGACTATGTTCCCTACCGCACGGAAAGCCACAGTAAGCAAGCGTAGGCTTCTCACAGGGAGACGGCACATGTCTAAGAGCAATCCAAATTTTGGCGTTTTCAATCATGAGGCTGGACAGACTCAGCACGGCCGTGGACTGAACCCAGATCACGGTCCGGACTTGCCCGCGCGGCAATTCCAATCGCTGCGGGCCTTCTGGCCAAAACGCGTCACCGTGTTGCGTTAGCGCCGGACCCCCTCATGAAGATCGGCACCAAAGAACGGCTTGTCACGGGTATGGGGCTCGCGGTGATTGCCCTCATTGCGGCGATGATCTGGTGGACCTACTCGGAAGTCGAGGACGCGAATC
>Ga0066798_10000256_pt1 | contig 29929 bp, 16 predicted proteins | sample PersoiDNA2013203_FD_70961 | JGI IMG/M metagenome (GOLD analysis project Ga0066798, IMG submission 70961) | Permafrost soil microbial communities from the Arctic, to analyse light accelerated degradation of dissolved organic matter (DOM) -... | ecosystem: Environmental > Terrestrial > Soil >... | reverse complement strand
CAAAAATACCTAGCAAGCCAGCCACCATCCTGGCAACACAAGATTACCCAACCGCAGGCGCCACGCGCCCGGCCGGCAAGAGCCCGGCTGCCAAGAAAGTTGCAGCACCCGTAATTGAAGCGGCGCTGGCCGAAGTGGCCAAGCCGGTACGCAATGCCGCCACCAAGATCAAGCAAGTAGCGGCCCTGATGGTCGCCAAGGCGGCGCCAGTTGCCGAAGCAGTACCTGCTGCAACGCCAGCTGTCATTAAACCGGCAGCAAAGGCCAAGGCGCCAAGCGCCAAGGTCACGCCGATCAAGTCGCTGAAACAGGCGGAGCAACCGCACCCGGCCAAGCACAAGGCCGTGGAAGTGCAGCTGAAATCGTCGGCCAGCCGCGCCGCCGATCAGCGCGGCATCAGCAAGCTGTTCGTGCTCGACACCAACGTACTGATGCACGATCCATCGTCGCTGTTCCGCTTCGAAGAGCACGATGTCTACCTGCCGATGATGACGCTGGAAGAGCTGGACAACCACAAGAAGGGCATGACGGAAGTGGCCCGCAATGCGCGCCAGGTGTCGCGCACGCTCGACGCCCTAGTCAGCAACACGGACGATGACGCCATCGAGCAAGGCATCTTGCTGTCCAAGCTGGGCAACAAGGATGCCAAGGGCCGTCTGTTCTTCCAGACGCGCCTGCAAAGCGCCGACCTGCCAGTAGGCTTGCCAGTAGGCAAGGCCGACAACCAGATCCTGGCCGTGGTGCGTTCGCTGGAAGCGGAACAGGAAGGCCGCCCCGTGGTGCTGGTGTCGAAAGACATCAATATGCGCATCAAGGCACGCGCCCTGGGCTTGCCGGCCGAAGATTATTTCAACGATCACGTGCTGGAAGACACCGACTTGCTGTATTCGGGCATCGTGCAATTGCCTGACGATTTCTGGAACAAGCATGGCAAGGACATGGAATCCTGGCAAGAAAGCAAGAACGGCTACAGCTCCACCTTCTACCGTGTGACGGGCCCATTCGTGCCGTCGATGCTGGTCAATCAGTTCATTTACCTGGAACCGAAAAACGGCGAAGCGCCGTTCTATGGCCAGGTGAAACAGATCAATGGCAAGACAGCCGTGCTGCAAACCCTGCGCGATTTCAGCCACACGAAAAACAATGTGTGGGGCGTGACGGCGCGCAACCGCGAGCAGAACTTCGCCCTGAACCTGCTGATGAATCCGGAATGCGACTTCGTCACCCTGCTGGGCCAGGCCGGTACCGGCAAGACCCTGCTGGCCCTGGCCGCCGGCCTGGCGCAAGTACTGGAAACCAAGCTCTACAACGAAATCATCGTCACCCGCGTGACGGTGCCGGTTGGTGAAGACATCGGCTTCCTGCCAGGTACGGAAGAAGAAAAAATGTCGCCATGGATGGGCGCCTTCGACGACAACCTGGAAGTGCTGAACAAGTCCGACTCCGATGGCGGCGAATGGGGCCGTGCGGCAACGCAAGACCTGATACGCTCGCGCATCAAGATCAAGTCGCTCAACTTCATGCGCGGCCGTACCTTCGTCAACAAGTTCCTGATCATCGATGAAGCGCAAAACTTGACGCCGAAGCAGGTCAAGACCCTGGTCACGCGCGCCGGTCCCGGCACCAAGATCCTGTGCCTGGGCAATATCGCGCAGATCGATACGCCTTACCTGACGGAAGGCTCGAGCGGCCTGACCTATGTGGTCGACCGCTTCAAGGGCTGGTCGCACAGCGGTCACGTGACCCTGGCGCGTGGCGAGCGTTCGCGCCTGGCAGATCACGCCAGCGAAGTGCTGTAAGCATTTCACGGCGGCGCAAGCCGCAGCTGGAAAACAAAAGCCCCGCTGGCAGCGATGCCAGTGGGGCTTTTTTTATCGTCACCTAGAATCAATGCTACACTTAATACTCATATCAATTAATTAGAGTAGTATCATGATCAATCTTATCCATCAATTGAGCGCAACGCGCCAGGCTATCGGACTAAGCCAGGAAGCACTGGCCACGCATGCTGGACTGAGCCGCATGACGGTGCAGCGCACCGAATCGGGCAATATTGATCCGCGGCTTTCTTCTCTCATCGTGATGGCCCGCGCCATGGACATGGAACTGATGCTGGTGCCGTCCGCCATCCGGCCCGACCTGGAAGAATTCGCTCGCTCTGGCGGCAAGTTTCTGGGCCAGCCGGAAGGCGTGGGGGCCCCGCCATCAATCGTCGATACACTGCTGGCAGCGCCACGCAGCAGCAAGGCCGGTAAAGCTGAATCATGAGCACCGCCATCCGCTACCTGCGGCTGTACCTGCACACGCCAGACCAGGGGCGGCGCGAGATAGGCTATCTATCGCAATATGGCGATATCTTGCGGGTTTCGTTCGATGCGGCATACATAGCGGATACGAACCGGCCCACCTTGTCGCTGGGCTACCAGGGCGGCAATGACGCAGCCACACGCGACATTCTTGTCGCAGCGCGCGATATACGCCTGGTGCGTAGCGATGGCAAATGGCCTGCCTATTTCCAGAATCTGCTGCCGGAGGGACATAACCGCGAGCGCCTGGCGCAGCAGCGGGGCTGCAGCCCCGATGATGAATTCGAACTGCTGGCCGCTGCCGGCCACGACTTGATGGGCGCGGTTGAAGTGGCGCCCGTAGCGCCATCGGAAGGCATACCGGATGTGGTGCGCCATTGGCATACGGCGCTGGGCCTGGACGTGCTGGAACCGGGCTTTGTCGAGTTTCCCGTCGAGGATGCAGCTTCCCTACCGGGCGTGATCACCAAGTTTTCTGCGGTACTCGATGGCCGGCGCTACGCCGTTAAACGCCATGGCACGGCAGGAGATTACATACTCAAACTGCCCAGCAGCCGCCATCCTGAGCTGGTCGCCAATGAATACACTTGCTATCAACTGGCGGCAGCTTTGGGCTTGGACTGTGCCAAGGCATATATCGTCGCCAGGAAAGATACCGACCTGCCTGAACAAATACCGTTCGACAACATCTTGGTCGTGGAACGCTTTGACCGCAGCGCAAACGGCGGCCGCATCCATATGGAAGAATTTGCGCAAGTCTTGCGTTATGAACCACGTCACAAATATGGCAAGGGTATCGCGCAAGATTATGCCGCCATGCTGCGCATCATCGATCAACTCTCGGCCAGGCCAGCGCAGGACGTGCAGGAATTCGTCCAGCGTTTGGTGGCCTTCATTCTGATGGGCAATACGGACGCCCACCTGAAAAACTGGGCTGTGCGCTATCCCGACGGGCGCCATCCCGAATTGGCGCCGCTATACGATCCGGTGTGTATCACGGCCCTGTTCGACGACGTGCCGCTGGCCGACTACGGCATCAACCGCGCCATTGATGGTCAATTGCGCGCATTCAATTGGCATGATGTTGATACACTGCTACAACAAGCCCGACTTCCGCGCCGCGCCCGCTTGCTGCAACTGGCCAAACAAGTGGTCAAACAAGCACAAGCGGACTGGCCAGCCTTGCTGAAAGATGCTCCCGATAATGTACGGCGCTCGATTCAGGCCAGGCTGAAAGGCGGACTCGGCCTGACGCAATGACAGGCCATTTTTCACTCAAGACTCCCCCACCACCACCAGTTTCCGGTTCACGAATTCCATGATGCCCAGGTCGGACAATTCACGGCCGTAACCGGAATTCTTGACGCCGCCAAATGGCAATTCCGGCGCCGTGACGGCGGGCGAATTGATGAACACCATGCCCGTATCGATCTGGCTGGCGATGCGCTTGCCGCGCGCAATATCCTGAGTGATGACCGTGCCGCCCAGGCCGAATGGCGAGTCATTGGCCAGGGTGATCGCCTCTTGCTCATTCCTGACGCGGAAGACCATCGCCACCGGCGCAAAAAATTCCTGGTAATAAACGGGGTTCGAAGGCGCAACATCGGTGAGGATGGTCGGCTCCATGAAGTAGCCGCTGCGGGCGATGCGCTTGCCGCCCAGCACCACCTTGGCGCCGCCTTCGAGCGCCTGGCCTACCTGTTTCAAGGCCAGTTCCAGCGCCGCCAGACTCGACATGGGCGCCAGGGTGGTCGAGGCTTCCATCGGGTCGCCCGGCAGCAGTTTTTCCAGTTCGGCCTGGAAGCGCTCGATGAATTGGCCGGCAATCTTTTCGTCGAGGATGAAGCGCTTGGAACCCGTACACACCTGGCCGGAGTTCTGCATGCGGCCGATGACGGCCAGCTTGACGGCGATATCGAGGTCGGCGTCGTCGAGCACGATAAAGACATCGCTACCGCCCAGTTCCATGGTGCTTTTCTTCAATGCCTTGCCAGCCGTGGCCGCCACGGAGGCGCCGGCCCGCTCGCTGCCGGTCAGCGCCACGCCCTTGACGCGCGGGTCTGCAATCGCGGTCGCCACCTGCTCGCTGCTGATGAATACATTCGTGTAAGCGCCAACCGGCGCGCCAGCGTCGATAAACAATTGCTCAAACGCCAGCGCGCACTGGGGCACATTGGAGGCATGTTTGACCAGCAAGGTGTTGCCTGCCATCAGGTTGGGAGCGGCCACGCGCGCCAACTGGTAATACGGAAAATTCCAGGGCTCGACACAAAAGATGACACCCAGCGGACTGATTTCCACGCGGGCTTCACCACGCTTGACATCGATGTTCTTGGGCGCCAGGAAGGTTTCGGCATTGTCCGCGTAATAGTCGAGGATCTTGACGCACAGCGACACTTCCTGCTGCGCTTCCTTGAACAGCTTGCCCATTTCCAGCGTGATCAATTTGGCGAACTCGTCGCGCCGTTCCTTCAGCAAGGCGGCCGCCTGCTTGACGATGGTCTTGCGCTCGGCGTAGCTGCGCTGGCGCCAGTCTGTTTCATACAGATCAGCGGCCACGGCCAGCATATTGTCCAGCTGGGCATCGCTGTGGCTGGTGAAAGTTTCAACGACTTGTTCGCTGTAGGGATTGGTAGTCTGATAAGTCATGGTCTATCCTGTGGTGTGCAGTGCGAAGACAGCCAGTATTACGCCCACCAGGGATCAGGACGGTGCGCAGACGTACATAGCGCACACATCCTTTAGTTCACTACCAGCCGCCGCCCAAGGCACGGAATACCGCCACCGCCGCGCGCGCCTGGTCGGCATTGATACGCACCAGCTGATCGCGGGCGGCCAGCAATTGCCGGTCTTCCTGCAGCACTTCATACAGGCTGCTGGCGCCGCCCAGATAACTTGCCTGCGCAGCATCGCGGGCACGCTGTTCGGCCGCCACCTGCCGCGCCACTTCCAGCTGTTCCGCCTCCAGCCCGCTCAAGCTGACGATGGCGTTTTCCACGTCTTCGGTGGCGCGCAACATGGCCTTGCGATACACGGCCAGCGCTTCAGCGTGCGCGCCCTTGGCATGCGCCACTTCGGCGTCGACCTTGCCAAAGTCAAACAAGCGCCAGCGCAAGCCCGCTAGCGCTTGCGGTTGAAATGAGGCCGCCGATACCAGTCCCTTAGTCCCCAGGCTGGATAGCCCCAGCAAAGCTGACAGCGACAACGATGGGTAATACTCGGCGCTGGCCACGCCGATCAGCGCATTTGAGGCAGCCAGGCGGCGCTCTGCAGCGATCACGTCGGGACGGCGGCGCAGCAGATCGGCCGGACCGTGCGAACTGGCAATGGCTGGCGTGGCAATGTCCGGCGCGGCGCCTTGCAACTCACTCGCATAAGTACCGGGCTGGGCGCCCATCAGCACATCGAGCCGGTTCAGCTGGATATCGCGCTCGGTCATCAAAGATGGAATGGTTGCCCTGGCCTGCGCCAGCACGGCTTCAGCCTGGGCCGTTTCGCGCTCGGCAGACAAGCCATCGGCCTGGCGCAAGCGCACCAGTTCCAGCAGCTGCTGATTGGCATCAACCTGCTGCTGTGCCATGACGATGCGGCATTGCGCACCGCGCACGCGGAAATAAGCGTCGGCCGCTTCGGCGGCAACGGAAATACGCACGCCCAGTTGATCTGCTTCGGCCGCCTGCGCTTCTGCCATGGCGTTTTCCGTGCCGCGCTTCAAGCCACCGGCCAGGTCCAGCTCCCAGCTGGCGCCCACGCCGGCGTCATAGATCGATTGATAACGTGCATAGCCTGGCAAGTTGCTGGCGATCACCCCCAGCGGACTTTGCAGGGACTGGTGCTGTCGGACCACGCTGGTATTCAAGTCGCCCGATGGCAATTGCCGGGCACCCGCCTGCTTCGCCACCGCGCGTGCCTGATCTACCCGTGCCATGGCCGCATCCAGATCCAGGTTCTGCGCCAGCACGCGCTCGATAATGCGCTCCAGCGCGGGATCGTTGAAACCATTCCACCAGGTATCGAGCGATGGCGCCGGCAAGCTTTCCTTGCGCCCATTGTGTCCATCCAGTTTCGCCTGGCCCTGATAAATGGCCGGCATCGCTGTCTCCGGCGCACGGTAATCCGGTCCCGCCACGCAGCCGGCCAGCAACAGCGCCAGCAGGCTTCCCCCAATGCGCAAGCTGGACGGTTGCGCGCCATCGATACGATTGTTCATTTATTCACTCCTTGTAATGCGGCTTGTTCTCGCAAAAAAACAGTCGGCCAAATATTTCAACATACTTGCAAACTGCAAGTTACAAGTATATAGTTACTTGCAGATTGAAAGCAATATCAAATAAAGGAAATCCTGACATGAGCAGTAATACCGAGGCTGCAGCCACCAACGTCCCTCCTCCCAGCAACAAGAAACGCCGCGTACTGCTGCCGCTGGCCATCGTTGTCGCCATCGGCGCCATCTGGTATGGCGCACACTGGTGGCAGGAAGGGCGTTTCCTGGAAGAGACCGACGACGCCTATGTTGGCGGTGATATCACCGTCATCACGGCCAAGGTACCCGGCTATATCGAGCAAGTGCTGGTCAGCGATAACCAGGTGGTGCGCGCCGGCGATGTGCTGGCCAGGCTGGACGACCGCGACTACCGCGCGGCACTGGCCAACGCTGAAGGTTCAGTCGCGGCGGCGCAAGCGGCGCTGGCCAACCTGGAAGCAACGCGCGCGCTGCAGCAAGCGGTGATTGCCCAGGCCCACGCCGGGCTATCCGCTAGCAGCGCCGAAACCACGCGTGCGCGTGAAGATCAGCAGCGCTATCAAAACCTGGCTAGCAAGGCAGCCGTCTCGCAGCAAAGCGCGCAAAAAGCCGATGCCGACTATCAGCAGGCATTGGCAGGCGACAAGAAAAACCAGGCGCAAGTATTGGCGGCAGAGCGTGAGCTGGACGTGATCGGCACCCGCAAGCAGCAAGCCGAAGCAGCGCTGGCCCAAGCCCAGGCCGTGCGCGAAACGGCCCGTTTGAATCTCGGCTACACGGTATTGCGCGCGCCTATCGATGGCAGCATCGGCAACCGCCGCGCGCGCAATGGCGCTTATGCGGCGGCCGGCAGCCAGTTGCTGTCCCTGGTGCCGGCCCACGGTTTATGGATCGACGCCAACTTCAAGGAAAGCCAGCTGGCCGGCATGCAGGCGGGGCAGCGCGTGCGCATTGCCGCCGACGTGCTGCCTGGCCATGTCTTCCACGGCACACTGGCCAGCCTGGCGCCAGCCACCGGCGCCCAGTTCAGCGTGTTGCCTGCTGAAAATGCGACCGGCAACTTCACCAAGATCGTCCAGCGCGTGCCGGTACGTATCGCGCTCGACGCCAAGGACGCCACCCTGGGCACCTTGCGTCCAGGCTTGTCGGTCAGTGCGGAAGTCGACGTGCGTCCCCTTGCTGCCAATGCGACGGTGACAAAATGAGTGGCGCCAATGCTGCCCCCTGGCAGCCACGGGAATTGACGCAAAGCCAGAAAATCCTGGCTTTCGCCACCATGTGCGCCGGCATGTTCATCGCCCTGTTAGACATCCAGATCGTCTCGGCCTCGCTGCGCGATATCGGCGGCGGCTTGTCGGCCGGCGCCGATGAAACCGTGTGGGTGCAAACCAGTTACCTGATCGCTGAAATCATCGTCATCCCGATGTCGGGCTGGCTATCACGCGTGATGTCCACGCGCTGGCTGTTCGCCGCCTCGGCCGCCGGTTTTACGGTGGCCAGCATGCTATGCGGCCTGGCCTGGAATATCCAGAGCATGATCGCCTTCCGCGCATTGCAGGGTTTCCTGGGCGGCTCGATGATCCCGCTGGTATTCAGCACGGCCTTCTACTTTTTCCAGGGCAAGCAAAGGGTGATCGCCGCCGCCACCGTGGGCGGCATCGCCTCGCTGGCGCCCACCCTGGGGCCAACCGTCGGCGGCTTTATCACCGACCACACTTCCTGGCATTGGCTGTTTTTCGTCAACCTGGTGCCCGGCATGTTTGTCGCCGTCGTGGTGCCCATGCTGGTACGCATCGACCGGGGCGACCGCTCCCTGCTGCGCAACGCCGACTACCTGGGCATGCTGCTGATGGCGCTGTTTTTGGGCTGCCTGGAATACACCTTGGAAGAAGGCCCACGGCTGGGCTGGCTGGGCGACTCGGTGATCCTCACCACGGCCTGGGTTTCCGGCCTGTGCGGCATCGGCTTTATCTGGCGCAGCCTGGTCTACGAACATCCGATCGTCGATTTGCGCGCACTGAAAGACCGCAATTTTGCGCTCGGCTGTTTCTTTTCCTTTGTGACCGGCGTCGGTATCTTCGCCACCATTTACCTGACGCCGCTATTTTTGGGCCGGGTACGCGGTTTCAGCGCGCTCGATATCGGCCTGGCCGTATTTTCCACGGGCGTGTTCCAGATCATGTCGATCCCGCTGTACACCATCCTCGGCAACCGGGTCGACCTGCGCTGGCTGATGATGTTCGGTCTCGGCTGCTTTGCCTTGTCGATGTACAACTTTGCGCCGATCACCCACGACTGGGGTGCGGCCCAGCTGATGCTGCCACAAGCCTTGCGCGGCATCGGCCAGCAATTTGCCGTGGCGCCCACCGTGACCCTGACACTGGGTGCCTTGAGTCCGGTACGGCTGAAACTGGCGTCGGGCCTGTTCAATACCATGCGCAACCTGGGCGGCGCGATCGGCATCGCCCTGTGTGCAACCATTTTGAACGACCGCACCAACCTGCATTTCCTGCGGCTGGCCGAGCATTTAAATGGCGGCAATGAAGCGATGAATGGCATGCTGAACCATACGGCCAGCACCATGGTGACCTTGGGCAACGACGACTGGACGGCGCAGACGGGCGCCCTGCACCAGTTATGGTCGCTGACTTACCGCGAGGCGCAAACCCAGAGTTTTGGCGATGTGTATCTGTTCATCATGGTCGCTTTCATCATCGCCATCCTGCTCGGCCCGCTGATGCGCAAGGTGACGCCGCCAAAAGCGCCGTCAGCCGATGGACATTAAACGCCGTGAAAGTGGCGTCTGCACAAGCAAGCCGTTACAATCGGCCGCTTGTGCAGCGCCACCCCAACAAGCCAGTCAGCATACGATAAGGAGTCCATCATGAAACCCACGCAATTTTCCGACATGCCGTGCCCGATAGCGCGCAGCATGGGCCGCGTCGGCGACAGCTGGAGCATGCTGATACTGCGCGACGCCTTCCAGGGCATGACGCGTTTCGACGAATTTGTCAAAAGCACGGGTATCGCGCCGAATATCCTGACGCGCCGGCTGAACGACCTGGTCGACAACGGCATGCTGGAACGCCGCCTGTATAGCGAAAAGCCGCCGCGGCATGAATACCTGCTGACCGAGATGGGCCGTTCCTTCCGGCCCATCATGTTTGCGCTCATGAACTGGGGCAATGAGCACTTTTCGCCGGACGGCGTCCGCATGCAACTGGTGGACCGTGTAACAGGCGCCCCAGCCGTGCCCGTGCTGTTCGATGCCGAAGCCCAACGCCCCCTGACCGAAGACAACTACATGGTCGCGCCCGGCCCCGCCGCCAGCGACACCATGCGCGAGCGCCTGGCCAACGCCGAACGGCGCCGGCGCGAACGGCTGGCGACGGCACAAGAAACGGCTTAGAAGTTCACTTTCAAACTCAGCAGCGCCTCCCTCTCCGCGCCACGGAAGATGCCGCCGAAGTATTTTTTATCGAACACGTTGCCGATGTTCAAGGCCAGGCGATAGCGGGCCGTCTCGTACGCCACGGCAATATCGGCCAGGGTATAAGGGTCGTTCATGTAGATCGTATTGGCCGTACCGTTATAGGGCGAGGCGCCACGGTAGCGCAGGCCACCGGCCAGCATCAGGCCGGGCACGGCCAGCGGGCGATAATCGAGCCAGACGCTGGCCGCATGCCGCGTGGTCTGCAGGGTCTGGCGGCCGATTTCATAGGCACGGTTGCTTTGAGTTGTGCGCGGATCAAGATAGGTATAGCCAGTCAATACGCTCAGTTCGCCGAATGGCTTGAAAGTCCCTTCCAGTTCCAGTCCCGTGGAGCGCACTTCGCCCGTCTGGACGGAAGAGCGCGGGTGATCCGGGTCGGGCGTCGTGACATTGCTTTGTCTCAAATCAAACAGCGACGCCGTCAGCATGGTCGAACTGCCTGCCGGCTGGTATTTCAAGCCCAGCTCCACCTGCTTGCCCTTGCGCGGCTCGAACGCCTTGCCGTTGAAGTCGCGGCCCGTGGCGGGGTCAAATGAAGTCGCGTAGCTGGCATACGGCGCCACACCATTGGGTAACAGATACAGCAAGCCGGCGCTGCCCGTGGTGGCGCTGTCATCCATGCGCGTGGCCGAGGAACCCGCTTGCGTGGTGCGCGCGCGGTCGTGGCACAGGCTGACATTGGCTACCCATTGCCGCAATTTGAACTGGTTCAGCGTATAAATGCCCGTCTGCTTCAGATGCGTGTCGGTGTAGTCCAGGTCGGGCGCGTCGATGGCCAGTCCATACACGGGCGCATAGATGTCGAGATTGGGCACATCCCAGCCAAAACCGAGGCCGTCATTTTCCTGGTATTTCAGGTAGTCCAGACCGACGATGAAGCGGTGCTCGACCTGCCCCCAGCGAAAATCCTGCTGCGCGCGGCTGTCGACGGCCAGGGTCTTGCCATCGACTTTTTCGGCCAGGCTGCCGCGCGTGGCCGTGCGGCCGTCGGCCAGCAAATCCATGGCATAGATATGCTGGTAGCCCACCTTGATGGTCGAGTAGCGCAGGTTCTGTGTCAGCTTCCAGCCACTTTGCGTGCTGTGCTCAAACTGATAACCGAGGGCGCGCGTGTCGCGGTCGAAATAATCAAACGATGGATCGCCCGCCGTGCGGCTGACGGGCAAGTTCTTGATTTGCGGATACACGAACAGGCTGGGCCACCATGGTTTCGGCGTGCCCTGCTCTTGCGAATACGTGCCCAGCAAGGTCAAGCTGGTATGGTCCGAAATGGCCCAGCGCAACGATGGAGAGATCGAGACGCGGTTGTTTTTTGAATCGAGCGGGCGGTCATCGGCGTCGCGGCCCGTCATGGTGACGCGGTACAGCAGATCATCCTTGCCAGCAATGGCACCGCCCAGGTCGGCGTTCAGCTGGTAGCGCTTGTAGCGTCCGACGGAAAAGCCCACGCTATTGACGTGATCAACTTCAGGCAGCTTGGAAGTGACATTGATCATGCCGCCGGGACGGCCCTGGCCATAAAACACGGAGGCCGGTCCCTTGATCACTTCCACGCTGTCGATATCTTCCATGTCGCTATTCCAGGAGCCATAGCTGCCTGCCGACAGGAATTTCAAGCCATCCTGGTAATACGAACTGCCATCGCTGAAACCGCGGATGGTGGCGCCCGACATGCGCACATCGGCGCCGGTCACATCCGTCAGCACGCCGGCCGTATAGGCGAGCGACTGTTCAATGCTTTTCGGCGCCTGCGTCTTGAGCTGCTCGCGCGTGACGACGGCAATTGCGCGCGGCGTCACGATCAAGGGCGTGCCCATCTTGGTGGCAGCGGCGCTGACGGGCACATAGCCGCGCGAGACGGTCGCCGTGCCCGCATCCTGCGTGGCGCTGACGGAAATCAAAGGCATCACCTTCTCGGACGAGCTGGCGGCAGATTGCGGCGCAGCGCGCAGCACATAACTGCCCGCTTCCAGTTCCACCGCCTGCAAACCCGTGCCTGCCAGCAAGGCGGCCAGCGCCGACTGCGGCGTATGCGATCCCTGCAGGCCAGCCGTGCTCTTGCCGCTGGCTTGCTCGGGCGTGTAGGTCAGCAAGACATTGGCGGCACTGGCCAGGCTGCGCAGCGAGGGCGCCAGCGGGCCGGCGGGGATGCTGTAGGCCTGGCGCGCGCCTGGGGTCTGCTGCCCCACGCTAGCTTGCGTCTGCGCCACGGCAGGTATGCTGGCAGACAGCGCCAGGCTGCAGACCGCCAGCGCGACCGCGCGGGAGATGGGAGTGGATTTTAAGGAATGACGGTGTTGCTTGCTGCGGACTGACATGAATAGTGCCTCTCAAAATAGCTGCTGAAATGATTCCCCTACTTAGCAGGTGCCTTGAGAAAACAAATCGGTCAAAACAATGAAAAAAAATCAGCTCAGTCCATACTACAAGCAAGCAACTATTATTTCCCTGGCACATGCCGTATGCTGCTGGACCCGGGCATTGCCGCCACTTCGCGAGGACATTTATTTTCACATTAACTGCATACAGCCAGCACCTGGCCCTGTGGGCGATACGCGCCTACCAGCGCTACCTGTCGCCCTACAAGGGATTTTCCTGTGCCTACCGCGTGCTGACAGGGCGCGACAGTTGTTCCGGCTATGGCTATCGCGTGATCGCACGCCATGGATTGATACCAGGATGGGCACTGCTGCGGCGCCGCTTGCATGCCTGTGGCAAACGCCACCGTGAACATCTGGCCCAGCATCGGCCGGCGTTGCGCACGGCGCGGCACCGGGCCCAGGCAGGTCATTGCGATGCGCCTGCCGCAGCCTGCGATTTTTGCCGTGGCTGCACCAGCAACCTGGGAGATTTTGCCGATATACTGAACTGTGGGTCCGGTAACATTAGCTGGTTCGCGCCCCGTAATGGTTATACTACGAGTAAGGAAATGCGACGCCAGCAAGTGGAATATCGCAAGAAAATCAAACGCGAGCACGGATCAAAAAGTTAAGATATATGAAATACTATACTTACACATTGAAATATTCATTCGGAAAATGAATACCATCTATCGCAACTATGAATTTGCCGACTGCAAGATGGCGGCCTATACTGCTGCCGTCTCCCCTACACTGCCTCCCATGCACACCCGATCCAACCCGCGCACACAGCGGGTTTTTTGTACCCGGCACTTGCCACTCAGCTACTTCACATTATCCGGGGGCCTAGCATGATCGTGCGTGAGCGCCCCTCGGCGTTAAAACTGTTTCTGGTCGTGCGCGGTTCCGTGCTGCCCCGTATCCTCAACACCTTGATCGCCAACACGCTGTTCGCCGCCTTTATCACCTGGTGCCACGGCACCTTGTTCGATCACAAGGTGATATTGACCACCATCCCGTTTACCCTGATCGGCTTGCCGCTGGCCATCTTCCTTGGCTTTCGCAACACGGCTGCCTACGACCGCTACTGGGAAGGGCGCAAGCTGTGGGGTGAACTGGTGCTGCGCAGCCGTAATTTTTCGCGCCAATGCCAAAGCATGATACGCAGCGACACGCCAGCGCACGCCAAGCTGGGCCTGGACGATGTGCGCGTGCGCATGATTTACCGGACCATTGCCTTTTGCCATGCGTTGCGCCACCAGTTGCGCGATACGCGCAGCTCGGCCGACCTGCAGCCGCTGCTGCGCCCGGCCGAGTGGGAAGCGGCGGGCAAGGCGTCCAACCCTTCCGATTATTTGATGCTGCAAATGGGCCATGATTTGGCCGATTGCGTGCAGCAAGGCCGCATCGACAGCATCCTGGCTGCGCAGATCGATGGCACCATCAGCGCCATGGTGGGTGCGGGTGCGTCGTGCGAGCGCATCCGCAGCACGCCGATACCGTTTTCGTATTCGCTGCTGCTGCACCGCACGGCCTATCTGTACTGCTTTTTGCTGCCTTTCGGCCTGGTCGATTCGCTGGGTTTCATGACCCCGTTCGTGGTCGCCATCGTCGCCTATACCTTCTTTGGCCTCGATGCGCTGGGCGATGAAATTGAAGAGCCGTTCGGCACCGATGCGAATGACTTGCCCTTGACAGCCATGTGCCGCGCGATTGAAATCAACCTGCGTGAATCCTTGCAAGATGAAAACTTACCGCCGCCCATGAAAGCCAATGATTTCACCTTGAATTAACGATATCAGCGCTTTCGCTTGACCTTGCCACCGGGGGAAGGCTTACAGTGGAGTCACTTAACCATTACAGGAGTGCTTGTCATGTATCAATTGCAAGTGGAAAACATGAGTTGCGGCCATTGCGTCGGGTCCGTCACCAAGGCCGTGCAAGGCATCGACCCGGCCGCGCAGGTGCAGATCGACCTGGCCAGCAAGAGCGTGAAAGTGGAATCGTCTGGCGCGCTCGACAGCATCAAGGCTGCCATCGTGGATGCGGGCTACCCCGTCACCAGCGCACAGTAAGCGCGTGGAATAAAAGACAGCCGGCGGATACGCCGGCTGTCTTCTTTTCAGCCGTCCAGTTCTGGATAACGGCGAAAGATGCCCTCTTCGTTAAATGGAATCCTGCGCTTCGATGCCAGATAGCGGGCGATATTCGGCCGTGCCGCCACCGTATCGTGCAAGTCGGACAAGGCCGAATAACGGGGCGCCAGGCGCGCCATCGCTTGTGGAAACGCATAATGCAAGCCGGCCAGCATCTGGAATAGCGACAGGTCGCCATACGTCAGTTTCGCTCCCACCAGCCAGCCGCCACGGCGCGGATTATTGGCCAGCACCTGCGTAAAGTATGCAAGGAATTTGGGCAAGCGGGTGTCGCGAAAATCCTGCGCGCGCTGGGCGGCCGCCTGCTTTTGTTCTTCATAATACTGGTTCATCGACAGCGGATGGTGTGTATCGTGCACTTCCGTCAGCCAGTCGGCCATGGTCAGCTGCAGCTGGTTCAGCCATAGCCTGCCCTCTTCCGCGCGCGGCGCCAGGCCCAGCCGCCTCCCAAGATATAGCAGGATGTTCGGCGTCTGGCCTATCAGCAACTCGCCATCGCGCAGCACGGGCGGAGCGTAGGCTGGATGCAGCGTACTGTCGCCATCAAGGCAAGCCATCACGGCCGGTACGCCCATGCCCCCGCGTTCAGGTTTACGCGCAATATCGACATACGCGGCGCCTGCCTCTTCCAGCGCCAGCCGGATGAACTCACCACGCCCTTGTATCGTAGGCCAGTAATACAATTCGTAGCGCATGCGGACTCCTTTGAGTTACTTCAATGGCAGCAAGCCTTAGCCTCTTCTGTCCCGGTCAATCCCAGGCTTTGCAAAATCGGGCAATCAGGCCGGTCGTCGCCGTGGCACGATTGTGCCAGGTGGGCCAGGGTATCACGCATTTCCGTCAATTCGGTGATGCGCTGGTTCAAGTCAGCCACATGAGATAAGGCGATGTTTTTCACATCGGCGCTGGCGCGCTGGTTGTTTTGCCACAGCGATAGCAATTCGCGGATTTGCTCCAGTGAAAAACCCAGTCCCCGCGCCCGCTTGATAAAGCGCAAGGCGTGTAAATCATTCGGCATGTAGACGCGGTAACCGGCATCGGTACGCGCACTGGGCTTTAATAAGGTGATGCTTTCATAGTAACGTATCATCTTTGCCGATACGCCCGTTTCACTTGCCGCCTGACCGATGTTCATCCTGATCACTCCTTGGTATGTGCGCTGCGCGCTGTCCAGCGGCGCAGCAGCAGGGCATTGCTGATCACGCTCACCGAGCTGAACGCCATCGCCGCGCCCGCCACCATGGGGTTGAGCAAGCCGAAGGCGGCCAGGGGAATGCCGATCAGGTTATAAATGAAGGCCCAAAACAGATTCTGCCGTATCTTGCTGTAAGTGCGGCGCGAGATATCGATGGCGTCCGCCACCAGCGCCGGATCGCCGCGCATCAGGGTAATCCCCGCTGCATGCATGGCGACATCAGTACCGGTCGACATGGCAATACCGACGTCAGCGGCCGCCAGCGCCGGTGCATCATTGATGCCGTCGCCCACCATGGCCACCTTCGCGCCCTCGCCTTTTAGCATTTCAATTTTAGCGGTTTTATCGGCTGGCAACATTTTCGCGGCCACCACGTCAATGCCCAGCAACTTGCCGACGGCGTCGGCGCTGCCTTGATTGTCACCGGTCAACATCACCGTCTGTATGCCCAAACTATGCAAATGGGCAATTGCCGCCTGTGCATTTGGCTTGACCTGGTCGCTGAAGGCAAACAGGCCCAGCAATTGCGTGCCGGACGACAGCCAGGAAATCGTGTTGCCCGTGCGTTCCAGGGTTTGCGCCTGGGCTGCCAGCGGCGCCATGTCCACATTCAATTCCTGCATCAAGCGCGTGCTGCCCAGCTTCAAGTCCTGACCATCGACCTGCGCCGCCAGTCCCCGTCCCGGCAAGGCTGACAAAGCGGTAGCCGGCAATGGCGTGATATTGCGCGCAGCAGCTGCATCGAGCACGGCAGTGGCCAGGCTGTGTTCGCTGCCACGCTGGATGCTGGCTGCCAATTGCAGCAAGCGTGCCTCGTCAATGCCGTGCGCATGCAAGGCCGCCAGCGCAGGTTTGCCCACCGTCAAGGTGCCTGTCTTGTCGAACACCACCGTGGTGACGGCGTGCGCCACTTCCAGCGCTTCCGCATCCTTGATCAGGATGCCGTAGCGGGCCGCCACGCCCGTGCCCGCCATGATGGCGGTCGGCGTGGCCAGGCCCAGTGCGCACGGGCAGGCGATCACCAGCACGGCGACGGCATTGATGATGGCCGTTTCCAGCTGCCCCGTGGTCAGCCACCAGCCCAACAGGGTCAGCAGCGCCAGCACCAGCACCACGGGAACAAAGATGGCGCTGACCTTGTCCACCAGATGCTGGATCGGCGCCTTGGCTGCCTGCGCGTCTTCCACCAGGCGTATGATGCGCGACAAGGTCGTCTCGCCGCCCACCGCCTGGGTGCGCACCAGCAGCAAGCCATCGGCATTGATGGAGCCGCCCGTGACCTTGTCGCCCACATGCTTATCAACCGGCAAGCTTTCACCGGTGATCAAGGATTCATTGATCTGGCTGGCGCCTTCCACCACCACGCCATCGACGGCGACCCGCTCACCAGGGCGTATCACCACCAGCTCGCCCACCTTCACCTGCTCGACGGGGACATCCAGTTCGACATCATCGCGGCGCACGCGGGCCGATTCCGGACGCAATACTTGCAGGGCGCGGATGGCCGACGCCGTTTGCCGCTTGGCGCGCGATTCCAGCCATTTCCCCAGCAATACAAGGGTAATCACCACGGCCGCGGCCTCAAAATACAGATGCGGCAGCATGCCGTCAGCCGTTTGCCACTGATAGACCGACAAGCCATACGCAGCGCTGGTGCCCAGGGCTACCAGCAAATCCATATTGCCGCTACCCGCCCGAGCCGCCTTCCAGCCTGCCTTGTAGAAACGTGCGCCAAAATAAAACTGCACCGGGGTAGCCAGCGCAAATTGCACGGCGCCGGGCAGCATCCAGTGGATACCTGCCCATTCCAGAAACATTGGCAACATCAGGGGAAACGCCAGGATCGCGGCCAGCACGACCTTGAGGCCGTCGCGCGATGGCGTATGGGCGGGAGCATTCGATGACTTGGCCACCGGCACGCTTGCCTCGTAGCCAGCCTTGGCGATGGCGGCGATCAGGGCCGCCGCATCGGCATCGCCCGTGACCTTCACGCGCGCGCTTTCGGTGGCCAGGTTGACGCTGGCGCCGGCCACGCCGGGCACTTTCAACAGGGCTTTTTCCACCCGGCCCACGCAAGAGGCGCAAGTCATGCCGGCAACGTTCAAGTCTATGTCGCGCTGGGCCACCGTATAGCCAGCCTTTTCGACGGCCGCCTGCAAGGTGGCCAACGGGATGACGGTGTCAGATATGACCTTGGCCATTTCCGTGGCCAGGTTGACACTGGCGCCGGTCACGCCGTCGACCTTCAACAGGGCTTTTTCCACCCGGCCCACGCAGGATGCGCAGCTCATGCCCTCGATGGCCAGCGCCTGCGCATGGGCAGGGGAAGAAGATAGGGACGATGCGGTCTGGTTCATGGCAGATCCTGTACGATAGATTAACTAATGTGTTCAGGATCTGCTATCCAATGATGGGAAGGTCAAGCCTTATTTACTTGCCATAAAAAAATTATCGGACAACGCAATCGATGGCCGCCGTTTTATTGCCTGCCCCGCCAGCACCCGGCGCGCCACCTGGCGCGGAAAATGCCGGTGGCGGCGTGAACTGGATGTCAGGATGCGATGGAATGATGACCGGCGGTTGCAGGATGCCAGGTGTAAATCCGAATTGCCCTGCCGCAAAATTCTGTGCCCCGCCCGTATTACTGACATGAATCATTCCCTCGATCACCTGCACATACAGGCCAGGCGACAGGCTGCTCGATGCAGCCGATGACGGCAACGCCGGAGACGCACCGACCAGTGTCGCCGTGAAGGTCGTGCCGCGGATGCCGATGGTTGCCGACGGCGTCTTCATCTCGAAACGCTCCTTGTTGCGCTTGCCCAGCAAGCCCGTTACCGAACGCAAGCCGCCCTTGAGCAGACTGAATATGGCGTGGTCGCCATCGGGTTGCTGCGCCTCATAGCTGAACTGCTCGATGACGAAGCTGGTATTGGGCTTCAGGGTGATTTCACTATTGTCGATCAGCTTGATAAGCGCATAGGTATCTTTTTCCGTCAGCAAGGTATCACCCGACTCGACTTCGGACTTGATGGCCAGGATCTTGACCTTGCCATCGGCTTTCTTGGCAAGCAGGGGGCCGCTCAATTGCATCACCGTGCCCGCTACCTGCCCGGCCCAGGCCTGCATGCTCGCGCACAGCAGGACCAGCCACAGCACAGCCTTAATTGCAGTACATTTTTTTAGTGCCATCATTGAATTTGTTTCCTGTTGATTGATCCGCCGTCGCCACTTCCTTGACGTCATCCTTTTTCTTGCCAGTCTCCGTCGTGTTCGTTACCGTGGGCACCAGGGTAGCGTTGGCGCGATCCCCCTGCTTGATGATGTTCAGCGCATCATTGATGGCAGTGTTCACGCTGGGCGGGATGACGGGAGGCACGGTCACCGGCGGCACAGTACTGGGCAGGAAGATGGCGTCAGGCATGGACACCGTGCCACCGGGCGCCAGCAAACTGACATCGCTGCGCTGGCGGTTGATGCGCACGCCGGAAGTGCCCGTGATGCTGCCCATCCTGGCCAATACGCTCATGCTGGACGGGCCGGGCACCGTAAAGCTGGCGTTGCCGGCGAAGCGCACAGAGTCACCGGCGTTGATCGCCAGGTTGCCGCCGCTGGCCACCGTAGCGGCGCCATCGAAGCTGATGCCGCGCCCGGCATTCAGGCTGACATTCCTCGCCGCATTCAAGCGGGCGCCATCCGCCAGGGCGACATCGGTATCGGCCGTGATACTGATATCGTTGCCGTTCACCACACCATTGAGCGTGACGGGGCTATGCGACGTCAGTGCAACATTGCCGCCATGGCTGTCGATATTGCCTGCCGAAATAGCGCCTGTATTGTCGATGGAAATATTGCCGGCGCCGCTGCTGATGGTGCCCAGGGTCAAGGTGCCGGGCGCCGAAGTATTGTTGAGCACGATACCGCCGCCCCCACTGTTATTGGCGGTAAAGCTTCCTACCTGATTGCCCGCGTTGTCCAGCACGGTGCCATTCGACGATTGCGTGCTCAGGCTGGACGCGACAATGGCGCCAGTCTGGCGTATGGCGCCGTTCAGCGCACTCAAGCGCACATCGCTCGCCGCCAGGCTGGCAAAGCGCAGGTCGCCGCCAGCCTGGTTAATGCGCAGTTGACCGCCCAGATTGATTGCGCCGGCCGTCTGGCTGAAACTGTTGCCAATGGCCAGGTTACCGCTGCCGCCCAGCAAACCGCCACTTTGCACGTAGCGGTCGGCCGACAAGCTGCCGTTCAGCAACAGGTTGCCGCCCGTAATTTCCAGGCCAGCACTGCCGCCCAGCACGGAATGGTCTTGTGCGCTCTCGCCCAAGGTCAAGCTACCGCCCGTCAACAATAAACCCGTCGCCGAGTTCAGGTTTTTCAAGACCGTGTTGCCCGCCGCCGCGTTATACGTGACGATGCCATTGCTGTGCGAAAAATCCACGGCCAGCACGTTCGCGCCTTCCGGCACCACACCGCCATCCCAGTTCGCGGCATCACTCCACAAGCCGTTGCCGCTGCCTATCCAGGTGGACAAGAGTTTTTGCGAAATCGTCGCGTGAGTCGTACCACCTGTTGTGTTCAACACATAATTGCCCGCATCGGCGCCTGCCAGGCGGAAACCGCTGGCCGCCACCAGCTTGTCCGCACCCGCATTCTTGTCGGCAAAACTGCCGCTGCCGCCCACCACACTGACCACATCCTGGCCCAGCAGACCAGACACGGCAGCGCTGACGGCAGCGTTGCTGGTACCGTCATACACCTTGTTGCCGGCAACCAAGTCAGTCAGCTTCAAGGCGGCTGGCGTGATGCTGGCCAACAAGCCGGTCGGCAAGACCACAAAATAATTGCTGGCATCCTGGCCGGACAAGGCCACGCCATTGAGAATCACGGTCTTGCTGGCGCCCACGTTTTTATCGGCAAAACTGGCGGCAGCCGTGACGCCCAGCACATCGCCGGCAATCCGGTCATCGCCCAGCACGACATTTGCCGACGTACCGCCGTCATAGATTTTATTGACGCCGGTTGCCGATATATTCAAGGCACGGGCGGCGATATCGGCCGTCGTGCTGCCACCGTGGTTGCTCAATACATAGTTGCCCGCATCGGCGCCCGTCACGCCCACGCCGCTCACACTGACGGTTTTATTGCTGCCTGCGTTCTTGTCGGCAAAACTGGCATTGCCGGCCAGGCTCAAGACATCGCCGGCGATACGGTCATCGGCTATGGTCACGCCAGCCGACGTGGTGCCATCATAGGTCTTGTTGATACCGCTGAAACTCAGGTTCAGGGTGCGTGCGGCAATATCGGCCGTGGTGCTGCCGCTATGGCTAGCGAGCACATAGTTGCCCGCATCGGCGCCTGTCACATCCACATTCGTCACGCTGACAGTTTTGTTGCTGCCCGCATTCTTGTCGGCAAAGCTGGCATTGCCAGCAACGCTCAAGACATCTCCCGCCACCCTGTCATCGCTGATATTGACGCCAGCGCCGGTGTGGCCATCATAGGTCTTGTTGATGCCGCTAAAGCTGACATTCAAGGCACGCGCGGCGATATCGGCAGTGGTGCTGCCGGCATGCGCGCTCAACACATAGTTGCCCGCATCGGCGCCACTCAGAGCAACATTGCTTACATTGACGGTCTTGCCCGTGCCTGCATTCTTGTCTGCAAAACTGGCGCTGCCAGCCAAGGTCAAGGCGTCGCCAGCGATACGGTCATCACTGATGTTCACGCCAGCCGACGCCGACCCATCATAAATTTTATTGATACCATTGAAGCTTACATTCAGGGCACGTGCAGCAATATCGGCCGTGGTGGTGCCGCTGTAGGCAGCCAATACATAATTGCCGCCATCAGCGCCGGACAGGGCGCCACTGCCGCTGTAATTGATCGTCTTGCCATGACCGGCGTTCTTGTCGCTGAAGTTGGTCAGCACATCCGCCAGGCTCACCTGGTCGCTACCCAGTACGCCCGCAAGCGCCGCGTTGATGCTGGCACTATTGCTGCCGTCATAGACTTTGTTGATGCCGTTGACCGTACCCAGGTTCAAAGCGACGCGGCTGATGTCGGCGCTGCCGCTGGCCGTGTCGGAGGCCAGCATGTAATTGCCCGCATCATCGCCAGACAGGCTGACGCCGCTGGCGTTGACGCTCTTGCCGCTGCCTGCGTTCTTGTCGAGGAATTGCGCATTGCCGCTGGCGTGCACATTATCGCCACTGACCGCATTGCTCACTGTATAGGTGGCGCCGCCAAAACCGCTAGTGCCGTCATAGACCTTGCTGCCGCCCACCGTCACGCCGAGCATGCGCGGGGTGATCGACAAGAGATTGCTGCCGGTGATGCTGATGTCGTATTTGGTCGACCACAAGCCATCGAGCGCATAACTGCCGACATTGCGCGCCGACTGATAGCCCAGCGCGCCACTGACACCGGTATCGCCATCAAGCAAACCGATGTAGACCAGCGTACCGTTAAAGATGGCGAACTGGCCATCGTAGACCTTGCTGGTATCGCCGCCCGACACATTCACTTCCAGCGGTTTCAGGAACGCTTTCAGCATCGGCGTGGTATGGCCGCTATAGATGCGCCACACGGCAGAATTGCTGAAATTAAAACCGTTGAAACTCGATTGCAGCTGCATATGCTCCGCGCTCAAGCCGCTGGCGCCGCCATTGTCAGTTTGCTGGCCGGAACTGTCAGTATTCCAGTAAGCGCCGCTGAGCGTGCCGCCGGCATTGCTGCCGACCACGCCGCCAATTGCTGCCGTAAAGCCGCTGCCATTGACCGCGCCGCTGCTAAATACATTGCTGATGGTGCCGCTGTTACTACCGGCCAGGCCGCCCAGGTTTTCATGCACCAGTGTCATGTCTGCGCCGCTCGCCATGCCGACCGCACCAGTGGCGTAGGCGTCGCTGATGCTGCCACTATTGCCGCCGACCAGGCCACCGACGCCGCGCGAGCCGCTGACATTGCCGGTCGCATACGATTGCGTGATCGTCGCCTGGTTGCTGCCGACCAGGCCGCCGACAAACTCACGCGCGCCGTTGACGGTGCCGCTGGCCGTCGAAACGGTAATCACACCGCTGCCGGTATTGGTGCCGGCCAGGCCGCCGACAAAAGAAGCTCCGGGCAAATTGACACCCGTGACACTGCCGGTGGCGCCGGAATTGCTGATGGTACCGCTATTGGCGCCCACCAGGCCGCCGACGGCATTGCTGCCGGTAACACTCGCGCTGCTGAATACATTATTGAGCGTGCCGCCGTCGTTCAGTCCAACCACCGCGCCCACATTGTAGCGGCCGGTAATGCTGCCGCCCTGTAAGCTCAGATTGCTGACATTGCCTTTGTTTAACCTGGCAAACAGGCCCACGCCCGAAGTACCGGGCAGGTTGGCGGTATTGACGGTCAAGCCGCTGATCACATGGCCGGCGCCGTCGAAGGTACCGGAATAGCCTGACACATTGCCGCTGGCAATCGACACAAAACCATTGCCCTGGCCCCAGTTGGCCGTGCCGCTGGCATCAATATTACCGGCCAGCACATAGTTGTTTCCCATGCCCAAGGTATTGATACCTTGCAAGCCATAAATGTCAGCAATACGGTAAGGCGAGGCGCTGCTGCCATCACCGCCCAAGGCACGCAGGAAGCTGCCACTCTGCAAGTTGAAGTCATGCGCATAAAACGCTGGCAGGCTGGCGCTGTTTTGTAGCCATGCACCGCCATCGAGCGTGAACACGCCGCCCACGTTGACGGCGCCGGTCGCACTGATGTTATTAGCGGTAAGCATCAAATCCCTGGCCACGCTCAATGGGCCGCCCAGGTTCATTGCGCCGCTGGTGCGCAATTCCAGCAAATTCAAGCTGCTCAAGCCACTTAAATCCAGGTTGCCAATCAAATTCAGGGGGCCGTTAAAAGTGTGGCCGCCTACCGTAATATGACCGGCAGCGATGGTTTTCAATTCGGTGTCGGTCAAGCCCAGGCTGGTCGCGCTGTCGGCCGCGCCGCTGCCGATATCGATTTCACCGTCGGAGCGGCGCTCCAGCGTGACTTGCCCGCCCGACAGCGAACCCGCGCCACCACCCAGACTCATCTTGTCGGCTTGCAGCATCATGTTCGCCGCGCTCAGGCTGCCGCTGCTGTCAACGGTCAGGGTAGCGCCCACGCCCGTTTTCAGTTGCAGATAACTGTCAGGCTGCAGCATCGTCAACTGGCTCGACACGGCAATATCTCCGCCGCTTTCCAGGTTCAGATTTTTGATGGTCGCACCCGTCGTGGTTTGCGCCAGGTTGATCGCCTGAAGCACGGAAATATTGCCGCTATTGCTGTTGCCGATATTTAAGGTGGCGGCAGAAATGCGGTTCAATTGGTCATTCAGCAAACCCAGTGTATTGGCCGCTGTCGTGCCAAGCAGAATCGGGCGGCCATTCGTCCATGGCAGCAAGCTGACGCTGGCCTGACTGGTCGCGCCACCAAAATTAATATTGCCGGCAAAGCTGATGGTATCGGCTTGCAAGCTGACCGTCTGGTTCGTCACACCGCTGCCGCTCAATTGATCGCCGGTTCCAGTCAAGGTAATACCGCCACCCGCCGCGTTGGCACTCAAAGACAAATTGCCACTGCCGACATTGATCGCGCCGCCACCGGCCACATTGGCGCCGGAAATCGTTACCGCACCACCATTGGTAGTAATCGCCGCATTCAAATTCACGTTCGAAGCAGCGCCAGGGGCCGTACCGGACGCGGCATCATTGGCCGACAATTTCACCGCGCCGCCATTGGTCGTGATCGCCGCATTGACATTGATCGCCTCCCCCGCCTGCGCCGTCAAGCCGACGTTCGCCTGCGCGATATTGATGGCGCTGCTGAAGGTGATGCGGTGCAGCGCCTGCAAGGTAACATTGCTGCTTGCATTGGAAATCAGGTCAGCGCCGATGGAGGTAGTGCCAGTGACCGGGGCGTCACCAAACTGGTCAACGTTGCCGAGTCCACCGCCGCCGCCAGCCACCACGTCGATATCGTAAGGATCGAGCAGCCAGTTGCCCTGCTTGCCGCGGCTGGCACGGGTATCGACGCGGATGCCGTCGACCGCCAGGTAATGGCCCGAGGTTTCCACAAAACCGCCATCGCCGAAGGCAGCGCCGCCGCGCGCCGAAATGCTGCCGAACACGCGTGCCGTCTGGTCGCCCCAGACGATCACCTTGCCGCCATTGCCGCTGTCAATCGCATCGGCCGCCACGGTGGCATCGCTATCAACAAATACCTGGCGCGCATTCGGGATGGCTGCATTCTTGCCCTGATAATCGCCGCCCAGCAAGACCGTGCCGCCACCCCGGGCGCCGCTGGCATTAACCTGCGCATTGCCGGTCAGGCCGACCTGGTCGCCCAGCACCGTCACCTGGCCGCCCGTGCCGGCGCTATTGCTGGCGCTGGTGACGCTGCCCGCTTCCAGCAAGGCCTTGCCACTGGCTTGCAGGACGATCTTGCCGTTTTCGCCAGCCACCGCGCTGTTCGCGTTCAGTGTCCCGCGCTGATTGATCAGCGCGCCATACATGCCAATCTTGCCGCCCTGCGCAATCACCTGGCCCACGTTGAGCGCCTGGTCAGACGGCGCCGACACGACCACCTGCAAACCGGGGTTGGCGGCATCGGCCAATTGCACGCTATGGCCGGCAGCCAGCACCACTTCGCCATTCGGCGCGGTGATGATGCCGCTATTTGTCACGTTCGGTGCGATCAGCAATACCTTGCCGCCGCTGCCCGCATTGATACTGCCCTGGTTGCTGACGGCGCCGGCGCCGCTGGCGCCATTAAAATTCATCTTGCCGGCCAGGAAATCCTGGTTCGACAAGCCGAGGCTGGACGCTACCAGGCCGTTGACATCGACCCGCGCATCGCGGCCAAACAGCACACCGTTCGGATTGATCAGGAACACCTTGCCATTCGATTGCAGCGCACCGAGGATCTGGCTCGGATCTTGTCCCGTAATACGGTTGAGCACGCTGCTATTCGCGTTTTGCTGGATAAAACGGGTCAGCTCGCCGGGGTTGATCGAAAAACTCTGCCAATTGATGATGGTGTTGGGCGTGTTTGTAATCGAAAACACGTTGCCCTGTTGATTGAACGTCGCTTGTCCACTGACGACTTGCGGCAAGCTCGGGTTCGCATAAGCCGCGCCGAAACAGCTGGAGACCAGCAGCGCCAGCGCGGTGCGCCGCAATGGTGGCGTCAGGGCGGCTTGGCGGCTGTGCACGGTGGGATCGGTGATTTTCATAAATTATGCTGGATAAGAATACTAATACGACAGGGCCAGCCTGAAATGCAGGCGGTTGGCATCATTACGGCCGGTATCCCCGGCATTGAGCACGTGCGCGTAATCGATTTGCAAATTGGCGTAAGGGCTGAGCAGCAAGCGCGTGCCGAGACCAAAACTGCCGATGGCATTGCCTTGCGATTCACCCGGCAAAGTGTGATTGCGATTGAGCCAGGCACTGTCGTAAAACAGCAGGCCGCGGCACTGATACAGGGCAGTATTGCCGCACCAGTTGGGCGTGTAAATTTCCAGGTTCAGACTGGCGCCGGAATCGCTCGATACCTGGCGCTCGTCGAAACCACGTACCGACGCTGCACCGCCAGCGCCGAACTGTTCGCCAGGCACCAGTGCATCGGGGGTATATTGAGCATTGAAAATACTCCGCAACTGCCATTCGTTGGGCAAGATCTTGCCCCAGTTCGTACTCAGACGCACAGTACTGTAGCTCGCCTTGGCGCCAGCCCGCGCCAGGTTGAAATCGGCCTGGGTACCGTGGCGGCCGCCGGGCAGATTGCGCGACAAGGTCAGCGCCAGGCTGGTTTCGCCATCCTCACGGGTCCATGCGCCGACATAGGCGACGCTGAGCGGATGCACGGTAACGTCGCCACCCAGTTCAAAGCCCAGCAATTGCACGCTATTCTGATACGCCTTGTAATCGATACCGTAAATTAGCTTCGGTTCGTAATTGTCGGCCTTGGCGAAATTCTGGTTATAGCGCAGGCCGGCCATGGTGCCGCGCCCGCTGACAGCCAGGTCAAAAATACCGGCCGCCACGGTGCCCGAATCCACATTCGAATAACTGGCGAACACGTCGATCGAATCACCAAGTCCATACAAGGGCACATGGTAGCCAAGACCATAGATGGCAACCTTGTCCGGCTTTTCCAGCGAGGTGGTGTATTGCAAGCTGGCGACATGGTCGCGGCCCCACAGATTCGCGTTTTGCAATACCACGCCGGCATGCGTCTTGCCGGTTTGTTCACTGCCCGTATTGTCCACGTTTAACATGGCTTTCCACGGGTTTTCATCGGCCACCGACACGCTCGCGTCGAGCTGGCCATCGACCTCGCTGGCGGCCAGCTTGACTTCCATCTTGCGGGCCGGATTTTCATTGGCCAATTTCAAGCTTTTCCCCAATGCCGGCAAGTTCGGCGAGCTGCCCACGCGCAGCGAGGGCAAGGCATTGAGCACGTTGGCCTCATCGACATGGCGGTTGCCGCTGACGGCAATGCGGCCAATTGCCGTTTCCACTACCATCAATTGCACCACCCCCTGTTCCAGCTCCTGCTCCGGCAAAGTGACTTGCACCACCGTGTAGCCGCGGTCGCGGTAAGCATTTTCCAGCGCTTCGACGGCATGTTGGATATCGCCAAAATCGCGCTGCGTACCGGTAAAAGGCGTCAGCAGGGTGGACAGCAATGAGGGCGCCAGCAAGGTATTGCCCTGGACCTCAAAGTGCGTAATGTCGAAATGCGGAATGGAAATATCCGTCGCGGGAGCGGCGGAGGTAACGCTAGCAGGCAGGTCGGCCTGACTTTGCCCTGCAGCGGGTAGGACGATTGCACAGGCAGCGCCCGCGACGAACAAAAGCGCCGAGCCCGCAAGCAGGTGCACCAAACGATAATTCATGAGTGAAGATTTCTTGTAGTTGCATGAACACGACGCTGGCCAGGCGCAACACCGTTGTGCTCATCAATTGATTGAATGCAAAGTTTAGACGGGTTTTCGTTTCCAGTCAGAACTTTCTACCATTGGAACAGCGATTTACGCCATGACAGCGAGAATCTGCGTCCAAGTCCCTGAAAAAGCAGCTTTTTTCACAACATCAGTAGGGAACATAGCGGCATGCTGGGCCGGCATTTTACCCCTTATTACCCATCTACTTGCTGTCAAAGATAGTCACGCCATCCCAGTCATCGGGCGGCGATTGCGCCAGGTAGCCTGACAGGCGTGCCGCATAGTGCTGGTACAAGCCATCCTGTGGCTGCTGGAGCAGCAATTGATCCACCAGTTGTTGCGCGCCGGCCCATTCGCGCGCGCGCAGCAGCACCAGCGCGCGCGTCCAGCACTCCAGGCGCGCCAAGGCAGCCGCATCGACTTGTTCCGGCAAACCCAGCGGTTCGAAAATAGCCACCGCTTGCTGCTTGCCCTTGACCGCTACCCGGTCCAGTTCGCGATACACAAATTGCGGCGCGGCATAACGGGTCGCCGCGCTGACGACAATGCCTACGCCATACACCTTGCTGGCGCCTTCCAGGCGCGCCGCCAGATTCACGCTGTCGCCCATCACGGTATAGGCGCGGCGGATGCGCGAGCCCATGTCGCCCACATGCATCAGGCCCGTATTGATGCCGATGCCGATCTGTAGCGCGGGCCAGCCGCGCGCGAGAAAATCGCGGTTCAGACGGGCCGCGCTTTGCTGCATCAGCAAGGCGCTGGCCACGGCCCGGCTGGCATGGTCGGCAAAGGCCAGCGGTGCGCCCCAGAACGCCATCACGGCGTCGCCGATATATTTGTCGAGCGTGCCGCCATGGCTGTCGCGGATATCTTCCGACATGGCCGTCAGATACAGATTGATGTATTCGCGCAAGACTGCCGGCGCCATGTTTTCCGAGATCGCCGTAAAACCGCGCACGTCGGCAAACAGTACTGTCAGTTCGCGGCTCTCGCCTTCCATGGTGTAGCGCTGGGGATTGTCAGCCATCTCGGCCACCAGTTCGGGCGCCACATATTCGCCAAAACGGGCCACCAGCGCACGCCCCTTGCGCACTTCAAAAAAATAGCCCCAGGCCACGTTCAGGATAAACAATGCGACGATCAGCAACAGCGCCAGCGCGCTATCGACCAGCATATCCTGCACCCGGTACAGATACAGATTAAAACCCAGGGCGACGCCCAGCGCCCCCAGCGCCAGCAACATGGACCAGGCGGGCGACAGCACCGCCAGCGCGCCGGCCAGCACCAGGCCGGCCAGCAGCACCTGGCCCAGTTCAATCGCCAGCGCATAATCGGGACGCGACTTGAAGCGGCCGTCGAGGATGGACTTGATCAGGTTGGCGTGCACTTCCACCCCTGGATATTCGGCATTGACGGGCGTGGCCCGCACATCGTTCAAACCGGGCGCACTGGTGCCGACCAGCGCGATCACATCTTTCAGCAAGGCCGGCGGCACCTTGCCCTGCAGCACATCGGCCGCCGACACATAGGCAAACGCGCCGCCCGACGGCCCGCCGCGGCCACGGTATTGCACCGTGGTGGTCAGCGCTTCGCCCACCGGAATGGCGCGCGGGCCTTGCGGCGTAAACATCAGCAATTGATCGAGACCGCCATTGGCCAGTTCGGCGGCCGACATATTGTCGGCACTTTGCGTGAAATGCGGGGCGATGGCGCGCGCCTTCAGGTACACGGCGGCGGTCGCCAGCGACAGCGATGGATAATAAGCATCGCCTATGCGCTGCAGCAAGGTCGACGAGCGCACCACGCCATCGGTATCGGTCAGCGCCGTAAAAATGCCGGCGCCGCTGGCAGCATTCTGCAGTTGCGCAATATTGGCTTCGTAACCGCGCGCTGAAAACGCCGTGACAGCACGTCCGTTCAGGCTTGCCACCGTGAACGCCGGCGCTGGCAGCACGCCCTTCTTTTGCTGGTCAGATACATTAAAACCCAGCACCACCGGCTGGCCGCGCATCGCTTGCGCCAGCAAGCCATCGTAATCCATGCCTGGCTTGAGTTTTGCCAGCTGGGCATCAAAACCAGGCACGCCGGCCAGTTCATGCTGCGCCAGCTTTTCCAGCACGGCATAACCGGAACTGGTATCGGCTTCCGGGAACGAGATATCGAAACCCAGCGCCGCCACGCCATAGTGCCGCGTCA
>Ga0066798_10000255_pt1 | contig 29938 bp, 37 predicted proteins | sample PersoiDNA2013203_FD_70961 | JGI IMG/M metagenome (GOLD analysis project Ga0066798, IMG submission 70961) | Permafrost soil microbial communities from the Arctic, to analyse light accelerated degradation of dissolved organic matter (DOM) -... | ecosystem: Environmental > Terrestrial > Soil >... | reverse complement strand
GCAGATGGCTGAGTGGCAAAGAAAAGAAGAGGAAAAACGTCGACTCAAGGCGATCCAGGATAGCCGTGAGCAGCTAGAAGCTGTGATTCAGACTTGGGCAAAGGTAAACAGCATTCAGGCGTTCTTTGACGATATAGAGAGATCCGCGCGTAGGCTCGGAGATGATGAACGGAATGTGATTATCGAGCGGCTGGCTAAAGCGAAAGATCTGATCGGGGATTTGGACGCGTTGAAACACTTCAATGGATGGGAACCTCCAGCATTTTGAGTCTATCCGGGCCATCTTGCCGTTCTGTAAGCCCTGCGGAGCTGCTATGTCTGCTAAGACTCGCAAGTCTAGGCTTTAAAAAAGGCCTACTGCTTTCACTACCTGCAGCGTAATAATGGTATTTGCGGTGTTAGCGCTAATCTCCGTCCAGTTCGTTATCTTTTCAGCTATCTTTTGGTGCCTCATGAATAAATGGACTTTTCTTCTGGCTGTAATGCTGACGCCAATAGCCAGCGCTACAGATTTGAGCAAATCATGCTCGATTGCTTCCTGCGACGCCGGAGAAAAAGTGATCACCTATATAGAAAAGGGCGAATTTTACTTTGCATGCCCCACAAAAGATCTTTCGGAATACGTCGCTACTCTATTGGGGCTTGTGTCGGCCACCTACCAGTTAACCGGAAAGCTACCGAACATCTCACCGAAGACTGGCGAGCCAGAATATCAAGGGCAAACAAAGGAAATGATTGATGCTCTTCGCTCGAATGCGGGTGTTTCAACCTTTGACCAAGCCCAAGCGTTATGCACAAAAGGAAAGGCGAAGATCCCAGTTATGGTTATGAATAACCCAGAAGACGCGATGTCAATTTGGGTTGTTGGGGCGAATCAGAAGCCTTTTTGGATGCCAAAAAGCTTCCTTAATAAACGCTAATTCGAGTTGTAGCCAAATGGTGCGTAGATGACTGCCTCGGGGATCCACGTGATCGCGGCTAATTGAGAGGCCACGAGCGCAGCCAGGCGTCTACCTTTTCTTGCCTACTCAGAATACAAAGCTTCGGCCTTCCGATATCTAGGAGGTCGAGCAACCGTTGCCTGTCCATTTCCGTAGGGAACCACTCGGCGATCTCGACACTGCAGTGCCTGGACTCGCTCAGCGCCCACCTCACAATCATGTCGGCTACAGCTCGGTAGTGATCAGCCATAAAGAGTTTTCGCCCCTCTGCCGACCAACCACGCTGAAACAGTTGGTCGGTTACGTCAGTTACGCCCGCATCGCCAAAAAAGTCGGTGGTATCTGGATAATGGATGCCCGCCAACGACACCTTGACTACCCCAGCCTCCCGGTCAAAGTACGACAGGAAGTGCCACCCCCCAGTGGTGGTTTGAGGGCGAGGAAAATTGATCGCAGCTTTCCCGGTTATGCAGTGCTCGCGTGAGATGGGTTTGAGATCAAAATCAAAGAGCGGCTGCCTCATGGGAGCTTTTTGAGCCGGGCTAGACCTTGCTTGATATGCCCGGCGTTCTCGCCGATGGTCTCCAGAGCACCACGTACGTTATTTCCTACATCCGCATGTCCGTGGGCTTCCACATGGAGGGTCAATTCCATCAGGGCTGCCTCTAGGGCGAGCTGGTTTTGGTACATCCTTTCCAGAACGTCTGATAACGAATACTCACTTGGCATTTAATTCGACTCCATCTTAAGGCTGATCAGGATAGCAGTGGCCATAAGCGGGCGGCGATCATCATGAGTTCGACCTCCGCGCCACGATGGATGCCCGGCCAATGAAACTTGCCCTGATTCAAGCGTCGCGCCGCCAGCCAAATACCAACGCCGTCATGCACCAGCACCTTCATGCGGTTTGCCCGCCGGTTGGCAAAAAGGTAGGCGCAGTGCGGCTTCGCCGCACCGAACACGGCAACCACCCGGGCCAGTGCAGTGTCAGTGCCGGCCCGCATGTCCATGGGCTGGGTGGCGAGCCAGATGGAGTCGATACGAATCATTGGGCCAGGCCACGAATAAAACACGTGCAGCCGTCCGGATCTGAGGCTGGCCATTTTACGGTGACGGATTTATCGCCCAGAGCCAGTGAGATGATCACCGTCTCTTCTGTTGCGCGCTTGGGTGCAGCTTGTACGGGGACGAAGGCCGGCAGAGTTGCTGGTGATTGATCCCGGTAAATCGGTAGCCACTTGCGGATCACGTTGGCGTTGATGCCGTGATGGATGGCTACGCTGGAAATCGTCGCTCCAGGTTGCAGGCATTCCTGGACGACCTGGGCTTTGAACGGTTTGGGATAAGAGCTTCGTTGGCGCATGGAAATCCTGGCGATAAGGGCGATCGCGTCCGCTTAAAAATACGCGGACACCATCGTCCCTAATGCTGGAGTTCGGTAGGTGTATTCGCCATCCGCTTACCTTCCGATCCTAGCCAATAAAGGTGAAGGTGTCCGCGAATGTGATGGAAACCATCGCCTCAAACGTTGGTGTCAGGAAAGGCGTGTTGCCCGGACGGTTACTCTCGCTCTATGGCTGAGCAACCGTAGCAGGTGATGAGCTACCTTTGTCACTCAACGCGTTGATCAGAGACCATGAAAGAACGCCCTGCTCATCTCGATAAATATCACTGTGAGCGCCTCCACCGGTATTGAACGCGTTGTAATGAATGAGATTATCCGAGTTGATGTATGTCACCTTTCGACTGAGCGTCACTGGAGGAGTTGTTTGTCCTGCTGCATTAGCTCTTACACAATTCATGAGACCGGATGGCTCGGAGCAGTATCTTAGAAAGCTTTTTTCGCCGCCAGCATAAACACCCCAGAAAGCTCTTGTGACCGCTCTGTCGTTTTTGGAAGAGGTTAGAGCTATCTTCCTGGTACGGAGACATTTGTCGCTAAAAGCTTCTCCTGAATTATTATCCAACAATCTATTCGTCAAGAAAGCCCCTTGGTAGCTAATCAGCAAATCTGCCAGTTGCTTCGCGGAACGAGAACCCGGCTTTTCCGCTATTATTGGCCCCTCACAAGCAGCTGTGATCGCCGCCCGCGCGCCAAAGCTATGCCCTATCACGATAACCGGTAAGCTTGCTTTCGCCTGTATGCTGGCTTGAGGAATGGTGTCTCCAAGTAGGACGCCCAGCCAAGTCAAACCTACTTCATCGGCGTCTTTGGCCTTTGTTCCGAAACTTGTCAGCTTATAAAGAGGATCAAGCCATAGGCTGTTCCATTGGCTTGGCCAAGTCACACCTATTACCAACGGTTTAAAAGCACCAGGACTTCCTTCGCTGGCATGCTTGATCCCTCTGATGATGGAATTAATGTTCCTTACTGCCTCCTCTTGCACGGTATTCCATCCCATAACCACTACAACAATATGGGTGTAATTGTGGGACTCAATATTGGTACTTAAGGAATTTTGCAGAGTACGCATCCCCTGCCAGCTTGAGCGAAACGCATTAATCGGGGCTATTTCGGGAGGATGGTCATTAGGTTTATCACAATCACGAGCAGGCGGAGCTTCTACATCCGAACGATAGTAAGCGTCGAACAAAGTGCAGTTCCTTTCGCCACTTCCGGGAAGTTGATCACGCATGATGTGCGACACGAACATCATCTTGCCATTGTGAACGGCGTCCTGCTGGCTTTTGACGGTCTTATCTGAGCTGTTCGGCTGCTCAAACGTCAACTCTTCTTCTGACCGCATGATTTTGTGGGGGTCACCTTTCTCTATTCCGACTATGTAGCCACCATCTCGAAGCGCGATTTCCTCTGGATAGTAGACTGCCGAATGATAGTGCATAGTGATAGGCCCATCAGTCCCTAATTCTTCCTCCGCAGGAGCAAACAGCCGGGGTGACCCGCTGCCGAAACACCCAGATAGCAAGATGGCGCTAGCTGGCAGTAAACACTTGATGATCTTATTCATAGCCATAGGTGCTTTATCCAGTTTGATTGGGTTCGACGAGAGCACTTAGCGCTACTGCAAGACACCATCGGTGGTCTCCCTTGCCGTTAGGGGTCGGCGATTGCTATCGAATACTCTGCGGAAGCGAGACGGCTGAGAATGCTGTCACTTCGCCCATTGGTATAGATTGCTCTTTGAACTTTGTCTATGGGTTCGCGATGTGCAACGACGTGCTCGTTGGCAGCAAGCCCGTTTTTTAATGCAGTGCTGCCAACCAGGGATTCGGCTGCAGCAATGACCCACTGATGTGAACGGTAATTCTCATTCATGATGGCTTGGGTGGGCTATGCCCATGGTTTAGACCTTCGACATCAACTGCGCCGCTAATGCACTCAGTTGGTCGGGAGCCATTTGGTCGAGGTTGGGCAAGGGAGTCATGCATTGAATTTTACAAAAACAGTTCGCTGGCGACAGCAAGCCCGGATGCTATTTACCGTTTTTACAGCAGTGTGATGCTGCCGCCAGCGCCGACATGCTGCCAAGGCAGACCCAATATCCACTTTCGAACCAGGTTGGCATTGATGCCGTGGCGCAGAGCGACTCTGGCCAGCGATACGCCTGGCTGGAGGCACTCCTGAACGACCTGGGCTTTGAGGGGTTTGGGATAAGAGGTTCTTTGGCGCATGGAAATCCTGACGATAAGGGTGATGGTGTCCACGTATTGGAGAACATCGCCCTTATTGCTGGGATCGGGTAGGTGACTTTGCCGGACACTTACCTTCCGAATCGTTTGTGTTGAGATCAAAAACAATCATGTTGAGACCTGGGCTTGGAGGAGGGGAACACGCATTAGCAGGCGAGTCCGTGACTGAGTCTTTCGAGTTCAGCTTTTACGAGTTCGTATCCCGCTTCAGTCTGAGCGAGCTCCAGTGGTGAGCTACCACCGAAGGCGATTTTCGGTTGGGTCAGCCAGGTGTCGGCTTTGGCTTTGTTGCCAAAGACCTGCTTAGCTAGGCGACGGATCAGTTCTTCCGTCGTTGAGTCTTGGCCATGATTTTGTTTTGAGTCCAAGAAAGGGCCCCCTTAGCAAGCCGTTCGCTTAACTTTTGAAGAATTCCAGCCATTAGTGCCAGGACTTTTCGTTGTGTTTTTGAAACGTACTGAGAAGATGATGTGCATTTGTTCAGCGCATTTTAATGCGCTGTCACCCATCATTCATCATGTATTAGCGCATTATAATGCGCTGATCAGGACTGATGGTTGGCAGGATAAAGCAATGCCCAGACTGCTAAGTAACAACGCGGTGCGCCTGTTTGCTTAATTGCATTCGACCTGACCAGTCGTTTGCATCGGATTTGACCCGCGCGCTGGGTGTCCATGACCGGAGTCGAGCGCTAGGGTCATTCCTGGTAGGCGACAGTTCGCCCCTTAACCGGCACAGTACTCAAGAGGGCTAAGTGCCGACGCGCTAGAGTTCGTGGATATCCACTTGGTACCGCTTCGCATTCTTGCGAGCCATAAAAAATTTTAGCTTGAACCCATAGCTCTCAATTATTCTGATATGGCTTTCCATGTCACATTGAATCGCTATACTGACTGAGATGAACCAAGCGAGATCTAGTCGATGATTCAGTCCCCCTACGAATTGCACAAAGACATCCTGCTCGACGATACCTACGGAACCGCTCGCAGGTTGCAGGATTTCGTTCTCTACCAGTATGAGAGCGGCCGGTATCCGTTTGACATCAACGAGCACATCGGTGGGTTTGACCGTAGGCACCTCCAGATCTATTCCGACCTTAAACAATGGTATTGGGATAATGGCCCTGATCCGTTTTTCAACGAGATCGCTCAGACTATCATTGCCAGACACCGTGCTTCTGCTCAGGCCAATTTTGAAGAACTTACTCGTCTTCGAGAGATGCCGCCTGAGGCGTACCCCGTCGATCCAGGCGAGTCACCAGTCGACTCTCATAGGGTTGATTTAGAAAATCACGAGATGTTTCACCGACGATATGTAGCCGGAGGATTTTGGGACGAGTAAGCACTCCGACTACACACATGCCGATGGAATAGCATGCCGTGGTATAGCATTACTATTGCGAGTCAATTGAGCCGCACGGACAACTGCTATATCGCAAATGACCGCTAGAATCGAGTAGTCACTCAACAATCATTCTGCCGTCGCCAACGCATGCCGTAGCAGCGCCTCAATGCCGTATCGATTGAGATCATCCCCCGATTGCGTTCACCTCGCTCAATGTGAATGCTCTTGATCAGAGGGAGTACCCATGGTCTATCCGCTCAAGCATCTCCCAGGCTTGCTGATAACCGGCTTCGTTTTGAGCATGTTGCATTGGTTTAGAACCACTAAATTCTGATTTTGGCTGGTTCAGCCACGCATCTGCTTTTGCTTTGTTGCCAAAGATCCGCTCGGCTTGGTGCTGAACCAACTCAACGTAATTCATTTTGTGGCCCTTGGGTGACTCGTCGACGCTCGCTCGGTATCAGTTGGTGGTCGACGTCGATGCTGGGGCCTTGGAGCAATATTCGCGAAATGCCTTGATGCCCCGTGTGGTGATCAATATTGGCTTAATCATGTAGCGGTAGCTGACAAACAAATTGAGCGCGAGCCAGCCCAACTGATAGGTCGATCCGTGAAAGCTTCGGTGGTTGGCGCTGTTTTCCCAGAATCCGTAGGCGATGAAGATAGTAAAAATGGCGACCATCAAAGGAAGGATGCTGAGTCTCCCGAGGGACAACACGAGGAAGGGAGTGGTGACAACCGATCGAATGGGTTCATTGTCGAGCTGAATGGCCCAAATCCGATTGACGTCGTCTTTGCCTGGCTGGTACGTCGCTCGAATGCGGTTGCCCGTCTTTATATGAGCGTCGAGAACGTCTGGGATTTCGAGCGTTTCGTGCTTCTTACCGTCAATTTTCCAGTAATGATAGCTGACCATGTCGCCGCCGAAACCGCGCGATTTCTCTTCGAGTCGCCCGTCTACGATCTGCATTTCCTTCATGTTGATCCCTGTCCTTGCGTTTGGAGTGATGGCAAAAGGATATTTTTGCCAGATACTAAGGAATACTTAGCATATCGTCAAAGCAAAACTAAGAGTCTCTTAGCCTTTCGGCGATGAGAAAATGAGTACGTTCAGCCGGCGCTTGAAAGAGGCGCGCAAGTCACGAGGGTTTTCTCAGGAGCGGCTAGGGATCGAAGCGAATCTTGATCCAGCGTCCGCTTCTGCCCGCATGAATCAGTATGAGAAAGGTGTACATCAACCGGGAGAGAGCACGGTGCAGCAGATCGCGGCAGTGCTCAACCTACCGCTAGCCTACTTTTATTGTGAGGATGACGAGACGGCTCATCTGCTCCAGTGTTTTCATTGCCTGAAAAAAGATGATCGAAAACAGGTGGTCGATTTGGCTGAGAGTCTTGCTTTCAATCACTGATGTCTGGATCGGACAGAAGTTTTGAAGTCTCTTTGCCCCCACGCTGGGGGGCAACCAGATCGCCTTACATTCGGTCTGCCATTCTCCGGCAAACCTGCTGCAGTCGGCTTTGTCTATGATCGTTCTTTGAACAGCTGCCTGGAGTAACCCTGTTGAATCCAAAAAAGAGGGCGTCACTGGTGGAGCGTGAGGGGCTTCAATCGGTGATTGATAACACACAAAAGCATGCCGAAGCAGGTTATCCAGACTTTACGGAGAGTGATCCTGCTACCTTCGACTCGGACTTTGTTATCAATAAAGAGCTAGAGGGGATGAGTGTCGCGCAGGCGCTTGAGGCCTTGGTAGCATTCAAGCGTATCCGAAGGTCATGAGTCTTACCCGCTACTCCTGCTGTCGCCAGCTTAAGGATGATGCCCTCGACGGCGCTCTGTCAAAATCATCCAGATCCGCAAAAACACTTTTTCGCTTGCGCTGTTCCCTGACGACTGGGTGGCGTAGCCATACGGCATAATTACGAGCGACAAATACTTCGGAGGGGATGCTGGATGAGATTGCGTGAGCGCGTGGCCGTGATGCTTTTTCACATGCGCCCGACAGAAACGACTGCAGAGGATATCTGCCATTTGCAACGTGGTGGCGTTGTCGTATCGGCTGATATTCTGGCTGCAGCCGGGGACTTACTAGAGCTGCGCGGCCTGATCACCAATCGCTTTGGCGACAGTGATTATGTTCTGAACTCGGATGCACTTTGTCACATTCTATTTGCCCTTGAATCGCCAGAGAGCGCGGCTCGCGACTTATGAGTCGTATCGCCAGAAAAAACTGGTAATAAACGGATCCAAAAAAATTGTCGAACCTACATATTGTGCTTTAATTCAAATAAAGGCACACCATGTGGTGGTTTTCTATGAGTAGATCGAGTATTCAGCAAGAAGTCGCTCAGTTGCACCGGGAAATTTGGAAGCAAAAGGAAATGCTGTGGCCCGAGCAACAGCTAATGCCCCTGCAAATGCTGGAGCCGAAGCTGCAGCGTACCTGCTTGATGTTGAATACTTGACGCTTCCAAACCTGGGCTCCGCCAAATTCATGCGTTCTGGCCATGGCCCTGGCATCGCGGGGCTCATCGATCGTCAAGCCAACAAGATTGCTATTTCTATGGCCTACCCTGAGCAGGTTCAGCGGTTTACTGGCGCTCATGAGGTGGGGCACCTCATGCTGCACGAGGGGCAGATCATGCACCGTGACCGTCCACTGGACGGCTCTGCCAATGCGGGTCATAGATCCGACGTTGAACGCGAAGCGGATTATTTCCCGGCATGCTTTCTCATGCCGCCGAACCTTCTGACGGCACATTTTGAAGCGCAGTTTGGATGCAAAGGTGCCTTTAAGTTTACCGAAACGACGTCCTTCCACCTGAACCACAACGATCCTGACTCCTTGCAATATGCTTCGCAGGGCTCCCTGGATCGCGAATTCGCCTTGGCTCGCTGTGAGACTTTTGGCGGCCGAAGAATGAATTCCCTGGCCAAACAATTTCGGGTCTCTGACAGCGCGATGGCGCTTAGGATCAAAGAGTTGGGCTTGGTGGTGTGGCCATGACATCCAACCTGGAGATCGACATGAAAGTTTCCGAAAAACACACCATTCAATGCCCTCAATGCGGTGGTACTCAATTCGATCAGCCACAGGTTGTGAGCGACGGTGATTGGGTGACCTGCGTTACCTGCGCGCAGTCTTTTCCGGTAGACGACATCCGCCAGGTAGGACTCGATCAGGCTATGAATGTGGTGATTCCCGAAATCAAAGCTGAGGTGGAAAAAATGCTGAAAGGCCTGTTCAAGGGCAAGTTCAAATGACCTTGTATGAGACGTTGACGCTATTGGCGTCTCTCCTCGCTGTGGTGGTGTCTACCGTATCTTTGGTTCGCGGACGTAAGTTGGGTCAGGTGCAGGAAGACCTAGCGAAGATCACTGCCGAACTCGCCCGGCGGCAGATTGACTCGCTCGACATCGCTAAGCTGGAGAGAGCGGTTCCACAACTGGGTGTACACATTACAAATCTAGCTCGAACTAACTATTTCATTATCACGAATACGGGGCAGGGGAGTGCTTTTGACGTGGATCTTGAGCTGATCGACTGTCCCGATGACCCTCTGGTTACGGCTCGTGATCTCTTGCCATGTCCTGAGCTCAAGCCTCGTAGCACAGTGAAGCTCTTGGCTGGTTTTCACCAAGAAAGTCCGCTTCGCTACCAGGTCAAGTTGAGATGGACGACGGAGAGTGGGGGGAGCGAATCTGAGGTTTTTTGGGTGTCTCAGGGGTGACGCCAAGCGTGGTTAGTCGAATCCAGCGCATGCCTTGTAGCTGAAGAAACCTTCTTGTCTTAAATCGTTACGGCTCGCAGCAATTTGCCAGATTCTGCATGGAAACTGTTTTGTGTAAGGATGGGGTCTGCCATCATTTTAGGCGCGCTGCGCAGAGGGTTCCTAAATCCAGGGATTTCCCCCAACACAGAACATTTGTCGCCATCTGAAAATCGTCGCTCAAACGAATAGGCAACCGCCTAGCAGGCGGGAGCGTGAGTGCTTCGTTTGAGCTCGGTAATGGCTGGCTAGGAACAGCTGCTCGTTGGTGTCGCAAGCCACAGTTCCAATTTTAGGAAGGGCATGAACATTACCGCAGCGATGGAGACGCGACTCTGGCGGCAAGCATTTCAGCATCTAGGTAGCCAAGGGCTGAGCGCGTTTGTGAATCAGTGTATGCGTGAGTATGTGAATACCAGCAGCACTAACGTGGTTGGCCTGCTGCGCTCAGAAAGGGTAGGAATTGACGTATTGAACGCGTTGCGTGAGGGCTTCACGCAGGCTGGTATTGAGTCTCCGGTCGCAAAAAAGGCAACGTCGCTGTCGATGTTGAACCGTCACAGACGCCATTTTAGTTTGAGCCTGATCCAGGCGCTCCCTCCACGAGTGGTGCCGGAAGAATTGATAGAGTTCCGGCTTCATCTGGATAATGGAGTGTGATTTGGACTGAGCTGCGGCGCCGAAAATTATCGATTATTCGATTAATTGCCTAGCCCGTTCAAAGGGGCATCTCGGTTGTTCTATGGGAGGTTTGAATGCTGGTGCAAGAAGCAGTGAGCTTTACCAAAGAGGATCAACGCATTCTGGATTCTCTGATGCCTGGCGGAGAAGGATGGCACACGCAGAGTGATCTGGAGTGCTTGCCCACCTGTCCATATTCACGCCGATGTGTCGACTCTGGGCCGGCAGAGAAGGTTTGCTCAGTTGATTGGAGACGAGCGCCATTGAATGAAGATTCCTCCAAGGTTTTCATTCATGTCTTGGAGAACTTTGATTTTTACAACCAGGGCGATTTACTGCATTTAACCGTCCAGTCACATCAAGTGGGAGCGATTCATTTCAAATTCCTGAAAGCAAGGGGAAGCTTGGTTGCCCCGGAATATGCCGAAGGGTCTCTGCAAATGAAGCTGCATCGTCGGCGTGAGCGAGCCAAGGGCGTTTCTCAGCAGATGAAGAGCGAGCGTTTTTTTCAAACGGAAAAGCTTGAGTGTGATGCGTGTGGCGTTGATTTTTACGCGCTTTACGGGACGGAGGGTTTTCGGGTGATTGAGTGCCACCACCAGATTCCGCTGGCTCATGCAGACCATCAGGGGAAAACCAACGTGCAGGATTTAGCGCTGCTGTGCGCTAATTGCCACAGGCTCGCTCACACATCTGAGTCACTGCATCGAACGGATGCTTTGCGCCGATACGTTCAAGGGAAGGCAGGTAAATAATGGGGGCCGCAGCTTAGGTTTTGAGCCGCCTGGATTTTCCGCGTTTCCCGGAGTCGTCTTGTGAGGTCACCCTATAACCATGAGGTGAGCTGCCCTGAAAATGCGCTCTCATGCTCGATTGTACGAGGGCGATATGTGGTTCATCAGCGCTTCAAATTCGCCCTCCGAAGCTGCATACAACGGCTCGAATCGCCCCTCATTTCCTGCGAAGACATAGTGGGAGCAGCGACACGCGTCAGCGTCCTCTTCGCAGTTCATGCAGGGGGATGAGCAGATTTCAATCATCCGATCAATTGCGGTGGAAGGGTCTAAAGGATCATAGGTGTCGGAGTAACCCCAGTGCTCAATGAGCACCTCACCCTTGGCAAATTCCAGCACGCTTTCTGCACTGTCAAATTCCCAATTAGCCAACGCCCTTAACGCTGGCAGAAGCACAACCCGGCAGTAGTCGAATCGGTAGTTTTCTAAGTGGCACAGCACGCGGCCCTCATCCTCTACCAAGCTTTGAAAAGAAATCTGTCCATAGCGCTCACCCAGGCTCTTATATCGCACTGGGTCAACCCGAATATGCTTGAGCGCATTGTTGATGGCGTCGATTAGCTCCATTTTGCGGTTACTAAGATGCGCACCCGATACCGCGAATTTTTCGTCGAAGGATTTCACGAGGTCTTTGCGACTTTCCTTCAAACCAGCTGCTGATCGAATGGCTTGCAAGTAGTCAACAGTGTGAGCCAGAATCAAATTCACTCCGAAGGCCTGATGGAGCAAAACTTCATTGTTGCTCACTTTCGCTTCCAGCTCTTCCTTCGCAGGCTCAAGGATGAATTCAATGTAGTGCTTGTAATCGTCGCACGCATCTCGGATAGAGGCGGTCATTTCGATTACCGGCTGTGACTTGGAGTTATTGATGATTGCCATTGCGTTCCCTTTTTTCGCCAGGTAGGACGGCATCAGCCGACGCTATTCGCCTTACCCTGCTACCTTGGTCAAATTTCGTCGACTGCCCACTGAACGATATTCTTTTCGAAAGGAGTCAGCGGCGCTGACTCTATCCTCAACGCCCATGAGCGCAGCTTGTCCAGCAACTGAGTCAGGTTTTCTGACGGCAGAATTGCTCCTTTGAACTTGGTCGAAATTTGGGTGGGTACCCCATACTCATCCAACGCGGTAAGCAAAGGATCATGGAACAGATTTTCCAGTTGCTCTGCGAAGAACCCAAAATTTCCAGGCTCAATACCCTTTTTAGTGAAGACGTCCGCTTGTATCTTGCTCAGCGCCATGATGTCTCGCGGAAGGCGGTAGGAGATGACATTGCGAATGAGCTTGAGCCTCTGCCCGATAGACTCGCTCGGTGTTCGGTCGGAGTTATCCTCGTCAATCGCTTGCTGTAGGTAGGCCTGAAAGTTCTTCTGCGCCCTGAGCGCGTTAATATGCCAAGCGAGTTGCAGGCCCGAATGTATTCCGTACTCAGGAAGCTTGTGCGGGAGGTGCTCATAAATGAGCGTGCAGAGGTATTCGAGCTGCTTTTGTTCGGGGTTACCCTTCCACGTGAGCAATGCACGACTCAGGGCCAGTTCCCGCAGAATCCTGTCCGCGACCTCCACCTGCCGATCAACCGGCAGGTGCCTGTTTTCGATCAGCGTTGATACGGACAGTAGAGGGGTAGCGTATGCGGCGTCCAATCGTTGTCGCGACTGGTCTGTGAGGTATTCAGGTTCCAGCTTCATCAGCAGTCCCATCGGGGAGACTTCGTTCTGCAGCCCGATGGGATAATCTACGGTCAGGCTTTTTTCCTCGGGCGGCTCTTCCAGCATGAACACTTTGCCGATGAAATACTGATTCATGCGCCCGGCCCGGCCGGAAATGTTTTTGAAGGTGAAAAAATCGAAGGTGTTTTTGTTGATTCGGCGGTCATAGATGATGACGTTTTCCGCAGAGGTGTTAACACCCTCGATCATGGTGGATGTACAGATGATGTAGCGAATGGTTCGCTCGTTGAACAGTTTTACGAAGTATTGCTGGATTGCTCTGGGCACGCCGCCATGGTGGATACCTATCCCCAGAGAAATCGCTTTGGCCACGTTCCACGCCGGGTGGTAATTCTCCGCGATCCACTCCGAAATTTCTCGGGTGGCTTCGAGTGCAGGAAAAACTCCCTTATCGATCAGAAGTTGGGCAACCCGATTGGCGCTTGCGGGCGACTGGCAGTAGATCAAAGTAGGGGAGGAGATTTGCGCGCAGAGTTCCAGGAGCTTATCTTTGCGTTCGTCGCCTCGGGTGCGCAGGTTGTAATGAATGACATCCACGGCCACTGTCGAGAAATTAGAGGGGATGAAGTTGTATTCATACCCATCAAGGCCTTGGATATTCTGAATGTTGGGGCCAAGCAAATAGAACTGGGCACCCTGCTTCGCAAGCTTGTGGAAGGCTAGGCTTAAGTCGATCGATCTGTTTTTTTCCTCCGAGTCGCTAGCGAGGTCAAGCTTGTAGAATTCATCGATGACGACGAAGTCCACATCGCTCAAGTCGTCACGCTGCAGCACCCTTTCTTGAGTGAGCAAGTACACATTGATGAACGACTCATTCGCCTCTTGGCTTGGGTGCGTGATGACGTTGCATGACTGCCTGAAGCGCCTGACTAATCGGCGGCGTGTCTCGTCGATGAGTGCAATCGTCGGTACGATCACCACGACCTTTCGAAATTTGCCCTGAGCCAGTACCGCATCGATCACCAGACTTTTACCAACGCTGGTCGAGGCGCTGAGCACAACGTTTCTACCCTGCATCAATAAATGGAACACGTGGGCCTGCAAACGATGAAAAACCATGCCTTTTTCCACGCCTTCCACCCGATGAACCTCATAGGCTAAGCGATCGGAAAATGAAACGTTCTCCAAGTGCGGGGTGATATAGGGGAAAAGGCCAACCGTACGAACCATGCTGAGCAAAAGCGACTGCTCTACCTCGTCGAACAGCTCGAATTTATCGAGAGATCGGATGACAAGGTCACGACCTTCCCATTCAGGATGGCCCCGGTTCACAATGTGGCTCAGCCCCATGAGTAGACCAGTTTTGTCGCGGGTTTGATCGCAAAGCATTTCCAGCTGATGTTTGATGAGGTCGTATTTCATATCAACTGGCCGCCTTGCAGAGCGTGTTGAATTTCTGAACGAGCTGATGGATGCTCTCGATCGGCACTAGGAAGACGACGACTCTGACCTGTTTGATTTTCGGCGGTAATGTACTGGCCAGCGCGTTGTAGTGCAGGGTGACCTCTGTTTTGAGATTGGCCAAATAATCCGATAAGTAACCTCCCGACAGCGCAGCGCTGTCGTAAGCCAACAGGATCGGAAAACACAAAACGTTGAGCATGTCCTGTGCGGGCGCATTGCGGTGCAGGGCCTTGTTAAATGCCTCGGCTGTGGGGAGGTGGTGGTGAGGCTCACGCAGTGCAATGATGATCTCTCGCTCCTCCGATAGCGCCGCCCTGGAGATGGTGGCATCCAGCACATCGCAGATTTCTTTAAGCGTCTGATCCATCGTTCCAGTGGCAATCATTCGCGACAAGCCAAGCCACAGCTGATCGGCCTGCCCTGTCTGTTGGACAATGTGGGCGTTGCCGAACTCGGAAAGCTTGCCATTGACCGCATAGAAAACTTTGCATGCGATTGGCTCGCTGTTTTCCCGGCTTCTTAAAATGGTGTGTAGGATAAGTTCTGCAATCAGGCGGTCACGGGGGACGGTGCCGTTGTTCAACGCGTTGACGGATTTCGCCAGTACCAGGGGTGTGTGGTGTACCTGAAAATTGGCGATTTCACTCGCCCGCAGACAGAATTCAGGTAGCCACTGCAGCAGATGTTCGGCCAGTTGGTCGCCTCGCCATTCTTCAAAATCGTACTCGACGTCAAAACCTGCAAGCGACCGCAGTAAGCCGTCTTCTGTGGTCGTATGAAACTCCACCAAGAAAGGGTCGGGTTTGGATTTGTAAGGTTTGGCGAAAGCGGCAGAGTGCTTTGCTGCCACATCAAGCAGCGCTTTTAGTCTTGCCAAGGCCGCAGTACGGGTAATGATTTTTTGGTCTGGTGTAGTTTTGACATCGGCAGTCGCTGCATCGTCCGCCCAGCTCAGGAACGCCTCGTAAATGTCCTTCTGCTGGCGGTGAGAAGGGCTCTCACCGTAGAGATCAATTACCTCCGCGAGCATGCGTAGATTAGTTGCTTCCAGCGACGCCACGTCACCGCAGACCTGCCAAACGAAGTGGTCTGCCCAATAGTTGAAATCTCGGCCTCTGTCGGAGACTGACTTGGGGAATTTTTTGGCCAGTTTCTGGCCCCGATCGGTGGCAGCGTCAGGTTTGACCCGTTTGTCCAACGTCTTGGTGAAATACTCCAGTGCTTTAGCGATGTCTCGCTTCGATACAATCCGGAAGCAGGCCAGTCCTGGTCGGACGTCGCATTTCAAGGACTTCTGAAAAAGAGAGGAGTCAGCCTTTTGCTTCTCTAAGGCAACGCATTCCGTCAGGTTCCACTTTTTGTCGTTTTCCGTGGTCTTGACCTGGATGTACTCGTTGACGGTCTCTCCCGCCTGCAGCGAGATTGCGACGACGTCGTCGGCAGTTTCGCACTCCACTTGGAGGTAGGTACTGTCGCGAAGCATCTTCAATATAAACGTTACGGCAACGTGATCCTGGTATTTGAAACCCTGCCGAGCCGCAGGCCCACCTTTGTTTGACGGGCTGGGAATACTCACCATGACATCCTTGTATCGACGGAGAAGGTTGACGGCCTGGCTTGCTGGCACATCGACTGATGGCGTCAAGCTACCATTATTGACGAACGCTCGACTATCCCCAGTTCGGTGAAGACGATGCGCAGTAAGCGGAGTCTTTTGGAGTTCAGTCGGCAGGTGATTTCAGGTGTCAGACAGTGGTGATACTATTAAGCCATCTTTTATAGAATCGCATCCCAAATGTGGGCGCCATTGGTACCCGAGGCAAAAGGAACAGCAAGTCAGGTTATGGACAATCGAACTCCTCCTCCACCCGCCGATTCCCAGCAAACAGCAAGAGTCCGGTGGCGTAAGTCCATTTCGAAGCATTGCGCCTCACCTTTGGGGTCAGCAATCTTTGCAACATGCTCGGTCGTAGGTGCGTCGATTGTGTCTGTTGGCTCAGGGGTGATCCTCAAGCAGGTTGCGAAATTTATTGAATGCAGCGTTGAGGAAGGTTATTGGGCGACGCTCAGCGCTTTATTGTTTTCTCTTATCGCAATCCTCATTCTCTGGTTCAGAGAACGTGGCATCTCGGATTTGACCGAAGATCGAGAGGCAAACCTGCGTCAGCAGCAAGCATTGCTGGAGGGGCGTCTGGTTAGCATGCCGCCGAAAGACTTTATCTACGAATACATTATGGCGCTTCGTTTCGCGGGTGAGCTTCGCATGCAGTCCAAGCACGAGCTCAAACTGGGGAAGTTGAGCTCCGAGCAGGTCAGGGAGCGCATTCGAAGTATACTTTCTTCCGTGGTCGTTCTGACGCGACTCTGGGATGGCGTGTCCAGGATTCGTGATCATGTGGATTACAAAGCCAATCTGATGAACGTCGTGATCCCAGAGCAAATGTGGGGCGACTCGTCAGACGATGCTTCAACTACGGAGTCCTCTGTGGACGAGAATAGTGGGCGCAAGCCTGCTGGCTCAGTTCAGGACGTGTCATCCAGCGGAAATCAAGAAGCTCCTGTCGCGGCTGTAGAAGGCCATCAATTAGAAGATCCCGCTACAGACCCTAACCGCTCACTTTTCAAACCGATGCAGAACGAACCACACGCTTATGTGCTCAACACCCGATCTCAACGACCGGCTGTTGACGAGAGCGTGGAGGAGAGTTGGGACGCCTGGGCGCTGACGTCTCCATTTTTTCTTCATTGCCAATCCAGCGATGTGTTGTGGCAGCGGTGTACGGGTGCAGTTGCCATTGTTGATGCCCAGTTGTCTGTATCGTCCGGCTCTAAGGTTCCCGGAAGTCATGACGATGAGCTTAAGCCCATTATTTTTCCCTATACATTGATGAAGGATTACAATGTTGGACGTCATCATCCGAACTTGCCTGGCGCTCCGTTGGCTGCTGCAACGGGCCAGCCTGGGTATATTGAGGACTTGGGTGAGACCATCAAGAACTGGTTGAAGAAAGAGGCGGAAGTCAACCCTGAAACGACACAGAAGTATTTGAGAAGTATTGATGAATATTACAAGTCACTGGTAGATGTAAGCTCGTTGATCAGTATTCCAGTCTTGATCAATGACAAGCTCAATGCTGTACTTAATATTCAGAAAACAAATGAAAGTTTGCTCTACAATCATGAACGAGCAGATATGTTCATCCATCTCATGAACCCCATTTGCTATCATTTGGGAAGAATGCTACTGTTGATGTATACGGTAGATGCTGAAATCGTTGAGCAGGAGGAAAGTGCTGATGAGCCAAACCCAAACAGTTAAGGTGACCATGAAGGCTAGCGCGCTCCAAGAGTTGCGTAAGCTAAATCGTTCTGGTGATGAGATTTCTCGTCTCATGAGCGAGCGGGCCCAGAAGCTGATGAAGGATGAGCCGGTCGAGCCAGTAGCCCTTCGTGTGAATTTCTACTGACGTCATCTCTCGGAACCCTACATTGAGTCGGGACTGAGTCAGCAACACATCGAGCGCCCTTGGGGGAAACCCTGAGGGCGTTTTGCTTTGAGCTTCGCTGGTAGGGCTTGGCTTTAAGCCTATTCGATCCACCGCGTCCTCTGCCTTTCCTGAAATTGTACGGAGTTGCCCTAATGCTCTTAGGTAGGGAAGGGCCAGCGTTTAACCCCCTGACGCGTCGGGAGCCTTGGCTCACCAAATACTGGCACCCTCTCTCGATCGGTATCTTGCAGGCTGCTTTACCAAGGGTACTGATTCACCAAGCGCTCCCAGTTTTGCGATACCCAGTGAGTCACTGTCGTTTGGCTCGGAGCCGTCGAGCTGAAGTGTTCCTTTAGCATCCACTCAACAACCTGTCGGCTGCGAATCGGCAAATCTGCATTGTCTTTGCCTTTGAGGCTATTCAGGTACAGAAGCATCTCATAGCCTTCGTTGCGGCTTAGGTGTCGGGCATCTACACCGATGAGCTTGGGGTTATCGCCTTCAGTGACAGTCCATTTGTAGTCATAGTGAAGATCACTTCGTTTCATCTGCGGCATGGTTGCTTCCTTTGCGTCGAGCGCTAGTGCTGTTGCGTCAGCCTGACGCAAAGCGAGGGCGTGCGCAATGTTATGTGGAAGCCATATGACGCCGAGCATGGACAACGTAAGCTTCGTCACGATAGCACTTGATGAGGCGCTGGCAGTTGGCGTAATGGCGGTGATTTTTACGCCTTGCTCACCACTGTCAGGACTGAACCAGGTGTGCCCCCTGACCTGATTGCCACAGGGGGCACTCGCCTACTCAGCGAATAGGAGCGCATCCCGAGGGGGCTGCCCTACGAATACCGCTATTTTTAACTCAATAGGAACATTGAGTGTAGGTGGCAAGGTGGCAACCCAACACCTGACCTCATCATCCCAGCCGGCCTCACAAAACGAAGTGTCTGACCAAAAGTTATGAACTTCATGGTAGTCCAACTGCTTCGCAATGTTCCGTTCCGTCTCTCCGATCAGGCACCACGCTGTGCTCATCCGGATCTTCCAGTTTGGCGACGACAGTAAGTGCAAAGGGGCGTAATAATCAAAACCGAGATTGTCAACTTCGGTACCAAAATCCCGCAGCACGTCGATCTTATCGACAACGTCTCCCTCAGCCATCAAATCAGCCAAGCGAAAAAGAGAACCAAGGGATTGAAATTTGCTGAGCTCCCTACTTTGTATTTCTTTGGCATTATAGGTCGTCCTTATAGGGGCTCTTTCTTTCAAAAGATCCAGGTAAGAAACGAAAACGAAATTTGACATTTGAGTAGCCTTTTTTATTGTTATTTTAGGTTGGCGTACCGGTGGAGCAAGCTATGGCGCAACAATGGGTGAGAAGTTTCAGTGCGCTTTTAATTGGTGACGATAATTGCAAGCGTGGAATAGCGTTATGGGTAACCGAGATGTTGAACAACTGAATGCTGATCTACTTAGAATATTCGGATGGCAGGTTGAGATTGCAGAGCAGCAAATGCTTTCGAGGGGCCGGGGAAGCATTTAAAGCTTTTTCGGGTATCCCGGCCCGGCCAACTTGATTGCAAGAAGGTGTACATCGGCCCGATGCCAATCGAAATGCCCGACTTCGCAATCCATAACGCAGGGTGGCTTTGCCGCGATTACTATCTCCTTGGCTACAAACAATGGCGGCGTGATGAGGTTAGGTTCCGGCGGAAAAAGCGAACCCGTCGTAAATGAGGATTGAGGTTGCCAACGGTCAATGTGACTGGCAGGATTTTGGATTCATCCTGTCGGAGCTCCCGATGTTTAAGGCACTGCACCCAACTCAGTCCGCGCCTATCTCCATCCGTGACTACATCCATTTGTCTCGAACTTCACCGTCCATTGGAGATGCACGTTGCCCGGCTTGTGAACAGCCGCTGCTCGTTAAAGGGGATATTGACCCTAAAAAGGCTATAAAGACCCATTTTGCGCACCGGCGGGATCCGACCGCACCCGTCTGCCCCATTAAAAGCGAAGGCGCTATTCGTTATGAGGTACTGACTGACGCTTTGCCGGACACTGAGGCTTCCGTCGCTCTACGCACTCGTTTCTTCGAAAATTGGACGTATCACTGGCACCAGTTCAAAAAATATGTCCGCGCCGTAGACATCAAGGACTTTGCCTCAGCACTGAGAGCCGTCGATACAAAGGGGGTCTGGAAGTACCGAGATATTGAAGAGCATGAGGTGATCATTGCGATGCTAGCCACCTTGGACTTCCAGCCTGTTACGGACAATAAGGGAAAAGTACTCAGGTCGAGCTGGGTACGATTTTGGTTTCGCAGTGACGTGGCAAATCTCCAGGAGTTCTGGAACTTGGGGGATGGGCAAAAAGTGATGATCCGAGCTGAGTACGAACTCCCGGCGAAAGCCACAATGATCAGAGAGGACAAATTTCGGGATTTCAGCGTGCTGGAGGTTGATTCTGACTATCTAGAAAACGAGGCGTACGCGCAGGTACCTGAGTTCGTCCGAATCGTGATGTCGGAGCGTTTCCCGAGAATGATCGTTGTCCCAGCCTGATGAGTTCGGCATCAGTGTCTTTGCGGAGGCGTCTGACCGGGCCGAGGGTAGACGCAGCAGGATCATCGCGGTCATGCGCGGGGGGAATGCTGAGCTGACACTGCACGCTGGCCAAACGGTATGATGAACGGCGCTCTAAAATCTGAACGCGCAAGCATTGATCGGGGATCTCTATGAAGGTGTTCGTCAGCTCCGTTGTACGCAATTTTGAGCCATATCGCGCGGCGGCCAGGAAGGCTGTCTCACTGCTCGGTCATACTCCAGTGATGTGCGAGGACTTCGGCGCAAGGCCTTATTCCTCCCAGGAGGCCTGCATGACCGAGGTCGACCAGGCAGATGTGGTAGTGCTCATTCTTGGATCGGATTTTGGCTTTCAAACCAGCAGTGGGGAGTCGGTAACGCAACAAGAGTTTCGACGAGCCAAAGCTGGCGGGAAGCAGATTCTGGCATTTCTGCAGGATGCTCCTTCCGAAGGCCCCCAAGCAGACTTCCGCTGGGAAGTTTCCGACTATGTTGATGGTCTGTTTCGCGCAACCTTTAAGAACGAACATGAGCTTTCGGACTCAATCATTTGGGCGCTCAATCAACTGACTGTCAGCCGTCAAGCCATTACAGAGCAAGACTTCGTACAGCGGCTACAACAGAAAAATGGTGATGGGCGCAGGGGCTACCGAAATGAAGAGGCACGCCTTGAACTCGCCTTCTTGCCGCAACCCGCAACGACGGGAACTTTGCGCGTCGTACATACCCAGCATGACGCCTTCTTTTTGAAGCTCTGCCAAGCTGGACTGAGCACGCTCAAGGCAGGTTATGAAGATTTTGATAATGCCGAACTCACTGGCCTGGACACGAAAGGACTGATGTGGAGGCACCATGATACCGGCATGTGCTGGTTGTCGATTTCCCTGGTCAACCCCAACACATCCAACAACCCCTTCAACTCCTACTACATCTCTCCCTCTTTTGTGAGGAAGGCGGCGCAGGCTGCTTTTGATGTTTTAAACGAAGGGAAGGGCGGGTGGTTCCAGCTCGGGCTGTATGGCGTGGCCCAAAAGCAGTTTGCTGAACCACCAACGAGCTCCAGCAGCAGCTTTTCGATGCCCCACCGTCCAGAGCAGAGTCTTGAGGAGCGCCAGTTAATGATTCCGGCTTCACAGGCCGCCTACAGTCGCTGGCTCGATGATGTGATGTTCCAGTTCGGGCGAAAGCTTAACTCCCCTCCTTGAGAGGCTTGAGTCATAACGCTGGCACCGTGGCGATTTTCCAGCGCTGTTTTTGACTTGGTACTCTGCGAGGTATCTGTAATTCTTTCAATCGACCATTCATGGGGGCGAAACAAAGATGATCAGATACCATCCGTTCACCCACGCGCTCATCGGTGTGCCGGGGAGGGCGCAATTCGTCGTTGCCTGCGCCTCGATGCCTGTCATGTCGCTACTCGCACTCAATCACCAGGGGATTTTGACCTTCGACAACACGCGTCTCGCTTTGCAGATCAATTTAGGCGTTTTGACCGTTATGCCATTTGTTCACGCCATGTTCCGTAATAAGTGGAAAGCGCAATACGAAGAACGTCTTTTGGACGTCACCCTCAAGCTACTCAACCCTGACTTGAACGAAAAGACCCGTCGGAGACTGGAGGGGTACCGTGAGAATCTTAAGCTTCAGTACCATTTAGCGCTGGACTGGATACCGACATACAAGGCCATCGATAAGATCAAGTGGAGCCTAAGTTTGGCGGTGTCGGGCCTGCGAGGAAGCCACCCCACGGCGCTGGCGAAACAGTGAGCGGGTAGAACAAATATCTACTAGCGAAGCGTCCTATTCGAGTCTTTGGTTAAGGCTGCCGAGCTTCTAACGCCTTAATCAAAGAACTCGTTGATGAATGAACCTGTGTCCCAAAACGCTTGGCGAGCGGCTGCAGTATGCTGGCCATGTACGCATCAGCTCGGAAGAATGAAACGTAGGGCACGTAGAGCGCGTGGATAACATCGACGAAATCGCTGTGCTTCATTACTCGGGTTCCCGTTCCGAAGGAGTTGCGTACCGAGCTGTAGAGCCCTCGCAAGCATGTCGACAAACCTGGGCAGTACTCGTCGACAAGGGAAATATCTTTGCAGGGAGGAGCGTCTGGTAGCCAAGTTGAGAGCAGTTGATTGACGATATCAAGAATGCCCTCATTCTGAGCTTTGACCCAGAAGCTATTATTGAAACTGCTCAATGTGGTTGCTCGCTCGTCTGCTGGCATACGGGTCAGCACGGTGCGTAGCTTTTCAAAGTTCGTCTCCATCGTCGTGATCAAGTTTTGCGCCGGGCGCCTCACCCACTCACCAATTGCTCCCAGCTTATGGTGGTGCTCCCGAAACCACTGTGCCATGTAGGTCGGGTCACGGAGGCTTTCCAGAAGTGCCTCATCAGCTTTTTTCCGGCTTGCTTTCCCCATCACAAAATTATGAAGCACTTGAGCGTCCTGTGGCCGCATCGGAAACGTTTCAAGAAACTCATCAAGATTTGGCTTTCCGAGGTGGCTCAAATTCGATCGAAAATTGCCTGACTTGCTCAATGTGGTCGCCCTGAGAGCTCGGCGCCCCTTTCGATTGAGCGATGCGTCCTGAGCCTGTTTATCCAAGGTGCCCGCGACATCAAGGCTGTCCAGCGGACTTACTAGTACACCGAACTCGGGGAACCATTGGCCGTTTGCGTCCATGGCTTGGATTCGGTCGGCACAATAGGCCACCAGACTCTCAAGTTCTGCCTTGATCAATCGGTCGAACGAGATCATTGCATTTCGTCCACAGAGATCTCTCAAGAGTCCCGTACGCCTAATGGCGGCATCGGCGTACGGCTGATCCATCGGCGCCATTTCTGAAATATGTGCGCCGGAAAAAGCGAAGACAGCATCGCCTGAAGCTTTCAGCGCCAGGAGCGTCGATCGAACCTGTGCTTCCAACTCGGTCAGATGCGTTTTGCTAAGCGCTGAATAGTCATTGCTGTCCAGATAAATGATCTTTTCAGGCATAGCTCCACTCTTTTAGGCTACGGAATTTATAGGTTTGGAATACGGTTCAGACTGCGATCGGAGCAGGTCAGCTGGGGGCGGTCAATTTTTTCGAGACTGCAAATTCAGTCGGGGCCTTGCCACGTTCGAACGCGATCAAATACGACACGTGTGCATTCAGCGGCTTTACATCTTCCCGATCCGTGGTGAATGTCAGGTGCACCTCGCGAGTTGCGTAGCTGAGTGAGACCTGAAGACGCTGCAGTTCATCCAGCAGCGATTGCATCTCGTCGTAGACTGCAAATTTGCTGCTTTCCGAGTACTCGCTTGCACAGTCCCGGTAGTCTCGGAAATAGTCTATCAGTGACGCAAAAACCTCGTGCGCCTCACGCTTCATCTCACATCCAGGCTGGGAAATGTCCATCGTGGAATCCTCAGCAAGCTTTGCGAGTTGCTGTCCAGTGGTGAGAGGGAGCGCCGGCAGCGTGATGTAATCGCGTTCAAGTCTAGCTTTCTCCTTAGCCATTTCTTCTTCAGTAGGAATGGCGAAAGGTTTGTTGAACGCGTCGATGTCTTCGATTTCGAATGCTCTGGCGAGCGCGCGACGGGTATCGATGCTGGCGGATTTCGTGTTTTCAACACGCTGTACTGTCCGCACATTAAGGCCCGCCAGCTCCGCAAGGGTTTCTTGAGACCATTGAAAAGCCTCCCGCATACTCCGGATGAGGGCGGCAAACTCGTCAATACTCAGCATTCGAGGTTGGCCGGTGGTGTTGGTGATATCCATGGTTGAGCTCCATCAGGTGGTCGGTGCGTGGATGATGAAGAACTCGTGAACGAGGCAACACGACAGGTGCCCGACAGGCCAGTGGTCTCGCGTGACTTCATCCCTGACGTTGATGACGGTTTCCAGTTGCTAAGGAGCTAGCTCAAAAGGGTCGGAAAATCTTTATTGGCCGTTGGGTCTTGGCGTGATTCCAGTCAGAATGTGTACGGCAGCGGGTTGGGGCGAGCATCGCGCTTCAGCGCCGGTAGTGAGCTGCGGGGACATTGGCGCGGATAGAAATACGTAACCGATACCTCAACGCTTTAAAGCGTATACGGCTTAATCTTTCAGTTGTCCGAGTGCGCTGAGCTTCGTTGTCCGTGTGTATGATTTCCAAAGATTGTGCCTAGTTAACATGTGTTGGAGAGTTTCCTGATGTCGGCAATGCAGCGTACAAAATTCAAACTCCTCGTGCACGAGGCTGACGGACAGAGATACGAAGATCTCTTCGTCAAAATAATGAGCTACATCGACCCTGGATTCAAAGCGGTTAAATCACATGGAAATATAGGCGACCGGGGCAATGATGGTTGGGTGTCGGGAGGTGGGCAATATCATCAGTGCTACGCCCCGGAGGATCTTCCCAGCAACACTGAAAGTGCTATTGCTAAAATGAAGCACGACTTCGCGACCCTTAAGGGATACTGGGAGAAAACGTCTCCAGTCAAAGAGTTTTTCTTTGTGCTCAATGATAAGTTTCGCGGAGCACCTCCGCATATTTACACAGCTGTGCAGGAGCTGAAAGCAACTCATGGATTAACGCATGCTGAAGTGTACGTCGCCAGCCAGCTCGAAGCGAAGTTGTTCTCGCTACCTGATGACGTGATCGAGCATTTACTCGGAGCGTTGGGGGCGGAAAAGACTGCCGCAGACACTATATATTCGCACTTGCTCGATCAAGCCACAGAGCGGCTGTATTTGCATTATTGGATGAACATCAGTGACAACCTGATCGGGGGCGGCATTGAGCGGAAAATTATTGACGATTTCTCTGAATTCACTACCCTTGTTTTTATAACTGATTTGCCGGGGACGGACGTCGGATTGGAGAGTGCTTTATTGGAGTTGGTCAAGAGAGTGGATGCGCTGGTGGAGCACTTTACAGGTTCCAATCATGCTGCGCTGACCCCTGACCACAAATGGTGGTATCACGATAAAAGTTGGAAACAGATTTGGCGCTCTCAGGAGGTATATGATTCGATGTATGCAGAGAGCGACGCATGGTGCGTTGACTTGTATAAAGTTCACTGTAACCTGGTTTATGCACTTAACTTATTTTCTGCCGAAGTCAGAAAGCGTTTGCTTCCAGGCTATTTGTTAGGGGGGAAGTTTGTGGTGAATGATTCGATGGGTACCTATAATAATTTGGAAGGCTATAAATACATGCCGGGTTCATTCGACGAGGTGGAAGAGAAAGATTAGTGTGCAGTGAGAGGCGGCGGCGTTCTCGCGCTCTCGCGTTAAAGCAGTGAGGTGCGAAGTTACCTGGGGGCTTCAAGATGGCTGTTAAAGGAAAGTGTAGATGGTTATTTCTCGAAAGGTGATGTACGAGCTGTTCACTGCCGCTTTCGAGCAGTTCTTGATAAAGGACGCGTCCAGCATTGGCAACGGTGCTTCCGAACGACACCTCTGTGCACGTTTAGGCATTCAGTTCGAAATGTTGCTGACCAGTTATAACCTTCAGGCGTATTACGCTGATGCGGAATACAACCGAAAACAGAATGGTCGGATCAAGACTATCCTGTCCGGCGAGCTTGAAGTTATCCCCATCACCTGCGACCTCATATTGCACAGCCGTGGGGAGCAGGGCAGAGACAATCTCATTGCCATCGAAATGGCAAAGCCCGATAAAACGCCTGAGCGGGTACATTCAGACAGGCTGCGACTCATGGCGCTGACCAAAAAGAGCTTTGATGATGTGTGGTCATACGACGGCAAGGTTCATCCTGAACACGTGTGCGGTTATCTGTTGGGGGCGTTCATCCTGATTGATAACCCGAAAAATCGGGCATCGGTTGAGTTTTTTGAAGACGGCTTACCAATGGCTCTGCGAAGTGAATTTATATTGGGTCGTTCCTAGCTCGACTGAGAACTTTGGGGCGATCTTTGCGGCAGCCCTGCTGGCGGCTGGTTTTTCTCCTTTGGCCACATCGACCGGCCTACTCTAACCAATCGGGGCAATTACTCGACCTTTCGCGGGAGCGTTAAGATCTTGGTTATGCGTCGGCGCTGTATTTTCTTGCTCCGCACGACGGCTGAGGAGCAAAGCCTGCAGGTGCTATTGATTGAGCATGTCTTCTTCGGGGATGATCTCAAATGTGTCGCCTCGCAAAGGTTGGTATTGCTTTTTTTGAAGGGCGCTGGTGATGCTGGTTGGTCGAGGAGGGCGGAAAGCCTCTGACGAGCAATCCGAGCTGTGAGCTGCGCAAGCATGAAATTCTCTCGTAGGGGTGCGCGTCACGCTGCGATGGTGTAACCTATGGGTAGGTTATCTACTAACCTCTTCGTCCAGACTGGGATCCATGAAAAACTGGAGGCTGGTCAGGCACAGTGGATGTCTGTAGCCGGGAACGTCACCAGAACTTAGGTTTAGCGTGGCTATGACTTGTTACCGCGTTCAGCGAAGGGTATGCGTAGCTAGATATCGCGAGAAAAGCGGGCCCCCATTCGTATATGCTGGGCCCGCTTTTTCGTTCTAGCCCTAAGCCGTCCAGTAGTCGTTTGAAAAGATGTTGACGTGCGACTTCTCCCTTACTTCCACTATCCTGTCATGGCAGTCTCGAAAGTGCCCGGATATTGTCCCGTTACGTCCCTTATCCTTCGACACGTTGTAGTGCTCGTTGTTGACGATTTTGTAGCCGAATCTGAAGTTTCCATTTAGCACGCACAGTGGCAGGTGCGGAACGCCGGACTCTAATTCGGAATGATGCTCTTTTCCGTAGGAAAAAAAGCTGTCGTTGTCATCGACATAGTACTTGTCTGGGTAGTCCTCTTTGCGTTTGGGCATCCTGCGCCGATTCAAGTCGCTGATGGCTTGATCAAGAGTCTGGACAAATTCCGAGGCGAGCGTGCTATGGGCGAACAGCTCCTGCAGCGTCATCAATTCCTTCGCAATGAAGTTCCTGAACGGAAGTTGCAATGCATTGCGGCTGCCGGCATCACGCATGTGCGAATAGACATGTGCCAGATTTTTAACCATTCGGGTGATGGCGGCCTGAATTATGTTCTTGTAGCTGCTCACTTCAGAATTTAGCTCCACTTTGGTCACGAAGCAGGCGTTGGACACCGATTCGGCTAGGTGGCGATATCGGTTGTCACACAGAATAGCGACGCCTTCAGCTTTTTTTGCGACATGAAGCACATGCTGATCAAGCGGAAATTTTGCGGTGGAGGGGTTATAAATGTTGGTGGAGAAGTCGAAGCCTATTGCTTTGACTCTCTCAATGTCACGTAGCGAGCGCGGGATCAATGCTGCCTTTTCCCTGTCGAACAGTCCGCACGCACCCGGGTCATCTGAGACCAAAATGATTGTGCAGCGCATATCATTTGATCATTTTTACGAGGACAGAGACTGGGATTATGACCCGATCAAGCTCCTGGTCAGACAAGGATGTAAGCGAGTGCAGAAGCGCGAGCACTGCTTTGTCACCTTTCAGGGCTGAGCGAGGTGTCTTGTGACTTTTGCTTTCTCCCGCGCTTTCGGTGGGGAAATCAAAGGTTGCGTTCGAAGGTGCAACCGCCACTTTTGCCCTGTGAGTGGCATGCTCGATCAGCCTGACATCCATTTCCGACGCGTAGTCTTTGATGAACGACTTGATGTTTTGTGGGCCGATAATGGATTTGAAGTTCGGCGCCATGGCTTCGAGCACGGCAGGAAGGTTGCTCAGCAGGAGCGGCTTCTTATGAGTCTCCCAGTAGTCCTTCGCAACGACTTTAATCGACTCTTTGACTTGCTGCAGATCGGTCACGTTGTATCCCTATCAGTGGTTCGAACGAGTACGGATTATGGCATATTGCCGTGACCTGAAAACCTCTTGAGGGGCGCATTACCAGAGACGCAATCTCGCCAGCGTTCTTGCTATCGCATGATTGCCGAGCGCGTGGGTAGACAAAGGTCAGCAGCGTTGCTGGCGCCTTTGCTGTCCTGGTGCGGCTCGCTGGACGATGACCTGATGCCTACTTGGGCGAACACCTCAGATCTGATGCTCAGGAGGGTGTACCTGCAGGCTGTACTTGCCGGCGCAACTTCGTGAAGGATCAGGCCGGCGTTAATAGCTAGCACTGAGACCAAAGCACTCGCCTAATCAGGTCGTGAGATACGCCCATTCGCTTCAGATTATCCACGAGTTCTCCGCCATCGCTGTCAGGACGTCGCGCAATTGTCCAGCGAACCTGCCTGCCATCGAACGCCTCGATCAGTCTTAGGAAGTAGGCGCTATCGACCGGCGAGATCGAATGTCCGAGCACGACCACCTGCTCAATCGTATTGAGGTGGTCAAAGAAACTCAGATTGTCAGAAATGATCTTTTTACTGGGCTTGAAAGTGCTACTGAAAAAATCATCGAGGGTCGAAAATGCTTCCAGCAGCCGATGGTCTGCCGACTCCGGGTCGACACTGTCATATAGCAGTGGCCGTTCTTCGGCAGACCACGCATGCCCCAGGACGATTTCTGCATCAGGATCGGCGGCTTCACCGTGTATGTGCAGGATGTTCTCTGCTGAAACATCGTAAAGCCGGGTCAGCGTGCTGGTGTAATTGAATGTAAGGAAGGTGGCGTTTACATCTAGGGTTCGCAGCAGCCCGCTGATATTGGATCGTTCAGGGATTGTGATAGATCGCACCCATTCTGCAAACCGCCCCTGTAATGTCTTGGAAAGCCCCTCAGCTACCCGGTCGACCTCATACTGAAAGTCATGGTGGCCCGCATCGCTCCACTCATCATCAACGTACGACCCCAGAAAACACTCCATGTCGGACACGATATTGTCGATGTCCAACTCAGCCAGGGCCTGCTCTAGGTTTGCCCATTTCCCGCCGGCAGGTATATAGCTTTGCACCCAGTCATGGGTTTCGTGATCGACCAGTTCCAGGTATGCCTTGAAGTCCGAGTAGCTTGTGAGCAATCCGTGATGAAGGTCGAACCCATTGCCAATGATGTATAGGGTCTTAGCGTCCATGCGGGGCATCTTGGGCATTCCTGGGGGGCGGTGGGTGGAGAACCTCAGTTTGGTATCTTTACAAACTTCACTCCAGGTAGGGAAAGCTTTCGCGAGAATAATCAGATTTGATGCGAAATATTAGGAGGGGCAAGGGAATGCGCCTATCGAGTAGAATGCCGCGCTCGCTCGAAGTGATGAGGTTTTCGGTAACCTCCCGATTCCATTTCTGGTGTAGGTTTACATTTGTCGCCGACGAAGAAGCATGAATCGGACGGCGATTCAGTTGTCAGGTTTACATTTCACCTATGATTTTTGCCGATCCTTGGCTAGGTTTACATTTTTCGTATTTTCACGGATTACTTTTCTTGAGTCGATTTTTTAACCTAATGTTTACGGTGTTTTTTCCGTTTTCGGCTTTCCGAAAATGGAAGGAGCGTCGGTTTACATCATGTCCGGTAGCGTTTTTCGGTGCCGGCAAAAGTACCAACCGCGATTACCTGGCCGAGCGTTTGCGCACCGAGGGTATTGAGGTGGTGCTGACCCGCGAGCCCGGCGGTACGCCGTTGGCCGAGCGCATTCGTGAAGTGCTG
>Ga0066798_10000254_pt1 | contig 29960 bp, 25 predicted proteins | sample PersoiDNA2013203_FD_70961 | JGI IMG/M metagenome (GOLD analysis project Ga0066798, IMG submission 70961) | Permafrost soil microbial communities from the Arctic, to analyse light accelerated degradation of dissolved organic matter (DOM) -... | ecosystem: Environmental > Terrestrial > Soil >... | reverse complement strand
AGTGATTGTCAACAATCTTTGCCGAAATTGGATTTTTCTGGCACTGGCGCATAAGAATGGCAGCATGAAAGAAGTTGTAATTAGGATGATTCGGTAAAACCATTTCCCATAAGAAACCATCCTCATAAATCAATCTAAATGTTGCCTCTATTCCGGAGAAAGAGTCGGTCGGAGTCCGCCCAGAATAGACATTCGGACGTATTGCTGCCGGGTTGCGGGTTGCGGGCGGCTGACGGCTGCGAACATATGCCAAAAATTAAGCTAATAAAAAAATAACAAACAGATCAAAGAATGGCCGGCTTTTGCCGTTATAGGAAGATGGCCTTGCATTTGAGGTGCAACGCCGATGACCGCGCTGGAACATCTATTGATTGGGACATGGTGAAGTCGACAACTCCAGCCTCGCTGTTGATTTGGGCACTTAACACACTGTTGCTGGCCGTTTTGGCGAGCCGCTGGTGGTTGGGTGTCATTGCTGGCGTCATGATGGCGCTGCTTGCCACTTTCATGCGCAGCAAGGTGGATCCGAAGACCTTGCGCGCGCTGGTTTGCGGGGTGGTTCCGGCCTGGCGCAATAATGTGCAGCTAGCACGCGCGCAGACGCAGGAAGCCATCGATATGCTGACTTTACGCTTTGCCAGCATCCATCAGCGCATTGGCGGCAATTTGAGTGCGGCGCAAGGCAGCAAAAAAAGTGACCTGGGGCAAGTAGTTCAAGATGCCGCAGTACAACTTGGTGGTATCGCTACTGTATTGGAACAAGTGTTGGCCACGCGCGATGTGCTGCTCAGCAAGATGGCTGCGTTGAACCAACCAAACGACGAAATTGGCCAATTGGCGCAAGATATGGAGCGCACCGCCGACAGCGCGCGGTTGATCTTGAGTAAGAGTGCTGCAATTCGCATGCAAATTCAGGCCGCGTCGTTGTGCGCCGAGCAGTTTGATGCAGATGCTGGCCGCATGATGGATAACGCGCGCAAGGTTATTGATGCCGTCATTGCGGATTTCCGGGCGTCTGCTCTGCAACTCAGCAGTACCGTTGTGCAGTTGGAGGGCGAGAACCGTGCAGTGGATCAGGAGGTGTGCGACATTCTGGTCAACTTGCAATTTCAAGACCGCATCAATCAGATACTCGACCAAGTGCAGCATGATATGCGCAAACTGGAGCAGTTGACCGAGCAGCGTAGCGCTGTGCCGACGCCGACGGCCTGGTTGGCCGCGCTCGAACAAAGCTATACCACGCCTGAGCAACGGCAGCACCATACCGGCCAGCAAGCTGCCAGAACGATGCATTCGCAAGTTGATTTTTTTTGAGGGGAGCCTGCATGACCGCAATGATTTTTTGCTACGTTGCTGTTGATTCCGCGGTTGGACCAAGTGAGAACACGTCATTGAACCAGGTCGGCGAGCACGCCCGAAGGAGCCAATGAAATGAGCGTAAAAACAATTTTGATCGTCGACGATTCATTCAGTCTGCGCCAGACCATCAGTCTCGCCCTCAAGGGGGCCGGCTATGCGGTGGAAGAAGCTATCGATGGTCGCGACGCGCTCAACAAGCTCGATGGCCGCAAGTTCAATCTGATCATTTCCGATCTCAACATGCCGAACCTGGATGGCCTCAGCCTGGTGCGCGAGCTCAAGCAGAATCCACATTACAAATTTACACCGGTCATCATGCTGACCACCGAGAGCGGTGATGTGCACAAGCAGGCGGGCAAGGCCATCGGCGTGCGCGCCTGGGTGCACAAGCCGTTCTTGCCGCCGGTACTGCTTGAGGCGGTAGCCAAGCTGGTGTTGCCTTAGGAAACCGTCATGCCATTGACACAAAGCAAGCGCGACCATGATGTGCGGCTGGTGATCAGCGGCAGCTTTACTATTTTTCAGGCGGCTGATTACAAAGTGCAATTAATGGATGTGCTGGAACAGGCGGTCGATCTGCTCGAACTGGACCTGAGCGGTATTGAAGAAATCGATACGGCGGGTTTGCAACTCTTGCTGATGTTGCAGCGTGAAGCCGTGGTCCAGCACAAACATGTCGTCATCAGTAGTATCAGTAGCGCGGTTGAACAAGTGATCAGCTTGCTGCAATTGCAGCATCGTTTCAATTTGCCGACATCAACCGATCGGGTGCCGGCGTGAAGAAAGATGCCGCTCGCGAAGCCCTGGTGCAGGAAGCGCGCGAATTGATCGTCGCCATGGAAGCGGCGTTGTTGCGCATTGAAAGCGAGGGGCCGAGCCGCGAAGCGATTAATGCCATCTTCCGTGCCGCGCATACGATCAAGGGCTCGGCTGGCCTGTTCGCATTTGACAGCATCGTCAGCTTTACCCACGTGCTGGAAAACGTGCTCGACCAGGTCCGCAAGGAAGTCTTGCCGCTTGATGACGCCATGATGTCGTTGCTGCTTAACTGCGGCGACTACATGGACGATCTGGTGGAAGCCATTGCCCAGTTCAAGGAAGAGCAGGATCCCGATCCCGAGCGCCGTGCCGAACTGGAGGCGAAACTCAATACCTATCTGGTGCAGGTCGCGCGCGCATCGGCGAGCGTCATGGACACGGTGGCACAGGCGCCAGCGACAGCCGCAGTGGCGCACAAAGAGGTGTCACCGTCGGCCGATATTGCTGTCGGCAATCCTTATTGGCATATTTCTTTGCGCTTTCACCAAGATGTCTTGCGTGACGGGCTTGATCCCTTGTCCTTCCTACGTTATTTGCTGACGATGGGACGGGCCGCCTATATTCATGTGATCGATGGCGCCATCCCCGCCGCCGATGACATGGATGCCGAACTTTGTCATATCGGTTTTGAGATAGGTTTCGACAGCAGCGTCGAGCAGGCTGCCATTGAAAGTGTCTTCGACTTTGTCCGTGATGACAGCAAAATCATCGTCTTGCCTCCGCATGCCACACTCGATGCGTATCGTCTATGGCTGCTGCAGATGCCGGAACACGCGCTGTTAGGCACGCTGCTGCAACAGTCAAAGGCGCTGACGGCAAGCGAGTGGCAATTGCTGGTGCCAGCGATTGTCGTGCCAGCGCAGGCAGCAGCATTACCGCTTCCTCTGCCGTTGCGTTCCAGATCCGGTGAAGAGAAAACCATACAGGAGCGCAAGTTCATCAAGATCGAAGTGTCCAAACTCGATCAATTGATCGATCTGGTAGGGGAATTGGTGATTGCAGGCGCCGGTGCCAGCCTGGTGGCCAAACAGAATAAGAATCGACGTTTTGAAGAAGCGACGCAACTGGTGTCCGGTCTGGTCGAACAAATTCGCGATGCCGCGTTGACGTTGCGCATGGTGCAGATTAGTGAAGTGTTTCAGCGCTTTCCACGCGTGGTGCGCGACATGTCGCGCGAGCTCGGCAAGGATATTGAGTTGATCATCAGCGGTGCCGAGACTGAGCTCGACAAGTCGATGGTCGAAAAGATCTCCGATCCATTGGTGCATATCATGCGCAATGCCATGGACCATGGTATCGAGTCCGCCGGCCTGCGCCGTGCTGCTGGCAAACCTGAGACCGGGGTATTGCGGCTCAACGCCACCCACGAATCGGGCAGCGTTGTGATTGAAGTGTTCGACGACGGCCGTGGCCTGGACCAGGAAAAGATCCGTCGCAAGGCCATCGAGCAGGGCTTGCTGACGGCCGAGGCGATGCCGTCCGAGCAGGAGTTGTTCCGGTTGATCTTCGAGCCTGGCTTTACCACAGCTGAGCGTGTGACCGCGTTGTCCGGTCGAGGCGTCGGCATGGACGTGGTCAAGCGTAATATTGAATCACTGCAAGGTGACGTTGATATCTTTAGCAATCCTGGTGCCGGCACCATGGTGCGCATCCGGCTGCCGTTGACGCTGGCCATCATCGCCGGCTTTCAGGTGGTGGTGGGTGGTGCGGTGTTCGTGATCCCGCTCGATCTGGTGGTGGAGTGCATCAATTTGTCGGTGTACGAAGTCAATCAGCATGTGGTGACTTTGCGCGGCGAGCCATTGCCGTTCATCCCCTTGCGCGAATTGTTTGACTTACCGCACAAGGAGACATCGCGCAAGAGTTTGGTGGTGGTGCAGTACGGCCAGATGCGGGCAGGTTTGCTGGTGGATGGATTGTTGGGCGAATGTCAGGCAGTGATCAAGCCGCTCGGCAAGTTGTTCAGCAAGGTCAAGGGATTGAGCGGCTCGACCATTCTTGGTGACGGACGGGTGGCGTTGATTCTGGATGTGGCGCATTTGATTGCGCACATCGGTAAGGTAGAGCAGGATGCAGTGCGGCAGGTTGAATCTGCGCGCTGAATCCCATGCGCAATTTCGTGGTTGAGGTTTTGATTGTTGCTATGCGGTGCAGGCCAGCGAATTGATCCCTGGTATTGCAAAGTTGTATAAAAGAGAAGTAAGGGAGTTGTCATGCAGAACAAATTGACGCAACGAATGAGCATTCGACAGCTTTTCATCTGGCTGGTTATTGTGCTGGCCGTCTTGATGGGTACCATCGTCAGCGTTACGCGCGAGCTCAAGGATGCCAACCTGAATCTGGATCAGGCGCATGAGTCGCGTTATTACTCGTTTGTGCTGGCCAACGAAATGCGCCGCACATCCGAAGACTTGACCAAGTTTGGTCGCGCCTATGTGACTACCGGTGACCCTAACGATGAAGAGCGCTATTTCTATGTGCTCGATATCCTCAATGGCAAGCGACCGCGTCCCAAGAACTACGAGCGCTTCAATTGGGATCTGGTCAATGCCAAGCAATTGGTAAATGCCGCGTCAGATCCGGGCGTGCCGCTGATCGACTTGATGAAGCGGGCCGGCTTTACCGCACCGGAACTGGCCAAGATGCAGGAAGCCAAGAGCAATAGCGATGCGCTGACCAAGGTCGAGATTACTGCTTTCAATGCCGTCAAAGGTCAGTTTGATGATGGTGCCGGCAATTTTACCGTGACCGGTGCGCCCAATCAGGCAATGGCGCAGGAATTGATGTTTGATCAAAACTATCGCGCCAAGGTTGGCCGCGTGATGGTGCCGATCAACGATTTTCTGCGCATGGTGGACGAGCGCACCCAACAACGCGTCAACATTGCGCAGGCACGTTACTCGCAACTGGAACTGGTGATTTTTTACTTGCTGGGTGCATCCATGCTGTTATTGCTGGTATGCCTGTTCCTTGCCTATCGCGTGATTCGTTCGCAGCTTGGCGGCGAGCCGCGTGACGCCATGCTGGTATTGCGCAAGATTGCCGAAGGCGATCTTACGGTGAAGGTGCCATTGTGGCGCAAGGACACCGGCAGTGTGCTGCATAGCACGCAGCAGATGATCGACAAGTGGACCGCCGTGATCGGTGACGTCAATGGCACGGCTGGTTCCTTGGCATCGGCGTCCGAGCAGATTTCGGCATCGTCGCAAGCCTTGAGCCGCAACGCCGCGCAACAGGCATCGAATGTCGAAGCAACCAGTGCCTCGGTAGAAGAGATCACCGCCACGATTGCGCAGAATGCGGAGAATGCCCGAGTCACCGATAGCATTGCCAGCAAATCGGCCAATTCAGCCGCCGAAGGTGGTGAGGTGGTGCGGGAAACTGTCCTGGCGATGAAGCAGATTGCCAGCAAGATCGGCATCATTGATGACATCGCCTATCAAACCAATCTGCTGGCGTTGAATGCGGCCATCGAAGCAGCGCGCGCAGGCGAACATGGCAAGGGCTTCGCCGTGGTGGCAGCCGAAGTGCGCAAGCTGGCCGAGCGCTCGCAGACGGCCGCACAGGAAATCATTGCGGTCGCAGAGAATAGTGTGATGCTGGCGGAGAAAGCCGGTGCCTTGCTGGATCAGATGGTGCCGTCAATTCGCAAAACTGCCGATCTGGTGCAGGAAATCTCAGCTGCATCGCGCGAGCAATCGACCGGATTGGAGCAGATCAACACCGCCGTGCATCAAATGGCGCAGACCACGCAGTTGACCGCCTCGGCGTCCGAGCAATTGTCCTCGACCTCAGAAGAGATGAGTACCCAGGCGATGCAATTGCAGGAGCTGATCCTGTTCTTCCAGGTGGGAGAAGACAAACGGCCATTGCCGCGCAAAACCGTACGTGGCGGCAACGTGCACAATGAGTCGACCGCCATCGTGACTAAGTTTGTACGCAACAACCGCATTTCCATGCTCGATAGTGGCGAGGATCCCGTCGATGAAACATCGTTCAAGCGTTTCTGAGCAGCCGCCTGCTCGGGGCAGCCGGGTACCGTCGCGCGCATGGCAAATTGGAGGAGTTTTGCATGCCTAGTTTATTGCTCAATGGTGCCGCGGGAATGCATCGCCAACCAGAACCGGAAGAGGTGCCGACGCGCCAGTTCCTGACCTTTTTGTTGGGCGAGGAAATGTTTGCCATGCCGATCGAGGATATTCGCGAGATCATCGAATTCGGCAACTTGACAGAAGTGCCGTTGATGCCCAGCTTTTTGCGCGGCGTGATCAATTTGCGTGGCATCGTGGTACCAGTGATCGATTTGTCGGTGCGCTTTGGTCGTGGCGTTACCCCAGTGGAAAAGCGCACCTGTATCGTGATTCTCGAACTGGAACAGGAAGAGCAAATTCTGCTGCTGGGCGTCATGGTGGACGCAGTGCGCGCCGTGCTGACGGTGGAGCAGAACAAGATCGAAGCGCCGCTCAGCTTCGGCAACCGCTTGCGGGCCGACTTTGTGGAGGGCATGATCAACATCAAGGAACGCTTTGTGGTGGCGCTTGATGTGCATGCAGTATTCTCTGTGGATGAATTGTCTGCCTTGATTGGCGTGGCGAGTCAGGACGATACCAATGCGGTGCTGGCGGATCGGCGCGCAGGATAAGCACTTGCTGCGCGCAGGCGGTCCTGCGGCAACGACACCATTACCGGGGACTTGATTCATTCATGTCGAGCGAACGACCACTGTTTAACCTGAGCATCGATTCCATGGCGCTGGACGTCAGCGATCAGGAGATGCTGTTGTTTCAGCAACTGTTCAAGCGCTATATCGGCTTGTATCTGCCAATGTCGAAAAAGGCATTGCTGTGCAGCCGCCTGTCGCAACGCTTGGGCGAGCTCAGCTTGTCGACGCTGGCGGAATACCATGCCTTGATTTCTGCGCCGCAACAGCAACAGGAACGGCAGCGGGCGATCGACCTGATCACGACCAACGAAACCTATTTTTTCCGTGAGCCGAAACACTTCGCCTGCTTGCGCGATGAGATATTGCCGAGTTTGTCGGCGCAGCAAAAAGTCCAAATCTGGAGTGCTGCCAGTTCCACCGGAGAGGAAGCGTATTCTATTGCCATGTTGCTCGACGATTGTCGCGGCCAACAACCATGGCGTGTGTTCGCTTCCGATATCAGTCAGCGGGTCTTGTCATTTGCGCGTCGGGGCTTGTATCCGATGGTGCGTGGCGAGCATATCCCGGACGACTATTTGTCGCGCTATTGCCTGTGCGGCGTCGAAGAGTATGACGGCCATTTCCTGGTGGAGCAGCGGTTGCGCGAGCGGGTCACCTTTGCCCAGCGCAATCTGCTGGAATTGCCATTGGCTATGGATCAGCAGTTCGATGTGGTGTTCTTGCGCAATGTCATCATCTATTTCGATTTCCCGACCAAGGTAGCGGTGATGCAATCGGTTTTGCGCAAAGTAAAACCCGGTGGCTGGTTGCTGGTTGGTCATTCGGAATCTTTGCACGGCATGCCATTGGAATTGCAGATGGTGGCACCATCGATTTATCGGCGGCCGCAATGAGCCAGCGTATTTTCGTCAATCTGGGTGAGGTGTATTTTGGCCAGGGCGAAGTGCAGGTCGAGACCTTGCTGGGATCTTGTGTGGCGATCACCTTGTGGCATCCGACCCTGCGATTGGGCGGCTTGTGCCATTTTGTGCTGCCGGTGCGGCCGCACCGACAGCCGCCACCGGCGCCGCATGCTGAACTGGATGGACGCTACGGCGAGGATGCCTTGCTTCGCCTGCTGCAGGAAGTACGCGAGCACGATACGCAGGTATCGGACTATGTGGTCAAGGTCTTCGGCGGTGGCCGCATCCTTGGCCTGGCCGGTTCGCGCACGCCAATCGGCCAAGCCAATGTCGATTTCGCACTGACCATGTTACGCCGTCAACAAATTCAGATCATGGCCAAGGATGTGGCCGGTGAAGGCTATCGCTATTTGCGTTTCGACGTGCACAGCGGGGATGTCTGGGTACGTCACGGCCATGCCGGCCGGCAAGAGCTGGAAAAACTCACCGCGCGAGCGCAGCCATGAGCATCAAAGTGCTGATCGTCGATGACTCCTCGGTGGTGCGCCAGGTATTACAGGATGTGCTGGCGCCTTGCGCCGACATCAGCGTCATCGGCGCCGTACCCGATCCGATTTTCGCGATGACCAGGATGCGCGCCAACTGGCCCGATGTGGTGGTGCTCGATATTGAAATGCCGCGCATGGATGGCATCAGCTTTTTGCGCCAGATCATGGCAATCCGACCGACCCCGGTGGTGATTTGCTCGGCGCAGGCCGCTGACAATGTACATATCACCGCAGCCGCGCTGGCAGCCGGTGCCGTGGCGGTCATCGCCAAGCCGGCATTGGGGCTCCGAGATTTTCTGCACGATAGCGCGGAGGCATTGATTGCCGCGATACGTCAGGCTGCTCGCCATACGATGCCGCAGCCGCGCACGCTGGAGCCAGCGACGCGGGTAGCGGCAACCGGCGATGAGCGCTTCAATGCCGATGCCATGCTGGCGCCGCCGAGCCTGCATGATGCATCGGTGCCGTTGACCGAGTGGATCATTGCCATCGGTGCTTCCACTGGCGGCCCGCAAGCGCTGGAATTGGTGTTAGGCGATATTTCCTCGCGCTGCCCGGGTTTGGTGATTGTGCAACATATGCCGGAGAAATTTACGCTCAGTTTTGCCAAACGGCTCAATACAATCTCGCCGATCGTGGTCAAGGAAGCAGAACATCATGACTTGGTGTTGCCCGGCCGCGCATTGGTGGCGCCGGGCGGATCGCATCTGCTAGTGATGCGCGATGGTGTACAGTACTATGTAGAAGTGCAATCGGGGCCATTGGTGAATCGCCACCGGCCATCGATTGATGTCCTGTTCCGTTCGGTGGCCAAGGCGGCCGGGAAAAATGCCATTGGCATCATCATGACCGGCATGGGTGACGATGGTGCGTGTGGCATGAAGGAAATGCGCGAGTGCGGTGCGGCCACCTTTGCCCAGGATGAACATAGCTGTGTGGTGTATGGCATGCCCAAGGAAGCAGTCGCCGTTGGCGGCGTCGGCGCAGTGGTCGCTCTTGAACATATTTCTTCTGTGATTAATCGCTATGGCAGCTAAAACGCCTTTTCCAATTGAAACGCTGTTGGTGGTCGACGACAGCGCGCTGCAACGTCTGCATACGGTTGGCCTGATGCGCGAACTCGGCGTCGAGATCATTTACGAGGCTGGTGACGGGCATGAAGCCCTGGCTTTGCTGGCCTTGCTCCGTTTGCCGCCGAGCCTGTTGATCATCGATCTGGAAATGCCCGGCATGGATGGCGTCGAGCTGATCCAGCAATTGCAGGCGCGCGGTATCAATGTGCCGCTGATCGTGGCATCGAGCCGCGAAAGCGCCTTGCTGACCTCGGTGGAAACCATGATTGTGGCGCTGGGTATGCAAGTGTTGGGGGCCTTGGAAAAGCCGCTCAATGAAGAAAAAATCCTGGCGGCGATGTGTTCCTTCAGCAATAGCCGCGCGTCCCCAAAATCCAATCCTGATCTGCCTGCCGTGTGCGAGCCCGAATTGGCCAATGCCATTCGCGACCGCGAAATCGTGGCGTACTATCAACCCAAAGTCGATATGCGTTCCGGCATGCTCAAAGGCGTCGAAGCCCTGGCGCGCTGGAATCATCCCGAGCACGGCATGATCGCTCCCGATCGTTTCATTGCGCTGGCCGAGCAGACCGGTTTGATTCATGACCTGACCTTCGCCATGCTGGAGCAAGCGATGGCACAGGCAGTGATCTGGAATCAGCGCGGTTTTTCGCTGAAGGTGGCGGTCAACCTGTCACCGCTGTCGCTGGACGTGCCCAGCTTTGGAAAAAAAGTGGTCGACATGCTGGTGCAGCATGCCTTACCGGCGGAACAAATCGTGCTGGAAATCACTGAAAGTTCGGTGGCATCCAATCTGGGTAGCACGCTGGGCACGCTGGCGCGGTTTCGACTCAAGGGCTTTGGCTTGTCGATTGATGATTACGGCACCGGCTTTTCATCGATGCAGCAATTGGCGCGTATTCCATTTACAGAGTTGAAGATCGATCGTGCCTTTGTCGATGGCGCACATGCGCGCAAAAATCTGCGCGTGATTTTGCAGTCGGCGCTGGACATGGCAAAAAGGCTGGAGCTGGTGACGGTGGCAGAGGGAATCGAAGCGATGGAAGACTGGCGTTTGCTGCAGGAATCCGGTTGCATGATCGGTCAAGGCTACCTGATTGCCAAACCGATGCCAGCCAGCGAATTGCCAATCTGGCTCAAAGGACACCACCGGCGCTTGCCGGAACTGCGGCCATTGGTTGGCGTGAATGGCGATAGTGCCAATCCGGCCGATGAAACGACCTCGAACGGTGGTAACAACTAGGGCGCTGCGGCGATGATGACAATCGCTTGCGTCGCCACCGCGCCACGCCAATCCTGCGCTGCGCCGTGGCCTGGAATGAGGATGGCGGGAGCAATCTCCAATAACGGTATCAAGACAAACGCCCGCTGCGTCATGCGCGGATGCGGCACGGTCAGTGTTGCATCGGCGATGCGCTGGTCACCATACAACAGAATATCCAGATCGAGCGTGCGCGGTGCATTGCGATACGGGCGCTGGCGGCCGTGTGCCTGCTCAAGCGCTTGCAGTGCGCTGAGCAGGGCGTGCGGCGCCAGCGTGGTGCTGACTTGTGCGACTGCATTGACGTAGTCGTCGCCACTGGATTGCTGAGGTGCGGTGCGATATAGGCTGGAAATGGCGGTGACACTGGTCTGCGGTAACTGCGGCAATTGCCGCAGCGCTTCGGTGACGGTCGCCAGGGCATCACCGAGATTACCGCCGATGCCAATGTAGGCACTGACGGCAGTCACCGAATTGATCATGACATGTCGGCTGGTCCGTCGCCAGCACCGGACCTGCCGCTACGATTGCGGCCGCCGCGGCGTTTGCGTTTCTTGACCGGACCGGTGCTCGGGCTGGACGCGCTACCGGCCGGACCTGGGCTGCTGAGAGCCGGTTTGCGTGCCAGCAAGGCTTCACGTTGCGAGGCATCGCCTTCCATGAAATCGGTCCACCACTCACCTAGCTCCGAATCCAGTTCGCCGGACGCACAGCGCAGCAGCAGGAAGTCGAAACCGGCGCGCAGGCGCAGATGCTCCAGTAATTTGTAAGGTGCCTTGCCGGTGCGGCGTTCAAAGCGTGGCTGCATGGCCCAGATGTCGCGCATGTCGGAAGCGATCTTGCGTTGCAGCGCCAGTTTTTCGGTCTGGGCATTGAGCACGTCGTCGGCCGCCAGATGCAGCGCCGGGATCGGATATTCGCCGGCAGCCTGGTAGGCGCGCCATTTTTCCAGCACTTGATGCCACAGCAAGGAGGCGAACAGGAAGCCTGGCGACACCGTCTTGCCTTGCTTGATGCGGCTGTCCGTATTGGCCAGTGCCAGGCTGACGAATTTTTCGCCGAGTGGCTGCTCCAGCACGACGTCGAGCAGCGGTAGCAAGCCGTGATGTAGACCTTGCTTGCGCAATTGTTGCAGACAGGCCAGCGCATGACCGCTCATGAGCAGCTTGAGCATTTCATCGAATACGCGCGCGGCCGGGACATTGTTGATGAGCGGTGCCATCACGGCAATCGGTGCGCCGGTGGCGGCATCGATCGAAAATTTCAACTTGGCAGCGAAGCGCACCACCCGCAGCATGCGCACCGGATCTTCGCGGTAGCGTTCTTCCGGGACACCGATGATGCGTAGCGTCTTGGCGCGGATATCGGCAATGCCGCCGTGATAGTCGAGCACGGTTTGCGCCGCCGGATCGTAATACATGGCATTGATGGTGAAGTCGCGCCGCACCGCATCTTCATGCTGTTCGCCGAAGGTGTTGTCGCGTAGCACACGGCCGTGTTCATCTTTTTGTGCCGTATCGACCGAGCTGCCACGGAAGGTGGTCACTTCGATCAATTCCTGACCAAACATCACATGCACGATCTGAAACCGGCGGCCGATGATGAAGGCGCGCCGGAACAGTTGTTTGACTTGCTCAGGCGTGGCGTTGGTGGCGACATCAAAATCTTTGGGCTTGACTGCCAGCAACAGGTCGCGCACGGCGCCGCCGACGATAAAGGCTTTGAAGCCGGCCTGCTGCAAGGTCTGGGTCACCCGAATTGCATTGGGCGACACCAGTTGCAGGTCAATGCCGTGCTGCTTCTGGCCGAGCACGGTGGGCTCGGTGGCGTTGGCAGCGGCATCCTTCTTGTTTTTGCCGAGGATGGAGCGGATAAACTTTTTAATCATTGCGCGTGCGCGTCGAAGAGATTCAAGATCGGCCAGCCCTGGGCGACGGCATGGGCTTTCAATTTGTCGTTGGGATTGGTCGCCACCGGGTGGGTCACGCGTGCCAGCAGCGGGATGTCGTTTTGCGAATCGCTGTAGAAATGGCTTTGCGTGAAATCATCGATGGTTTTGCCCAGACCCTTGAGCCAGGCTTCAGTGTGCGTCACCTTGCCAGGACCGTAGGTCGGTGTGCCCAGCAGTTTGCCGGTGATGCGACCATCGGCAGCAACTTCGGGCACTGCGGCGATCAGATTGTCGACGTTGAACAGCTTGGCAATCGGGGTGGTCACGAAACTGTTGGTGGCCGTGACGATGGCAACCAGGTCGCCGGCATCGAGATGCTTCTGCACGATTTGCATGGCTGCTGGTACCACGGCCGGTTTGACCACTTCTTCCATGAATTGCTGATGCCAGTCATCGAGTTGTTGGCGGCTGAATTGCGACAGCGTACCGAAGGCAAACTCCAGGTACTTCACTGGATCAAGCGTACCGGCCTGGTAATGGGCATACCAGGCATCGTTGGCGCGGCGGAATGCGTCGGCATCGATGGCGCCGGTACGTGCCAGAAATTCACCCCATTCATGGTCGGAGTCGAGCGGCAGGATGGTGTGGTCCAGGTCAAATAGAGCGAGATTCATGGCGTATGGTCTTCTGCTTCCTGTTGTAATAGATCGCGTAGTAGCGGCAGGGTGATCGGACGCTTGGTTTCCAGCGAAAATTGGTCAAGCGCGTCGAGCATGCGCGACAAGGAAGGCATGTCGCGCCGGTAATGCGTCAGTAAATAGGTAAAAATCGTCGGCGAAATCGTCATGCCGCGCAACTGCGCCGACTGCGTCAGGGCGGCGACCTTTTCATCGTCGGTCAAGCCGTGCAATTGATAGATCAAGCCCCAGCCGAGACGGGTGCGCAAGTCTTCGCGCACCTGTTGTTGCAGTTGTGCAGGCGGCAGCGCGCCGCTGCTGATCAGGTAGCCGCCCAGTTCACGAATCTGATTGAACAGATTGAAGGCGGCGATTTGGGCGGCGGGTGGTAATTGTTCGCAATCGTCCAGCAAATAACATTGCACTGCCGGATGGTAATCAAATTCGGTTTCCGCTGCAGTCGCAGTGATCAGGCGGCTGGCAGGATGGGCATGTGCCAGCGAATGCAGCAGGTGTGATTTGCCAGCGCCGTTCTCGCCCCACAGATAGATGAAGCGGTCATTGAGCGACGGCGGGGTGTGCGCCGCCAGGATGCCTTGCAGCCGTTGCAGCAATTCTGCATTCTGGCCGGTGACGAAGGTGTCAAACGTGGGCGGTTGCTGTGCGCTTAAATCCAGCAGTAGTTGTCTCATGGCTCGTTATTGTAGAAACTGCTGCTCAGGTAGTGGCGGCGCAGATGGCGTACCACCACTGACATGATGGCCGAGGCCGGCAATGCCAGCAGCACGCCGACAAAGCCGAACAGCTGACCGAAGGCCAGCAGCGCAAAGATCACCACCAGCGGGTGCAGGCCGATGCGTTCGCCCACCAGTTGCGGCGTCAAAATAAAACTTTCCAGCACCTGGCCCAGGCCATAAATGATGGCCACGGCAACCAGACCATCCCAGCCACTGAATTGCAACACGGCGGCAATCAGTGCCAGCACCAGACCCAATCCGAAGCCAACATAGGGGATGAAGACCAGCAAGCCGGTCAAGATGCCGACCGGCAGGGCGACATCAAAGCGGGCGATAATCAGCGCGGTCGAATAGTAGACTGCCAGGATCAGCATCACTAGCAATTGGCCGCGCAGGTACTGCGCCAGTAGATCATCGACTTCCTCGGTCATGACGCTGAGCTTGCTGACCCAGCGGCGCGGGATCATGCCGCGCAGACGCTTGATGAAAGAATGCCAGTCTTGCAACAAATAAAACAACACCATCGGAATGAACAGCAAATTGGCCAGCCAGGTCAGCAAGGCGGTGCCGCCAACCTTGACCGAGGACAGCACCGAGGCCCAGATTTCATCGCCACTGGTAGCCAGATGCTGGGCCAGGATCTTTTTGATGCCGGTCACATCGAGCCGCACATGGATGCCGTATTCGCTCAAACGTGGCGCTAGCGTGGCATTGAGTGTGTCGAGGAAATTGGGGATTTGCTGTTGCAACAGCGGTATTTCCTTGATCAGCACTGGCACGACCACCAGAATCAGCGCCATTACCATCAGCACCAGCAGCAGCACGACGATCAGTACCGCCAGCACACGCGGTAGAAAAAATCGCCCAAGGCGGCGGCGCGCCAGCCAGTCAACACCAGGGTTGAGGGCGTAGGCCAGGATCGCGGCGGTCACAAAGGGGCTCAACATCGGCCCCAGCAAAATGATGAGGCCGACCAAAAATAGCCCTAGAATGAGCCACAACAAGCTTTGTTTTTGTTCATCCGTGAAAGAAAAAGGCATGGAAATCGGGCTTTAGGCGAATCGGTTTGATAAAATCATGGTTTGAAATGCATTGCAGTTGTCGTTTATCTACTGCTACTCCTCTATTTTACCGCCTCTAGTGCCAATATCATCATGACTTCATCATCCAATGTTTCCCTTTCCTACCGCGACGCCGGTGTCGACATCGAGGCGGGTGACGCTTTGGTCGAGGCAATCAAGCCATTTGCCAAGCGGACAACGCGTGAAGGCGTGCTGGGCGGCATTGGTGGTTTTGGCGCTTTGTTCGAAATCAGCAAGAAATTCAAGGAGCCGGTACTGGTATCCGGTACCGACGGCGTCGGTACCAAGCTGAAGCTGGCGTTCATGCTCAATCGCCATGACACGGTCGGTATCGATCTGGTGGCCATGAGCGTCAACGATATTCTGGTGCAAGGCGCTGAGCCTTTGTTTTTCCTCGATTACTTTGCCTGCGGCAAGCTCGACGTGCCTAGTGCCACCGATGTCATCAAGGGCATTGCTCAGGGTTGTGAGCAAGCCGGTTGCGCCTTGATTGGCGGTGAAACTGCCGAAATGCCGAGCATGTATCCCGATGGCGAATACGATCTGGCCGGTTTTGCGGTCGGCGCCGTGGAAAAATCGAAGTTGATCGACGGCACCAAGATTGCACCAGGTGATGTGGTGCTCGGTCTTGCATCGTCGGGTGCCCATTCGAATGGTTATTCGCTGGTGCGCAAGATTCTGGAAGTCGCCAAGCCTGACCTGAATGCTGATTTCCATGGCCGCAAGCTGGCCGACGTGCTGATGGCGCCGACCCGCATCTACGTCAAGCCTTTGCTGGCCTTGATGGAGAGCATGGAAGTCAAGGGCCTGGTGCATATCACCGGCGGTGGTTTGGTGGAAAATGTGCCGCGCGTGCTGCAAGAGAATCTGACCGCGGTGTTGCATCGCGATGCCTGGACCATGCCGCCATTGTTCACTTGGCTGCAAGAGCATGGTGGTGTGGCCGATGCTGAAATGCACCGGGTCTTCAACTGCGGTATCGGTATGACTGTGATTGTGTCCAAGGAAAACGCCGACGCTGCCATCGCGCAATTGCAGGCGGCCGGCGAAACGGTCAGCCGTATAGGTGAAATCCGTGCGCGTGCCGAAGGCGAAGCGCAGACCATCGTGGTCTGAGTCTGAGATGTTCATGCCCGCAGTAATTGCGGGCAACAAAAAACGGCTGCCATTGATTCTGGCAGCCGTTTTTATGTGGACGTTAGCTGGTGGCGTTAGCCGTGTTGCTGCGCTTGTTCGCTATCATCGCCTTGGCCGGCCAGGGTTTGGCGCGGCACTACCGGTGCCTTGCTCAACAACGCCGGTGGCGGTGGCACGCGCACAGGCTGGCTGTGCACACTGCGGCTCGACAAGACGTTGGTCGTGGCTTCCGGTGCAGCATCCCAGATCGGATCATCGATCGCTTCAAACACCGACTTCAACTGTGCACCCCAGCTCTTGCGGATCATCTGAAAATACTGATTGGTTTCGTCGATGGTGACGAAGCGCGATACCGCCAGGCTGTCGGTGTCATACAGCAACAGGTCCAGCGGCAGGCCAACCGAAATATTTGAACGCAAGGTCGAGTCCATCGAAATCAGCGCGCATTTGGCAGCTTCGTCGAGCGAACTGTCGGGTGACACTACCCGGTCGATGATCGGTTTGCCATATTTGGCTTCGCCGATCTGGAAATAGGTGTTTTCGTCATGCGATTCGATAAAGTTGCCAGCCGAATACATCTGGAACAGACGGCAACGCTCGCCCTTGATCTGGCCGCCGAAAATGATGCTGACATTGAAGTCGATACCAAACTTGTTCAACTCTTCGGCATCGCGATCATGCACGGTGCGGATGGCATCACCGAGGATTTGCGCAGCCTCGTACATTGAGGTGGCGGTCCAGATGGTGTGGCCTTGGGAATTGGTCTTCTCGGCGACAATCTGGCGGATTGACTGAGAAATCGAAAGATTGCCAGCCGTCATCAAAACCATGACGCGTTCGCCCGGGTTTTCGTAGACATTCAATTTGCGGAACGTGCCGATATGGTCGACACCCGCGTTGGTACGCGAATCCGATAAGAAGACCAGGCCGTCGTTCAGGCGCATGGCAACGCAATAAGTCATGATGTGATGAAAATAATCGTAAAAGCCGAATTTTACAGGAAGCCCTGTCCGCACCGAATGCGAACAGGGGTGAAGTGTCGCTGACCTGACACATTATCGGCAATTTCTTGATACTTCTTAAGTACTGGCGGGTAGTTTTTTCATTGCTGTTTTATTTATGCTGCCAAAGGAACAAGAAAATCCTTACTGATTCTGTTGCCCAATTCAAAGATGCGTTCCAGAAACACGGTCAGATAATCATGCAGGCCGGCCTCAAGTACTTCTTCGATACGGCTGAACTTGAGATCGGCATTGAGCTTGCCGGCAAAGCGTTCGGTGTCGGCCGAGACATCGTTGCGGACATTGCTCAGATTGCGTAATACCTGATCCATGCAAGCGGCCAGCGAACGCGGCATGTCGGCGCGCAGGATCAACAGTTCGGCCACGCGTTCCGGGGTGATCACATCGCGATACACCTTGCGGTAAATCTCGAAGCCGGAAACTGAACGCAAAATCGCCGCCCAGTAATAGAAGTCGATCTGATTGTCCTGACCTTTGCTACCCTGGCTTTGCGACTGCGTTTTTTGCTGACCTTGTTGCTGACTCTGCTTGGCCTGGGTTTCCTTGGCGCCGTGGAATTTGACGTCAATGATGCGCGCGGTATTGTCAGCGCGTTCCAGGAAGGTGCCCAGACGAATGAAGTGAAACGCTTCATCCTTGAGCATGGTGCCGATGGTGACGCCGCGCGACAAATGCGAGCGATGTTTGACCCATTCAAAGAATTCACTGGGATTTTGTTCCAGCGCATCGGTCGTCAGATAACTCTGCATCTTGATCCAGGTAGCATTCTGGATTTCCCAGGCTTCCGTGGTCAGTGCGCCGCGCATGGCACGCGCGTTTTCGCGGGCCTGTTTGAGGCAGGAGGCGATGGACGACGGATTGCTGGGGTCGCGCACCATGAAGTTGATCACATCCTTTTGCGTCAGGGCGTCGTACTTCTCGTTGTAACCATACAGCAGCTCGGAAATGCCGAGCACGGCGCGCCAGCCTTGTTCGGCGTCATCGGTCGATTGTGGCAGCAGCGCGGTTTGTACATGCACGTCGAGCATGCGGGCAGTGTTTTCAGCGCGTTCGGTATAGCGCGCCATCCAGAATAAGCTATCAGCGGTTCGGCTCAACATCGTTTATTTCTCCAGAATCCAGGTGTCCTTGGTGCCGCCGCCTTGCGACGAATTCACCACCAGCGAGCCGTCCTTGAGCGCCACGCGCGTCAGGCCGCCCTTGACCATCGAAACATTCTTGCCAGACAGCACGAATGGCCGCAAGTCAAGATGGCGCGGCGCAATGCCGGACTCGACATAGGTCGGGCAGACCGACAGCGCCAGCGTTGGCTGGGCAATATAGCCATCCGGTTTGGCGATGATGCGCTGGCGGAAATCTTCGATTTCCTGTTTGGTCGAGGCCGGTCCCACCAGCATGCCGTAGCCGCCGGCACCGTGGACTTCCTTGACCACCAGCTTTTCCAGATTGGCCAGCGTGTAGGACAGGTCTTCCTTCTTGCGGCACTGATAAGTGGGCACGTTGTTGAGGATCGGCTCTTCCGACAGGTAGAACTTGATCATATCCGGTACATAGGGATAGATCGATTTGTCATCGGCCACGCCGGTGCCGATGGCATTGGTCAGCGTCACCTTGCCGGCGCGATAGGCTGCCAGCAAACCAGGCACGCCGAGCGAGGAATCGGCGCGGAAGGCGAGCGGATCGAGATAGTCGTCGTCGATGCGGCGGTAGATCACGTCAACCCGTTTCGGGCCGCGGGTGGTGCGCATGTAGACGGTATTGTCCTTGACGAACAGGTCCTGGCCTTCGACCAGTTCGACGCCCATTTGTTGCGCCAGGAACGCATGCTCAAAATAGGCCGAGTTGTACATGCCCGGCGTCATCACTACCACCGTCGGATCAATCACGCCGACCGGCGCAACTGAACGCAAATTGTCGAGCAGCATGTCGGGATAATGATCGACCGGTGCGATCTTATGTCGCGTAAACAATTCCGGGAACAGGCGCATCATCATCTTGCGGTTTTCCAGCATGTAGGACACGCCGGACGGTACCCGCAGATTGTCTTCCAGTACGTAGAACTCACCTTCGCCGGCACGCACGATGTCGACTCCGGCGATATGGGCGTAGATGTCGGAGGCGACATCGACATCCTGCATCTCGGGCCGGTATTGCGCGTTCTGCAAAATCTGCTCGGCTGGAATGATGCCCGCCTTGATGATTTTTTGCCCGTGGTAAATATCGTGGATGAACATGTTCAGCGCTTTGACGCGCTGCACCAGTCCTGCTTCGAGCTTGCTCCATTCGGCGGCATGAATGATGCGCGGAATAATGTCGAATGGAATCAACCGTTCAGTGCCGGCGTCATTGCCGTAGACCGCGAAGGTAATGCCGACTCGACGGAAGATCAGGTCGGATTCTGCGCGCTTGCGGGCAATCGTTTCAGCCGATTGGGAAGACAGCCAGGTCGCAAATTCACCATAATGTTTGCGGACGGAAACGCTGTCACCGGTGTACATCTCGTCAAAAAAGTTTGCCATAAATTTGCTTCGTTTCGGGTGCGACTGCGGAGGAAATTTCTTATTTATGCTGGTGTGGATCTGCTGATTTTTACTGGGCTAACGTCGTCTGCGCAGTCATCCTCATCGCTGGTGGTGGTCATGACAGACTATCACGCCAATTCTATATTTGGACAGAAAAAGTTGCGTGTCGGCAGCGGCTGTAATGACGTCAGCGAGGTTGGATGGCAATGGATGACTGTGCGTGCGAATGACAAACTCCTTTCTGTTCATGCCCACGGCGTGGGTGCCGGTACCGCAGCGGGTGCGGGCATGTCGATGGTGGTGAAATCGGCCGGGCTGGCGATTTCGAGGTATTCCATGTCGGGCGAATAATCGAACAAAAAATGCACGATGCCAGGACGCTGGTGGACGCAATCGCCTGTCTTGACCAGGGTGACCTGGTCCTCGTACATGAAGCGCGCCCAGCCCTTCAACATGATGACAATGTGAAAATTGGCTTCGTGCCGATGCCAGCCGGTGCCGGCCTCAGGCGCCAGATTGGCCTTGACCAGTTGCGCCACGACCTGGCCGCCGGTGGCGGCGGCAATGCCCAGGTCGCGGTACAGAAAAAAGTCGCGTAAGCCACCCGATTCGTAGGGTGTGTCACCCGCGCTGACATGAGAAAAAACATTCAAGGCAGTTGGCGTTGTTGTGGCTACTGTATTCATCACTCTCATCCTTTCAGCGGTGTCCCGCATGATTCGATTGCGAATTACCTCTCGTGTGTCTCCTCTGCCTGCACCATTGGTTTATGGTCGCGCAGAAGGCGATAAACCGGTTTTTAAAATTCAACATCCAGTTCGTCGATGTCCTCCGGCTCTTTCTTGGCTGCTGCAATCCACTCCTGCATTTCCGGCATCGCCATGATGCGTTTGCTGTAGGCGGCACAGATGGGTTCCAACGCAATGTCATAGGTGATGAAACGGGTGATCACCGGCGCGTACATTGCATCCGCCATGCTGCGCTCACCAAACAGGTAGGGGCCACCGTAGGTCGCCAGGCACTCTTTCCAGATTGTTGTGATGCGCTGGATATCGGCCTGTGCACGTGACCACACTTTGAATTTGGGAAAGTGGGCTTTGAGGTTCATCGGCAGCGCCGAGCGCAGCGCGCTGAAGCCGGAATGCATTTCGCCGCAAATCGCACGGCAGTGTGCGCGTGCGGCCTGGTCGGCTGGCAGCAGCTTGGCCGACGGGCGGACTTCGTTCAGATATTCGGCGATGGCCAGCGTGTCCCACACCAAGATATTGCCGTGCTTGAGACTGGGAACCAGTATCGACGACGACAACAGCAGGATTTCGGCGCGAGCATCGGGATCGTCCGGCGAGACGATGTCTTCGTGAAACGGCAGACCGGCAAATTTGGCCAGCAGCCAGCCACGCATGGACCACGAAGAATAATTCTTGCTGGTAATGCGCAAAGTCGTTTTAGGCATGTCAGTCCTTTATCTCTATGTGTGCTTCTGACTTTGGCGCGTCAATTCATTGACGCGCTGTTTTTGCGTGGACGCGTCCGTGATGCGCAGTGTTACTCCCGCTCTCTTGCAAAGGGCGTGCCAGCCACGCAAGGCTGATCGCAAGCGGTCTGCGACCAAGTTCGCATACTCATGAGGATGTCGTGCTACGCAGGAGTTCAGTGGCATGCATATTGCATCGAGCAGGAGACTGGTGATAACAGAAAGAATGGATTGTCTATGACAAATATTTACCAGGCATATCAGCAATATGTTGATGCTACCGATCCATTGCGCGCCTCGGCACGGCTGGCAGCGCCGTTTCTTGGGCATACCTGGCCAGGTATGCCGATCAATTTGGGCCTGCGCAAACTGGCTGCGGCCTATGAGGTTTTTGCGCGCACCCAGCTCACGCATGTCAGGCCGCCGTTCGCCATTGACAGCGTCGAGGATGGCGGTTGCACCGTTGCGGTGCAAGAGCAGGTGGTTGACCAGACACCTTTCTGCACCTTGTTGCGTTTTCGCAAGGAAAACGCAACCGAGCAACCGAGTGTGTTACTGGTGGCGCCGATGTCAGGGCACTTTGCCACGCTGTTACGCGGCACTGTCAAGACGCTGTTGCGCGATCATGACGTCTACATCACCGATTGGCACAATGCGCGCGATATTGCGCTGGAACATGGCCGCTTCGGGCTGGACGAATATGTCGCCCATTTGGTGCGCTTTCTGCAAAAAATCGGGCCCGGTGCGCATATCGTCGCCGTTTGCCAGCCGACCGTCGCTGCCATCACAGCGGTGGCAGCCATGGCCGAGGCCAACGATGCAGCGCAACCGCGCAGCATGACATTGATGGCAGGTCCGCTCGATACACGCGTCAATCCAACTACCGTCAACGAGCTGGCCAAGAGCAAACCGATCGAATGGTTTGAGTCGAATCTGGTCAGCACCGTGCCGGCACGCCATGCTGGCGGCGGTCGTCGGGTTTATCCCGGCTTTCTGCAATTGACCGCGTTCATGAACATGAACTTGAACCGCCATGTCGACGCGTTCCGCAATCTATACAACTATCTGATTGAAGACGAGCACGACAAGGCCGAAGCAATCAAGGTGTTTTATGAAGAATACTTTGCCATGTCGGACTTGCCGGCCGAGTTTTACCTGGAGACCGTGCGCAAGGTATTTCAGGAACATGCGTTGCCGTTGGGAAAATTGACCTATCAAGGCAGTCCGGTCAATCTCAAGGCAATCCGGCGTACTGCCTTGTTCACCGTCGAGGGTGAAAAGGATGATATCTGTGCGGTCGGTCAAACCGTGGCTGCACAAGATATGTGCAGTAATATCAGGCCTTACATGCGGCTGCACCATGTTCAAACATCGGTGGGGCATTATGGCGTCTTCAACGGGCGTCGCTGGGAAAATGAAATCTATCCACGCCTACGGGATTTCATTAATATGCACCAGCGGTGATCATAGGCACTGGCCGCGTATGATCCGATGTCAGACGGGATGACATTAGCGCGTTCGCAGGCCCGGTGTTGCACATCTTTCAGTTCAAACTTGCTTTGTTGTAAAGGATACTCATGTCAATTCATGTTGCGCTCAATCATGTCACGTCTTATCACTATGACCGCGCAATCAATCTGGGACCGCAGATCGTGCGTCTGCGTCCAGCGCCGCATTGCCGTACCCGTATTCTGAGTTACTCGCTGCGCATTCTGCCGCAGCCGCATTTCATCAACTGGCAGCAAGACCCGCAAGCCAATTACATGGCACGCTTGGTGTTTCCGGAGAAGACGACGGAATTTCGCATCGAAGTCGATCTGGTGGCCGAAATGTCGGTCATCAATCCGTTCGACTTCTTCCTGGAGCCGTATGCCGAGCAAATCCCTTTCGACTATGCCAGCGAATTGCTCAACGAACTGGCACCGTATCGCAAGACCTTGCCTTTGACGCCGCTGTTTCAAAAAATGCTCGATGGCATTTCGCGCGAAAAGGTGCGTAGCGAAGATTTTCTGGTGGCGTTGAACCAGAAGCTGGCCAATTCCGTCAATTACACGATCCGTATGGAGCCCGGTGTGCAGACGCCGGAACAGACGCTCAAGCTGGGTTCCGGTTCTTGTCGCGATTCGTCGTGGTTGCTGGTGCAATTGCTGCGTCATCTGGGACTGGCGGCGCGTTTCGTGTCGGGCTATCTGATTCAATTGACGGCCGATCAAAAATCGCTCGATGGCCCGTCCGGCCCTGAAGCCGATTTCACCGACCTGCATGCATGGTGCGAAGTCTATCTGCCCGGCGCTGGCTGGGTCGGCCTGGATCCAACCTCGGGCCTGTTTGCCGGCGAAGGCCATATTCCGCTGTCGTGCACGCCCGAACCGTCGTCGGCGGCGCCCGTCAGCGGCATGGTTGATCCCTGCGAAGTGGAATTCGAGCACAAGATGAGCGTGGCGCGCATCTGGGAAGCACCGCGCGTGACCAAGCCATACAGCGAAGCGCAATGGAGCCGGATTGAGGAACTCGGCCACCTGATCGATGACGATCTTGATGCGCTCGATGTGCGTTTGACCATGGGCGGCGAACCGACCTTCGTGTCGCTCGATCATCCCGATGAGCTGGAGTGGAATACCGCCGCCATGGGTGACACTAAGAAGCCGCTGGCGGCCGATCTGTATCACCGCATGCGCGAAAAATATGCGATCCAGGGCTTGCCGCATTTCGGTCAGGGAAAATGGTATCCGGGCGAGCAATTGCCGCGCTGGGCCTTGAACTGTTACTGGCGTCGCGACGGCCAGCCGATCTGGCGCAACCGTGATCTGATTGGCGATGAAACCGTGGCCAACGTCAAGCAGGACGACATCACCGAACGGTTCCTGCAGGGCGTGGCATCACGTTTGTCGCTCGATGGCAAGCATGTGTTTTCTGCCTACGAAGACGTGTTCTATTACATGTGGCGCGAGCGCCGTCTACCCGGCAATGTTGATCCTTTTGACTCCCGCCTGGATGACAAGCAGGAGCGCGAGCGCCTGATGCGGGTGTTTTCGCGCGGGCTGGAAAAAGTCTCCGGCCATGTGCTGCCAGTGGCACGCCGGCCAGATAATCTCGGTTGGCAGACGGGGGCCTGGTTCCTGCGCAGTGAGCGCTGCTACTTGTATCCTGGTGATTCACCGATGGGCTATCGACTGCCGCTCGATTCGCTGCCCTGGGCCAACGAAATCGATTATCCCTACGTCCATCCAGCAGATCCGACCCAGGCTTTCCCGGCCTTGCCATCGGCCGCCGAGATTCGACGCCAATATGCCGGCCGCAGCGCCGAACCGCTGGCCAATGAGGCCGCGTTATCGTCTTTGCAAGATTACTATGCAGCGCGCCGCAATATCGGTTTTTCCAGTGCCACTGCCAGTAGCAAAGCCGCCAACAAGGCGGGAAGTGCGACCACGACCATGGCTGCCAAGGCAGTGCTGGGCAGCGCCACCAGCAGCGTGCCACAAGCGTTTGAATCGGCCAGCGACATCACGCGCACAGCGCTGTGCGCTGAAGTGCGCAATGGCGTGCTGTATTTGTTCATGCCGCCACTGACGCAACTGGAAAACTATCTGGAGTTGGTCGCCGCAATCGAAGCCACCGCCGAGCAATTGCAGCAGCCGGTGTTGATGGAAGGTTACGAGCCGCCGCATGATCCGCGCGTCCGCAAGTTCAGCGTCACGCCTGATCCTGGCGTGATCGAAGTCAATATTCAACCAGCCGACAACTGGCGCGATCTGGTCAACCAGACCACGCATCTGTATGATGCCGCGCGTGCCTCGCGTCTGACCACCGAAAAATTCATGCTCGATGGTCATCATTCCGGCACCGGCGGCGGCAATCACATGGTCATGGGGGGGGCTACCACCAGCGATTCGCCGTTCCTGCGCCGGCCCGATCTGTTGCGCAGTCTGATCAGCTATTGGAATAACCATCCCTCGCTGTCTTATCTGTTCTCGGGCATGTTCATCGGACCGACTTCACAAGCGCCACGGGTGGATGAAGCACGCAATGATTCGACTGCCGAAATCGAGCTGGCCTTTGCCGAAATGGAAAAGCAGACCGCGCTCGGTGGTTGTGCACCCTGGCTGGTCGACCGTTTGTTGCGCAATCTGTTGATCGATGTCACCGGCAATACCCATCGCGCCGAATTCTGCATCGACAAACTGTACTCGCCGGACAGCGCCACCGGCCGCCTCGGTTTGCTGGAATTGCGCGCCTTCGAAATGCCACCGCATGCGCGCATGAGCCTGACCCAGCAATTGTTATTGCGTGGTCTGGTGGCGCGTTTCTGGAAGACGCCTTACAAGCCGACACGACTGGTGCGCTGGGGCACCGAATTGCACGACCGTTTCCTGCTGCCGCATTTCATCTGGCAAGATTTCAGCGATGTCATGGAAGATATGCAGGAAGCTGGCTATGCCATGCAGGCGGACTGGTTTGCGCCGCATTTTGAGTTCCGTTTTCCCAAGATCGGCGACTATGCGGTCAAGGGTATGGAATTGGAATTGCGCACCGCGCTCGAACCTTGGCATGTGCTGGGCGAGGAAAACAGTGCCGGCGGCACGGCGCGTTATGTTGATTCGTCACTGGAACGGCTACAGGTGAAAGTCAGCGGCATGGCGCCTGATCGTTATGTGCTGACCTGCAATGGTGTCTCGGTGCCATTGCAACCCACTGGCGTGGTTGGTGAGTTTGTCACCGGCGTGCGCTATCGGGCATGGCAACCGCCATCGGCACTGCATCCGACCATCGGCATTGACTCACCGTTGACCTTCGATCTGGTCGATACCTGGAATGGCCGCAGTCTGGGTGGTTGCCAATACCACGTGGTGCATCCGGGCGGGCGTAGTTACGAAACCTTTCCGGTGAATGCCTTCGAAGCAGAAAGCCGTCGTTTGGGGCGTTATTTCCGTCTCAATCACACGCCGGGAAAGATCGAAGTTACTGCATCAAGAGCCGCAATCGAGTTCCCATTTACGTTAGACTTGCGACATTACTGATACCGCTGGTTGCACTGGCGGCTTAGTGAGCCCTTACGTTACCCGATTAGCGACGCCCGTCGTCATTGCCAGCCTGGCATGACGACGGGTGGCGCGTCCCCGAATCTTATGTCTCAGCGCCTTTTGCATAGCTATACCGCCGACGCCGATCGTTACGACGAGATGTTGGCCGCCGACGGCAGTCTGCGTCCGCATTGGCGCACGCTGATTGATCAGCTCGAAAATCTTACTCCGGACATGATGCGCCGACGTGCCGAAGAGGTGCGCGAAGCGATCGCCTCCGATGGCATGACGTACAACGTGTATGCCGATCCACAGGGCGCCAACCGGCCCTGGGAACTGGATTTGTTGCCGCAGATTGTTGCTGCCGATGAATGGCGCAGCTTGTCGGCTGCGGTCACGCAGCGGGCGCGTCTGCTCAATGCGGTACTGGGCGATCTGTATGGCAAGCAGCAATTGCTGGCCGATGGCTTGCTGCCGCCGGCGCTGATATTTGGTCAGCATGGCTATCTGTGGCCCTGCCGCAATGTGGATCCACCGGGCGGCGTGCATTTGCATCTCTATGCAATTGACCTGGCGCGTTCGGCTGACGGTAACTGGTGGGTCATTGCTGACCGTACCCAGGGGCCGTCCGGTTCCGGTTACGCCTTGCAAAATCGCCAGATCATGACGCGCGCCTTGCCGGAAGCCATGCGCGACATGCATGTGCAACCCCTACTCAATTATTTCCACGCGCTGCATCAATGTCTGACACGGCTGGCACCGACCAGCGGCGAACCGCCGCTGGTGGTATTGCTCACGCCAGGTCCATACAACGAAACCTATTCGGAACATGCATTTCTGGCGCATACGCTGGGTTTCCCGTTGGTCGAAGGGGTCGATCTGACGGTGCGCGGCGAGATGGTGTTCTTGAAGACGCTGACCGGTTTGCGCCGCGTGCACGCCATCATGCGGCGTCTCGATGACGACTATTGCGATCCGCTTGAATTGCGCTCCGATTCGGCGCTCGGTATTCCCGGTCTGACGCAGGCGGCGCGTTCTGGCAACGTGCTCATTGCCAATGCACTCGGCAGCGGCGTGCTGGAATCGACCGCCTTGCACGGTTTCTTGCCGGCGATTTGCCAGCGTCTGCTGGGAGAAGAATTGGCGCTGCCTGCAGTGGCATCGTGGTGGTGCGGCGAAAAGCCGGCGCTGGAATACACCTTGGCGCATCTGGAAGAATTAGTGATCATGCCGGCGTTTCCCTCGATGCGCATGCAACCGGTGTTCGGCCACACACTGAGCGGACAGGCGCGGCGCAACTTGATCGAGAGTCTGCAAGTGCAGCCGCATGCTTATGTGGCGCAAGAGTGGGTGCGCTTGTCGCAGGCACCGGTGCTGTCGCGCAGCGGCGATTCGCGCTTGATGAGTCGTACCGTCAGTTTGCGCGTGTTTGCTGCTGCCGATGGCATGGGCGGTTACCACGTCATGCCGGGCGGGCTGACACGGGTGGCGCAGCGGCAACGGCGCGATGTGGTGTCGATGCAGCAAGGCGGCACCAGCAAGGATGTCTGGATTTTGGGCGATAACGTCAATGCACATAGCGCGGTTGCAGTCGGGCCAGGTACGATGAGTGATCCGGTGGTGCGGACTTCGGAACTGATTCGCACCACTGTCGACGTGTCATCGCATGCGGGCGAAAATTTATTCTGGATGGGCCGTTACACCGAACGCACCGATAATCTGGCGCGGCTGTTGCGCACTACCTTGCAAAGCACTACCGAATCGCAAATCGAAAACCGCACCATCCTGAGCAGTGTCAGCGAAATTTGCGGCCATCTCGGCATCCTGATGCCCAAGTCAGGACAGGCGCATCCGACTGTGACCGCCTTGCAGCAAAGCATGCGTGCAGCGATCTCGGACCCGAGTGCCGTCATCAGCATCGCGACGCATTTGCGTCATCTGCATCACTCCGGCTATCAGGTGCGCGAACATCTGTCGCTCGATAACTGGCAAGCCTTGAACCGCATGCCGGCGATGGTCTATGAAAAGATGAACTCGCCGACCGCGATTCTCAATGTGCTCACCCATGTCATCCAGGGTTGCTCTGGTCTGGCCGGTCATGCCTTGGACGACATGACGCGCGACGAGGGCTGGCAATTCCTGATGATCGGGCGCCATATTGAGCGCATGGTACATCTGGCCAATCTGTTCGATCAGTTCCTGCAACTGGAGCCGCTGCGCCAGAACGCTGCATTGACCTGGCTGCTGGAATCGTCGAGCAGCATCGTCACTTATCGGGTGCGTTATCGGCGCACGCCAGAATGGTTGCAGGTATTGCATTTGCTGGTGTTCGATGTCAGCAATCCACATAGCATTGCCTATCAATTCCGCATGTTGCAACACTATCTGACCGACATCGCACAACAGCTCGGCATCCTCAGCATGAACATTCCGGGGCATTTGAGCGAGCAGCTCAATGAAATGCTGTTGACAGATTTTGCGCGTGACGCTGCCGCATCTGAACTGGCCAATGCGCGCCTGATTCAATTGATGCGGGAAGCGACGGGTGCAGGTTATTCGCTCACCGACGATCTGGCGCGGCATTTCTTTACGCCGCTCAGCGTGCCGGTCAGCCAAGGGGTATGACGATGCACTACGTCACCTATCACATCGTCCACGAAACCAGCTACGAATACGCCGTGCCGGTGCGGCTGTCACATCAAGTGTTGCGCCTGACGCCGCGTTCGCTGCCATGGCAGACCTGCACCTCGCATACGATCAACATCCTGCCAGCGCCGCAGAATGTGACTTGCTTCTTCGACAGCTTTGGCAATGCACTGCAATCGTTGTCGCTCGATCAGGATCACTCCAGCCTGGAAGTGCATGCCGAATCCTGGGTGGAAATCCTGTCGCGGCCATTTCTGATCGAGACACCACCATGGGAACAGGTGGCTGAAACCATGTCGTATCGTGCTGGCCGTCTGTTGTCACCCGATATGCTGGAAGCATCCTGTTTCTTGTTTGAGTCTTCCCATGTCAGGATCAAGCGCGAGTTCGCCCGCTATGCTGCCGAATGTTTTGTGCCGGGCCATTCGTTACTGGATGGCGTTGGCAATTTGATGCGGCGCATCTTCAACGAATTCACATTTGATCCGCTGGCCACCACGGTATCGACCCCGGTGACCGACGTGTTCGCCAGCAAGCGTGGCGTGTGTCAGGATTACGCCCACTTCATGTTGTCTTGCCTGCGCTCGATGGGCTTGGCCGCGCGCTATGTCAGCGGATATCTGCTGACGCAGCCGCCACCGGGGCAGGCGCGTCTGATCGGCGCCGATGCTTCGCATGCCTGGGTGTCGGTATATTGCCCGGGTAGCGACGGCAAACCTGGCTGCTGGATCGATGCTGATCCGACCAATGGCATCTTCCCTGACTCCAGCCATATCACGTTGGGCTGGGGCCGCGACTTTCTCGATATTTCGCCGTTGCGCGGGGTGCTGATCGGCGGCGGTCAGCAGACCATGCAGGTAGCGGTGACCGTGACGCCGGCCGAAGAAATGCCGGGTTTGCCATTTGCGCGTTGAGGCCAGAGATAGGATAGGCGGTGCCTATGCGCCTCTGTAGTCGTGGTGCCGATACTCTGCGCTGGTTCTATGATTGGCGTCCATCCGCCGCATATGGCGGCGCCAGTCAGTAGCAGCTTGCGCAGTTGCCTTGGGCTTGGCTTGAACTTGCGCGAGCACATAGCGCGACACTTTCTGTACCAGTTCAACCGTCAGTGGTTGATCGGCCCGGG
>Ga0066798_10000253_pt1 | contig 29972 bp, 25 predicted proteins | sample PersoiDNA2013203_FD_70961 | JGI IMG/M metagenome (GOLD analysis project Ga0066798, IMG submission 70961) | Permafrost soil microbial communities from the Arctic, to analyse light accelerated degradation of dissolved organic matter (DOM) -... | ecosystem: Environmental > Terrestrial > Soil >... | reverse complement strand
TTTTCGCGATTTTCTAAAGCAGAATCAAGCTCTTGATCTGCCTGTGCCGGTCCCTTTCGAGGTGCAACCGCAACCGTTGGCACCTATGGCCGAGGAGAACTTGGTTCAATCTGGTTCTACACCGGTCAGTGCGGCTGAAAAAACACCCTCGTATCAATTCGAGTCATTCTCTGATGAAATATTGAAGAAATGGACACACTCGAAGTGGCTGCGTGCATGGCGGTTGTCACCGGAGGAGTTCGTTAGAGAACATCGTTTGAATCCTCGGGAATGGGCCGAAAAAGTTGATTCCCTTGGCAATGTCAGGGTCGCAGCATCAAGCGCAGCCGATCGGCCGTCAGGTGTAATAGCCGGGCGCACAAGGGGCGAGCGAGTTGGCCGCCCTGGCAACGACAGGACGGTTGCGCCAAGGATAAACCGTGGGCCGCCAACCGAAATCACTGAAGACTTACTGGATCAATGGCGATTGTTCGCTCACAACCATCCTGGGCCCGGGAATCAAAGGGATTTTCTCCACTTATGGAACGTGAAGCCCCGCGATTGGGTTAGTTATGTCGATGCGGAGGGTAAGGTCATCAAGGCTGCACCGGCCAATGATAATCGCATGGGCAGTGTTGCTGCGGCGCCAGGACCGGAAGCACAAGTTTTTGCAACAGCGCGACAGCATTCGTCACGAATGAACTTGGCGCCTGAATACAAACGACCACGCAATTATGCCGCAACGCCATTACCGAGTAGATGAGTCCTTGCCTGATGGTTCAGTGCTTGATCTAATGTTGCACCGAGCATCCGGCGATCACCTGGTCAAGGTAAGCGACATCGCAAATTAAAAACCATCCTGTCCGTAATCACGGAGAGGATGGTTTTTGTTTGCTTCTAGCGACAGGAAAGGGCCTGTTTGCTGGCCCAACCATAATTACATCCGCAGATTAGCGATCGCCATACGAACGGCGTGCGCCGTCGGAACGTGCGCCGCCACCCTTGTAGCCGCCGCTGCCTTCCTTGCGTGGACCACCAGCTGCCGGCTTGTTGGCGCCGAAGGTGCGACCACCGCCGTTGCCACCGGCACGCGGTGGGCTGCTGCGATTTTCACCTGGGCGCCAGCCACCTGGCTTGCGACCGGTGCGTGCTGGTGCAGCTGTCTTCTTGGGTTCGAAACCTTCAATCACATCAACTGGAATCGGTTGCTTGGTAAAGCGTTCGATGCGTTTGACGTGCATACCTTCGGCGTGGTTGACCAGCGAAACGGCTACACCGTTACGACCGGCACGACCAGTACGGCCGATACGGTGGACATAGTCTTCCGGGAACTTTGGCAGATCGTAGTTGAATACGTGGGTAATGCCTGGCACGTCGATGCCGCGTGCAGCGACATCGGTTGCTACCAGTACACGCACTTGACCGCGACGCATGCCGTCGAGCGTGCGATTACGTGCGCCTTGATGCATGTCGCCATGCAGTGCGGCAGCAGCGAAACCGGCGATGTTCAGACGGTCAGCGATGGTATCGGCATCGCGCTTGGTGGCGGTGAAGACCACGGCTTGATCCATGGTGACGTCACGCAGCAGATGATCGAGCAGGCGATTCTTGTGCGACAGGTCGTCGACAAAGTGCACGCGCTGGGAGATGTTTTCATGCTTGGTGGCGGAACCGGCGATCTGGATGATCTGCGGTGCATTGGTAATGCGCTTGGCCATGTTGCCGACGACGCCATCGAGCGTTGCCGAGAACAGCATGGTTTGGCGTGTGGCTGGTGTGGCAGCAACGATCTTTTCGATATCGTCGATGAAACCCATGTCCAGCATGCGGTCAGCTTCGTCCAGCACGAGGATTTGCAGTTCGGAAAAATCGATCTTTCCCGAATCCATATGGTCGATCAAGCGGCCCGGTGTGGCCACCAGAATTTCCGGATTGCGCGACAGCAATTGCATTTGCTTAGGATAAGGCATGCCACCCAGAATCGACACTGCCTTGATACGGCGCATATGGGCGCAGTATTTGTCAGTGGCGGTGGTCACTTGCAGGGCCAGTTCACGGGTTGGCGTCAACACCAGCATCTTCGGCTGGGCTGCACGGAAACGTGGACGGTCGCCGCGCGAGCGGGCAGCCTGGGCTTCTTGATTTGGTGTCTTGGTGCTTGGTGCATCTGGTGGCAGCGAAGCGAACTTGTGCAGCGCCGGCAGCATGAAGGCGGCAGTTTTGCCAGAGCCCGTCTGCGACGACACCAGCAAATCCTTGCCGGCGATAGCGGCTGGGATGGCTTGCTCTTGCACCGAGGTTGGCTTGGTGTAGCCGGCGTCGGTCAAGGCTTTGATAATCAGCGGGTGCAGGCCAAGTGCTTCAAACGTTGTGGATTCTTCAACAGTCATGTGTTCTTTCGGTTTATATATGAGCGCCAGACAAATGCAATGCAGCGCAAACGTTTGCGAGTAAACGCAACGTGCGCATGCCAAATGCGGTGAACGCAAAAAAGCAACGCCAACCAACGAAATGACTATAAAAAACAAAGAAATTTCGGCACAAAAGCTTTGCGCCGGGACGGTGTCATAAGGAGACACTCAAGGCGGGAGGGCTTTTACTACGTACTGTCGTATGTCTAGCGCGACAGTTAGGGCTTGCGAAGCTACTAAGTAAAACTTGCTAACTGACATCGGCCTGCAAAAAAGGACAACCGTTGCAGATTGTCCAAGGCTTGACATGCTAGTCAGTGAATGTGCACCCTTACTGCAATGCACAAACCGAATAATACACGAAAATACCCGGTTTGGCACGCTTGCTATTTGAGAATAATTTATTCCTGAATTATTCCGAGATGCCGCCGACGACGCGCGAGAAACCGCCATCGACATAGGTAATTTCACCGGTAATGCCATTGGCCAGATCCGATAACAGGAACGCAGAAGCATTGCCGACATCGTCGATGGTTACATTGCGGCGCAACGGAGCATGCTCAGAAACGAAGCCGAGGATTTTGCCAAAACCTTTAATGCCGCTGGCAGCCAGGGTCTTGATTGGGCCGGCCGAGACGCCATTGACGCGCACGCCCTTGGGGCCGAGCGATTCAGCCAGATAACGCACGCTGGCTTCCAGCGATGCCTTGGCCAGACCCATGGTGTTGTAATTTGGAACCACGCGCTCGGAGCCCAGGTAAGTCAGTGTCAGCAGCGCCGAATTCGGACGCAGCATCGGCAACGCCGCCTTTGCCATAGCCGGGAAGCTGTAGGCCGAGATGTCGTGGGCGATCTTGAAGCCTTCGCGCGACAGACCTTCCAGGAAGTCACCGGCAATCGCTTCGTTTGGCGCGAAGCCGATCGCATGGACCAAACCATCCAATTGATTCCAGGACTTACCCAGATCGGCGAACAAGGCATTGATTTGCTCATCGCTGCCGACGTCGCAATCAAAAATCAGCTTGCTGTCGAATTCGTCCGCAAATTTGGTAATGCGGTCCTTGAAGCGTTCGCCGACATAGGTGAACGCCAGCTCTGCGCCTTCGCGTTTGCAGGCCTGGGCGATGCCATAGGCAATCGAACGATTGGATAACAAACCTGTAATCAGGATTTTCTTGCCTTGCAAAAATGCCATGTTGACTCCGAGTGATGCGCTGGGCTGCCGCGAACAAGCCGCGTTTGGCCAGATGCAATAAAGGGGATTCCGGTTCCGGGCAAGTACCGCTTGCTTTGGTTTTTGTCCGAACTGGCCAAGATTGTAGGGGCTTGCAGCGATGGCGGCAACTTTTGCAGATTTGCCTACTTCGTAGTTTTGCTATCGACAACGGACCGATTCGGTAAAATACTAATAATATTTCGCTGCCTAATGCCGTATCTGGCAAGCTCAACCTCTACAGGAATTCGATTTTTATCGCTCCCATGCGTCTATTATTTTCGTTGTTCCTGTTGCCGGCTGCCTTGCTGGGCGCGCTTGGCACGTCTAGACCGGCGCACGCCGCGCATGCTTTTTCACTGTACGATACTCCCAAGTATCCCGCCGGATTCAGCCATTTTGACTATGTCAATCCGGATGCGCCCAAACGCGGCACCTTGTATCTGGCCAATCCCGACCGTCGCAGCAGTTTCGATAAATTCAATCCGTTCTCGCTCAAGGGCGTCGCCGCTGCCGGCGTGTCGACACTGATGTTTGAGACGCTGGCCGTCAGTTCTTCCGATGAAGTGGCGACCATGTACGGTTTGCTGGCCGATGACATGAAGCTGGCGCCCGATCGCCTGGCGATGACATTCCACCTCAATGCGCAGGCGCGCTTCAACAATGGCGATCCGGTTACTGCGGCCGACGTCAAGTATTCCTACGACACACTGATGGCCAAGGGCGCACCGCAATTCAAGTCGATGTTTGCCGACGTCAAGCAATGCGTGGTGGTCGATGCGCAAACAGTGCGCTTCGACTTCAAGAATAAAAATCATGAATTGCCGCTGATCGTCGGCAGCGTGCCGGTGTTTTCCAGGAAATGGGCGGCAGGTACGTCATTCGACAATATCCAACTGACGCCACCAATCACCAGCGGCCCCTATTTGATCGAGCACTACGACCTCGGCCGCAGCATCACCTACCTGCGCAATCCTGCCTATTGGGGCAGTGATATTCCGACCCGCAAGGGCAGCTTCAATTTCGAACGCATCGTCTATCGTTTCTACAAGGATGATGTGGCGCGACTGGAAGCGTTCAAAGCCGGTGAGTTCGATGTCGTGGTGGAGTACAGCGCCAAGAACTGGGTCCGCAACTACAACGGTCCCAAATTCACCAGCGGTGAAATCGTCAAGCGTGAACTGGCCCATTCCAATGGTGCCGGCATGCAAGGTTTCGTGATGAATTTGCGTCGCGCCCAGTTCCGCGACGTGCGCGTGCGTCAGGCGCTGGGCTTGGCGCTCGACTACGAATGGATGAACCGGCAATTGTTTTATGGCCAGTACAAACGCATTTATTCATTTTTCAACAATAGCACCATGGCCGCCACCGGCGTGCCTGTCGGCGCGGAACTGCAACTGCTGGAGTCAATCAAGGCTGGCGGCGGCAAGATTGATCCGGCGGTGTTCGGGCCTGCGCCCATACCACCCACGACCAATCCGCCAGGTTCGTTGCGCGCCAATTTGTTGCAGGCACGCGAGCTGTTGCGCCAGGCCGGATGGGCGTATCGCGACGGCGCCTTGCGCAATGCCAAAGGTGAGCCATTTGCATTCGAGATTCTGGATGACCAGTCGGCGCTGTCCCGTGTGATCAGCATCTATGTGCGCAATCTGCAAAAGCTCGGTATCCAGGTGACCCAGCGCACCGCCGACTATGCCCTGGTGGCCAAACGCATGGACGATTTCGATTACGACATGACCAGCGTGCGCTTTCCCGATGTCAGCAGTCCCGGCAATGAAATGTTCGACATGTTCGGCTCCAAGGCGGCGGATGAAAAAGGCTCGAACAATGTCTGGGGCTTGAAAGATCCTGTGGTCGACAAGCTGGTCGAGGCGCTGGTCGCCGCCGACACGCGCAAGGATCTGGAGGCAGCGGCACGCGGGCTGGACCGGGTCTTGCTCCACAAATACATCGTAGTGCCGCAATGGTATTCGTCGACGCATCGTGTGGCCTATCGCAACCGTTTTGGCATCCCGGCCGTGGCACCGCTGTATTACCAGGCTGACCCCTACGTGATTTCAACCTGGTGGGAAAAGACCCCGAAATGACGACGCCAAGCACAACCATTCCCATGAGGCTGCCTGCATGAATATCTGGTACTACATTCTCAAACGCGTGCTGCTGATGGTGCCCACGCTGTTTGGTGTAATCGTCATCACCTTTGCGGTGATTCAGTTCGTGCCAGGCGGTCCGGTGGAGCAGGCGCTGACCGAAATGAAGGGTCTCGGTGGCGCTGGCGAAGCCTCGGGCGGCGGCGCTTCGCAATACCGTGGACGGCAGGGCATCGACATTGATCGCATCAATGAAATCAAGGCCCTGTACGGCTTCGATAAACCACCGATGGCGCGCTTCTGGCAAATGCTCAAGGGCTTTGCCACGTTTGATCTGGGTCAGAGTTTTTATCATCACAGTGATGTCTGGCAATTGGTCAAATCCAAACTGCCGGTGTCGATCACGATCGGCTTGTGGACTTTCTTCATTACCTATTTGATTTCGGTGCCGCTGGGGATTGCCAAGGCGGTGCGCGAAGGCAGTCGTTTCGATGCATTGTCGAGCGCGCTGGTGCTGATTGGCTATTCAATTCCTGGTTTCGTGCTGGGCGTGTTCTTGCTGGTGGTGTTTGGCGGCGGCAGTTTCCTGCAATGGTTTCCGTTGCGCGGACTGACTTCGGACAACTGGGCGTCCTTGTCGCTGGTCGGCAAGGTGCTTGACTATCTGTGGCATATCGCCATGCCGGTGACGGCATCGGTAGCCGGTTCTTTTGCGGTGATGACGATGTTGACCAAGAATACCTTTCTCGAAGAGATCCGCAAGCAATATGTGCTGACTGCGCGCGCCAAGGGCCTGAGCGAAAGCAAGGTGCTCTACAAGCACGTATTTCGCAATGCCTTGATTCCCTTGGTGACCGGTTTTCCGGCGGCCTTCATTGGCGCCTTTTTTGCTGGCAGCCTGTTAATCGAAACCTTGTTCTCGCTCGATGGTCTTGGTTTGCTGTCGTATGAATCGGTGATCCGGCGCGACTATCCGGTCGTCATGGGCACGCTCTATCTGTTCACCCTGATCGGTCTGGTGGTCAAGCTGTTGGGCGATTTATGTTATGTCTGGGCCGACCCGCGCGTCCAGTTTGAAAGTCTTGCCAAATGAGCGCTGTCCTGTTGCCACCGACTGCTTCCTTGCCCCTGGCGACACCATCGGTGTCACCGGGCCGCCGTATCTGGCTGCGTTTCCGGCAGAACCGCAATGGTTACTGGAGCCTGATCATTTTCCTGTTGCTGTTTGCCTTTAGCCTGGCCGCGGAGCTGGTGTCCAATGACAAGCCCTTGATCGCCAGTTATCAGGGCAAGATCCTGTTTCCCATCGTGCATGATTATTCGGAGAAAACGTTTGGTGGGGATTTTGAATCACCGGCCGATTATCTCGATCCCTTCATTCAGGATCAGTTCAAGAAGAATGGCAACTGGGCCGTCTATCCGCTCAATCACTACCGCTTCGATACGCTCAACTACTTTGCCAAGCAACCGAATCCAGCGCCGCCGTCGGCGGAAAACTGGCTCGGCACCGATGATCGCGGGCGTGATGTGTTTGCACGCTTGCTGTACGGCTTCCGTATTTCCATCCTGTTCGGGTTGGCGCTGACCGTTACCGGCGTGGTGCTGGGCTTGTTGGCCGGTGCCGTGCAAGGTTATTTTGCCGGACGTACCGATTTGCTGATGCAACGCGTGCTGGAAATCTGGGGGTCGATGCCGGAGTTGTATTTGCTGATCATCTTTTCCTCGATCTTCGAACCGAGCATCGGCTTGTTGCTAGTGCTGTTGTCGCTGTTTGGCTGGATGAGTTTGTCCGATTACGTGCGGGCCGACTTTCTGCGCAACCGCAATCTGGATTATGTACAGGCGGCGCGCGCGCTGGGTTTGTCGCACTGGCAAATCATTTGGCGCCATGTGTTGCCCAACAGCATGACGCCAGTGGTGACCTTCTTGCCGTTCCGCATGAGTGCCGCGATTCTGGCGCTGACCAGCCTTGATTTCCTCGGCCTCGGTGTGCCGCCATCGACGCCCAGTCTGGGCGAATTGCTAGCGCAAGGCAAAAACAATCTGGATGCCTGGTGGATTGCGCTATCTACGTTTCTGGTACTGACGGTGACCTTGTTGTTGCTGACCAATATTGGCGATGCCTTGCGCAATGCGCTGGATGTGCGGAGAAAAGCATGAGTCTGCTAAGCATTGAAAATCTATCAGTCCGCTTCGGTCAGGCATTGGTGGTGGATGATGTCAGCTTCTCCATCGCCGCCGGGGAAAAGTTTGCGCTGGTCGGCGAGTCCGGCTCAGGCAAGACAGTCAGCGCCTTGTCGGTGCTGCGATTGAATCAGGATGCCGATTACAGCGGCCGTATTCTGTTTAATGGCGACGACTTACTGCAAAAAAGCGAACGCGCCATGCGCGGTGTGCGCGGCATGGATGCTGCAATGATTTTCCAGGAACCGATGACGGCCTTGAATCCGTTGTTCACCATCGGCAATCAGATTGCCGAAGTGCTGCAACAGCATGAGGGACTTAATGCCAGGGCGGCGGCCCAGCGCACGGTAAGCTTGCTGGAAAAGACCGGCATTGCTGAACCGGCGCGGCGAGCGCTGGCTTATCCGCATCAGTTGTCGGGCGGCCAGCGTCAGCGCGCCATGATCGCCATGGCGCTGGCCTGCCGTCCCAAGCTATTGATTGCCGATGAGCCGACCACTGCGCTCGACGTGACGATACAAGTGCAGATTCTGGAATTGCTTAACAGCTTGCAGCGCGAGCAAGATATGGCGGTGCTGCTGATTTCACATGATTTGAATCTGGTGCGCCATTTCGCCGACCGGGTTGGCGTGATGGAGCAGGGCAAGCTGGTCGAAAACAAGCCCACTGCAGAATTGTTTGCCGCGCCTGAGCATCCCTATACCCGCCGGCTGTTGGCCAGTCAGCCCGAGCGCAGCGTGGCGCCGCTCTCCAATGAAGCAGAGATATTGCTGCACGCCGAACATCTGCGGTGCAGTTTTTCGATCAAGCAAAGCTGGCTGCGCAAGAAGGATTTTGTGGCGGTCGATGATGTGAGCCTGCAATTACGTCGAGGTGAAACGCTCGGTATCGTCGGCGAATCTGGTTCCGGGAAATCAACCCTGGGTATGGCTTTGCTGCGCCTGTCGACGGCAAACGTGCAGGGAAATATCACCTTTGAAGCCCATGCCATCAGTGCCATGAGCGCCAATGCCTTGCGGCCGCTACGGGCCCAAATGCAGGTGGTATTTCAGGATCCATTCGCCTCATTGTCGCCGCGCCGTACCGTCGAACAAATCGTCGGTGAAGGCTTGGCCTTGCATCAACCGCAGTTAAGTCAGACGCAGCAACGCGCTGAGGTGCTGGTGGCCTTGCAGGAAGTGGGGTTATCGGAACAGATGCTGCAACGCTATCCGCATGAATTCTCGGGCGGGCAGCGCCAGCGTATTGCGATTGCGCGTGCGCTAGTGTTGAAACCGGCATTGTTGTTGCTCGATGAGCCGACCTCGGCGCTGGATGTCACCGTGCAGCAGCAGGTATTGCAACTGTTGGCGCAATTGCAGCGCAAGCATGGACTGGCCTATTTGTTCATCAGCCATGATTTGGCCGTGATCCGCGCCATGGCGCATCAGGTGTTGGTGATGAAGGATGGCAAGGTAGTGGAGAGTGGCGCCACCGAGCAGGTCTTGCAGCGCCCGGAACACGCCTATACCCAGCGTTTGCTGGCGGCCGCCACCTATGCCAGCGATCCGCAGCTCGACGATGTCGGTGCGGCGCCTTAAAACACCACGCCGGCAATCAAAATGATATTGGCGTAAGGGCTGCACTCGCCGGTACGGATGACGGCGCGGGCTCGCTGGCTGCGCTGTTTGAACGCGTCGTGCGGCAACACTTGCTTGCCGGGCAGGCTCAACTGCGCCACTTGTTGTGCAATCGTCGGATTGCGCAAATCGAGCTCCTCGGCCAGGATATGCTGTTCGACCTGCATCTCACTCAACACCACTTGCACAGTGTCGATGAAGCCAGGCACGCCGCGCGTCAATGCCAGATCGATCAGTGGCACGCCCGCTGGCACCGGCAGACCGGCATCGCCGATCACGATGCTGTCACCGTGACCGAGCGACGCAATCAATTGCGACAGGGCGATATTGAGCAGCGGCGTTTTTTTCATGTTGGTCTTCTTAGTTGATCAGCTCGTGGCGATATGGAATTGAGGTTTGCGCACCGACGCGTGTCACGCTCAAGGCGGCTGCGCGCTGACCATAGGCAATTGCTTCGGCTTCACTGCGGCCTTCCGCCAGCGCTGCGACAAAACCACCGATGAAGGTGTCGCCGGCAGCCGTGGTATCGATCGCCTTGGTCGCTTGCGCGGCAAACTGCTGTTCGCCGTCAGTCAGCGCGGCATAGACGCCTTTGTCGCCGAGCGTGATCAGCAACTTGCTGCTGCCATCTGCGCGCAGCTTGGCAACCAGATCGCTAACGGATGTGTCGCTGGCCATTCCGGCCAGCATGGCGGCTTCGATTTCATTGGGCACCAGATAGTCTACCTGCGCCAACAATGACTGCGGCAAGGCCTGCGCTGGTGCTGGATTGAGCACCACGGTCTTGCCCAGAGCCCGTACCACGGCAATCGCATGCTGCACGGTGGCCAACGGTGTTTCCAGTTGCAGCACCACGATGCTGGCCTGCGAAATGAGATCGCGTGCGGCATCGATGTGGGCCGGGCTTAATGCATGGTTGGCACCGCCGGCGAGCACGATACTGTTCTGTCCTTGGTCGTCGACCAGAATCGAGGCAATGCCCGAAGCGGTGTCGGCGATGCTGCTGACATGGCGGTCATCGACGCCATCGTCACGCAACGCCGCGCGCAATTGCTGGCCGAAGGCATCATCGCCGAGACAGCCGATCATGGCCACCGGGATGCCGTCCGCGCGCAAGCGCGCACAGGCAACCGCCTGATTGGCGCCCTTGCCACCGGGAATGGTGCGGAACTGGCCGCCGGTGATGGTTTCGCCTGGGAGCGGCATGCGCGGCACGCGTAATACCAGGTCCATGTTGATGCTGCCGATAATGACGATCATGTGCTCTTGCCTTGGTGAAAATTTATATAGTGACGCTGGTGCTGTTGCTAGGGTTGGTCGTGGGTGCGGCAACGGTCGAGCCGCGGACATGCAATTGCGGCGTGATGATCTGGCGTTGCACCGGACGGCTAGGGTCGGCGATGCGCTCAAGCAGGCACTGCGCCGTCATCTGGCCTAGCTTGCGGGTGTTTTGCGCGACGCTGGTCAAAGCAGGGTGCACAAACTGTGCCAGATCGATATCGTCGAAGCCGATGATCGACAAATCGTTCGGCACATTGATGCCACGTTCCGCGGCGGCGCGCAGTGCACCGATGGCCATCAGGTCATTGCAGCAAAAAATGGCATCCGGCCGTGGTGTTGCCGACAGTAACTTGCAGGCGGCAACATAGCCGCCGGCGCTGGTGAAGTCGCCATACGCCAGCAGGTGCTCAGGCAGTTTGACGCCGCCTGCGGACAAGGACTGGCGCAGGCCGGCCACGCGTTCGATGGAAATGTCGAGTTCCTGCGGTCCGGCGATGCAGGCAATGCGACGACGCCCCAGTGCCAGCAAATGTTGCGCTGCCAAGGCGCCGCCGGCGGCATTGTCGACCCCCACCAGGTCAATGGCCATGTTCTGGGGCGCACGGTCGAGCAGTACCGTGGGTACTTTCATTTTGCGCAGCAATTCGCTATCGGTTTGCGCCAGCGTGGCGACGATCAGGCCGTCGCAGCGCTTGGTCAGCAGCACGTTGAGATAATCGCGCTGTTTGGCCGGATCGTCATCCGAGTTGCACAGAATGACGCTGTAACCGGCGGCATAACAACTGTCTTCAATGCCGCGTGCGACTTCCGAGAAATACGGATTGGTGTTGTTGGGAATGATCAGGCCGATACTGCCGGTGGCCTTGCTGCGCAGCGAACGCGCCAATGCACTAGGCACATAGGCCAGCATCTCGACCGCTGCCAGCACGCGCTCACGCGCCTCGCTGCTGACCGGACGGGTCTTGTTCAGTACATGCGAGACAGTGGTATAGGAAACCCCCGCGTGACGTGCTACATCCTTGATCGTGGCCATGATGTCTTTGCAGTAGTGAAATCAGTATCGGGAAACAGTCATTGAATTTTAATGGCCGTTGCGTTCACCGCGACGGCGGTAAGTGTCGAGCACCACGGCAGCGACGATCACCAAGCCGGTGACGATGCGCTTCATTGGCTCGCTCACGCCAACTTGCGCCAGTCCGGCTTCCAGCACCGAAATGATCAGCACGCCGATAAAGGTGCTGATGACCGAGCCGCGTCCACCCATCAGGCTGGTGCCGCCGATGACCACGGCGGCAATCACTTGCAGCTCCATGCCGACACCGCCATTGGGATCGGCCGCTTCCAGTCGCGAGACTTGAAACAGCGCACCGACGCCGGCTAGCAGCCCCATCAGCGCAAACACCAGCACCTTGCTCGGACGCGGATTGATACCGGCCAGCCGGACGGCTTCTTCATTGGTGCCGATACCGATCCAGTGGCGGCCCAGAACGGTGCGGGTCAGCACCAGATGACCGACGATGACGATGGCAATCGCGGCGATGAAAGCCGGTGACAGGCCAAACAAGATCGGCGTGCTGATGCTGTCAACCGCGCTGCCGATATATTCGGTACGCGAATTGGTGACTTGATAGGCGGCACCGCGCGCCATTTCCAGCACACCCAGCGACACGATGAAAGAAGGAACGCGCCAGCCGACCGAAATCAGCCCGGTCAGCATGCCACACAGACTGGCCACCAGAATACCCAGCATGCCAGCCGCAAATAGCGGCCAGCCCCAGCGCACCATGGCCATCGACAGCACCGAAGCTGCCAGCGCCATGACCGAGCCAACCGACAGGTCAATGCCGCCGACGATCAACACAAACGTCATGCCGACGGCCATCACCACCAGCGTTGGAATATCGTTGGACAAGGTGCTGAAGGTTGCCAGCGTGAGGAAATTTTCGCTGAGAAAGGCGAACAGCACGCACATGGCGAGCAGGGCCAGCAACAGGCCTAGATAGTTTTTCAGTCCGGACATGCCGGCCAGCATCGAGGATGCGCGGGAAGGTGTGGTCATGGTCGTGGCAGAGGAAGTAGGGGGCATGATAAGGGCGGGTTCAGGCAGCCGCAGTATTGACGTAGCCGCTGAAGGCAGAAGCCAGAATGGCTTCCTGGCTCCAGTGGCCGCGCTCGAAGGTGTCAACCAGGCGGCCGGCGCTCATTACGGCAATGCGGTCGCAGATCAGCATCAGTTCGCGCAGGTCGCTGGAGACGATCAGCAAACCCTTGCCCTGGCGCGACAGATCGGCCATCAGCTTGTAGATATCAAATTTGGCGCCGATATCGATACCGCGTGTGGGTTCATCAAACAGCATGATCGGGCAATCGCGATAGAGCCAGCGCGCAATCACGACTTTTTGCTGATTGCCGCCGGACAGCTCGCCTGCCGCTTGCGCCCCATTGCGCGAGCGGATGCGCAGGCGCTGGATGTAATCGTTGGCGACGGCCATTTCCGCCGTGTCGTCGAGCACGCCCATGCTGCTGACTTGATCGAGCCGGGACAAGGTGGTATTGACCGCAATCGATTGCGACAACAGCAAGCCCTGGCTCTTGCGATCTTCGGTGATCATGGCGATGCCTGCGGCAATCGCGGTTTTTGGTGAGGTAATCTGGGCTGCCTGGGGGGCATCGCCGATGAATACTTCACCTTGATCGGCACGGTCGGCACCGAAGATGAGTCGCAGCAACTCGGTACGGCCGGAGCCAATCAAGCCGGCAATGCCGAGAATTTCACCGGCGTGTAAATCAAACGAAGTCGGAGCTACCACTGGCGCTCGTGCCAGATTGCGTACGCGCAACAGCGGTGCGCCAATCTCGCGATGACCGAGGTCAAGTTCGGCTGAGGCGGTGCGGCCGACCATCAATTGCACCAGTGCCTCGCTGCTATAGCCTTCGATAAGATCGTCGCACACCAGCTTGCCGTCGCGCAGCACGGCGATGCGATCGGCGACCTGCTTCAATTCTTCCAGCCGGTGCGAGATATAAATGATGGCTACGCCTTCTGCCTGCAGCCGGGTAATTTGTGCAAATAGCAGTTCTACTTCACGGCTGGTCAGCATCGCAGTCGGTTCATCGAGCACCAGCAAGCGGCAGCTGCCGATCAGATTGCGGGCGATTTCCACCATTTGCTGATGACCGACGCCGAGTTCGCCCACCGGCGTCCACGGGTCGATCTCGGTCAAGCCGACTGCTGCCATCTGCGCGCGCGCGTTGGCGGCCAGTTGGCGCCGGTCGATCCAGCCAAAGCGTTGTGGCAATTGATTGAGGTAGAGATTTTCGGCAATGCTCAGCGTCGGGATCAGGTTCAATTCTTGCATCACCATGCGGATGCCGAGTTGTTCTGCCTCGCTGCGCGAGCGCGGCGCATAGGCTTTCCCATCGAGCTGCATGCAGCCTTCAGTGGGGCTGATCAAGCCACAGACGATCTTCGACAAGGTGCTTTTGCCGGCGCCGTTTTCACCGGTCAACGCCAGGATTTGCCCGGCGCTGAGGGTGATACTGACGTCGCCGAGTACCGGTTCGACATAGGTCTTGCCGATGCCGATCAGGTTCAGCAATGGCGTGCTTGCATTAGGTTCTTTGGGCATGTCAACTCCAACAGCGGACGCCGTGGTGCGATATAGGGAAGTGCAGGCAGGACGCAAATGACGCGTCCTGCCACGTGGGTCAGCTTACTTGCTATCCTTGGTCACCAACGCAACCTTGGTTTCTATGGTGCCGCCCAGCGTGTTCTGGGCTTTCTTCTCGGTCACCGCCTTGAGGGCAGCTTCGATGCCGAACACCGCCTGTTGCGAAGCGAACTGGTCAGCAGTGGCCAACACGCGGCCATCCTTCAACATTGGCTTGATCGCGTTGATATTGTCGTAGCCCACCACCAGCACCTTGCCTGCTTTGCCAGCGGCGCGCACGGCGGCCACCGCACCCAGCGCCATATTGTCATTGCCGGCCAGGATTGCCTTGATGTCAGGATGGGCGTTCAGGATAGCCGAGGCAACCTTGTTGCCTGGATCGATTTCCCATTGACCCGATTGCACCGATACAACCTTGGCGCCGGCAGCCGACATGGCATCCTGGAAGCCTAAAGTACGCTGCTGGGCGTTGAAGGTCGTCGAGACGCCTTCGATGATGGCAACCTTGTCGCCGCTCTTGATCTGCTTGGCCAGATAGTCGCCAACCAGCTTGGCACCCTTGCGATTGTCCGGGCCGACGAACGGCACCACGATGCCTTTTTCCTTCAGCGCGGATTCATCGAGCTTGTTATCGATGTTGACCACAATGATGCCTGCATCAACCGCCTTCTTGATAACCGGTACCAGTGCCTTGGAGTCGGCCGGTGCAATCACCAGCGCGTTGACTTTGGAGATGATCATCTGTTCGACGATCTTGATCTGGTTGGCCGTGTCCTGCTCATCCTTGATACCGTTGGTGATCAGGTCGTATTGCGCTGCATGTGCCTTTTGGTGTTCCTTGGCGCCAGTTTCCATGGTCAGGAAGAATTCATTGGCGAGCGACTTCATCACCAGTGCTACCTTGGGTTTTGCGGCGGTTTGCGCCATTGCCGACAGCGGCAGTGACGGCAGGGCGCAAGCCACGACAGCGGCGGCAATCAGCTTGAGGCGGATACGTGTCTTCATCAAAGTCTCCAGATATTTGTTATAAAAAACCGGGTATTGAGCGGCATCATCGTGGCGGCTTATGCCGCACACGATGATGTGCGCAAACGTTTGCGCGGAAGCGATCATAGCACTGGATGGGGTGAAATAGAAGTCGAGTTTGGCATGACTTATGTCGCGTTGCGGCAGTGCTAGCGCGGGTGTCGTCATTAGAACGAGCTGTTGCGAAGGCACTGGCGTGAGTGCGTGGTGATGCTGCGATGCGCAATGAATGGTGTACTGAAATGAAAAAACGGCTGGCGGTTTGCACCGGCCAGCCGTTGGGCATAAGCGTCATGTAATTTATTGTTTGCGTGTGCCGCGTTCGGAAGCCAGCGTAATCGGTGCCGATGACGCCGCTGCCCTGCGAATCGGCGCGTGCGTATTCTTGGTCACCACCGCAGCTTTGCGAATCGGTCGCGCCGGCGCACGCACTATTTGACGTACACGCACAGGCGCCGCTTCGTGATAAGGCACCTGCAATTGCAGGCTTTGTCCATTGGCCAGCACATCGCGGTGCAAGCCATTCCACTGGCGAATCTGCGCCACGCTGACACGATAGCGGTTGGCGATGCTGTTTAAGGTATCGCGTTTGCCGGCACGCACATAGATGCGGCGGGAGTCCGGCACATCAGGGGCAATTGCCATGTGCGCATTGTCGGCTTCTTCCTGGGTGATGTCGTCACCCATGGATGCTTCCGTTTTTGGCACCAGGATAGTAGAGCCAGCCTTGAGCACCATGCGCGGTGGAATCTGATTGACGCTGCGAATCACTTCGGGTGTGGTGCCGAACCGGCTGGCGATGGTTTCAATGCGTTCGCGCGCGCTCGAGACGGTATGGGCAGTCCAGGATGACAGCGTTTGCGTGAACTTGGCAATGTTGGTCTTGAATTTTTCGGCATTGCTTTCGGGCAGCAGAATCTTGGTGTCATCGCCGCCAATGATGACCGGGCGGTTGAATTGCGGATTGAGCTGCTTGAATTCGTCGAGCGAGAGTTCGGCCAGTTGCGCGGCGACTTTCACGTCGATGTTGCGGGTCTTGCCAATGGTGACGAAATAGGGCTGGTTGTCGACCTTGGGTAGCTCAATGCCAAAATTGCCTGGTGCAGCGATGATGTTCTTGACTGCCTGCAGTTTGGGGACGTAGTTGCGCGTCTCCAGCGGCATCTGCGCCGACAGGGTGTTGAAGTCGATTGGCAGGCCAGCTGCCAGATTGCGGTTGACCGCGCGTTGCACCGAACCTTCGCCCCAGTTGTAAGCGGCCAGTGCCAGTTGCCAGTCACCGAACATGCCGTACAGCTTTTGCAGATAGGTTAGCGCCGCATCGGTCGAGGCCAGTACGTCGCGGCGCTCGTCGGTGAACATATTCTGCTTGAGATTGTAGTCGCGGCCGGTGGAGGGAATGAACTGCCACATGCCGGCTGCCTTGGCAGTCGACAACGCCTGCGGATTGAATGCTGATTCGATGAACGGCAACAGCGCCAGTTCGGTCGGCATGCCACGCTTTTCCAGTTCTTGCACGACGTGGAACAAATAGCGCGAAGCACGCAAGGTGGTGCGTTGTATATAGTCGGGACGCGAGCTATACCATTGGGTCTGATTGTCGACTAGCGGATTTTCCAGGTCGGGAATGCCGAAACCCTTGCGAATACGTGCCCAGATATCAATGTCTTCCATGCCTGGGAGGTTCGATGCGGGATCGTTGGGGTCAATGGCGTTGAACGGTGCGGGGTAGATCGAGATATCGTTGGCGTGGGAGACCAGCGGTATGGCTAGGCAAAAAAGCGCCGCAATAGCTAGTTTCTTGAATGTTCGCTGCATGAAGTCGAAACCCTCTGCCTGTGGCAGTTGAAAATGGTTTGTATGCACCGCTCGTGGCCGCGTCTGTTTTAGATTCACTGCACCTCCATGAGGAAGAACGTGTCAGATGTAACAAGAGGATCAATAGCATCAATAGGACCAATATCGGTCCCCGCGGCAATGTCAGCAAAATACGACAAAACCACGCCTTTTATCTAAAACCACTTGCAAGCGAGTGGGAATTGGAGAATAGACGGAGTGTACGTAAGCCCCTTTTACCCCGTCAAGTAAAAATTCGCTAATGTTACAAAGCTTTTGTTTGGAATTGCCGTGCTTTTATTTTAAAAGTTCACAACTTCGCTCATTTGTAGTTATTTTTCCATTCTCGCAGTGCAGCAAATGTTTCTGCTGGCCGTATTTGTGATGGCGCCGCCGGCAGACGTCCGGCGTTCTGCATAGTCGTCACAATTGCAGCTTGCTGGCAGCGCAGGAAAGGATTGGTTTGTTTTTCCAGTGCAATCGTCGATGGCACGGTCGGTTCATTGCGCGCGCGTTTGGCTTGTTCGGCGGCAATCCGGTTTTGCAGTGCCGGGTTATCTGGTTCGACGTGTGCCGCAAAGCGCAGGTTGGCCAGCGTATATTCATGCGCGCAGTAGACTTCAGTGGCGTCCGGCAGTGCTGTCAATTTTGCCAGGGATGCCATCATCTGCTCGGGCGTGCCTTCAAACAGGCGACCGCAGCCGCCGGCAAATAAAGTGTCGCCACAGAACAGCCAGCCTTGCTTGCTGGCCACGTAGGCGATGTGACCACGCGTATGGCCCGGCACATCAATGACGCGCAGATCCAGCGACAGATCGGCCAGATGCAGCAGGTCACCCTCCCATAATGGCTGCGTGATGGTCGCAATGTCTTCGCCAGCGGGGCCGTAGACCGGAACTTGCCCGTGTTGCAACAAGGCTGGCACACCGCCAACATGGTCAGCATGGTGATGAGTCAGTAGAATAGCGGCCAAGCTCAGGCCATGTGCGGCGAGCGCGGCAAGTACCGGTGCTGCATCGCCTGGGTCGACCACTGCAGCATGCACGCCGTCATGGATCAGCCACAAGTAATTGTCGTTAAATGCGGGAACAGTAAGTACACTCAATGATGCTGTCGGCGTGGCTGGCATGGTCGGTATAAGGCGAGCTGAATGAAAGAAATGGAAACGAAGCAAACAGATGAGGCAAAGCCGGGCATGGACCCGCGCGATGGCGCTGGGCCGGAGCCGGAAGAATCCATTATAGACCTCGATAGCTGGTTGCAAACGCCGATGGGCGCGTATCTGCGTGCCTGGGAACAAAAGCATCTCGATGCATTGACGGCGGATATCTTTGGTTTCAACGCAGTGCAGATTGGATTGCCGCAAATCAATGCCCTGCAAGCCAACCGCATGCCGTATCGCTGGCTGACCGATACCACGCTGCCACTATTTTCAAATGCAGGGCGCGAAGTACCGATGGTGGTGGCGCATGATTTTTCTGAATTGCCGTTTGCCTCGCAAAGTCTTGATCTGGTGGTGTTGCCGCATGTACTGGAATTGAGCGCCGAGCCGCATCAGGTATTGCGCGAAGTCGAGCGGGTGCTGATACCGGAAGGGCAGGTCATCATTTGCGGTTTCAATCCGACCAGCCTGTGGGGTATGCGGCAGGCGGCCGGTCGTCTGACAGGCGCGCACTTCTTGCCGCAAGATGGCGAATTCATTCGGCTGCCGCGACTCAAGGACTGGCTCAAGCTGCTCAACATGGAAGTCAATCGCGGTCATTTCGGCTGTTATGCACCACCATGCGCCACCGACAAATGGCTGCACCGGTTTTCCTTCATGGAAAAGGCTGGCGACCGCTGGTGGCCGTATTTCGGCGCCGTCTATATCGTGCAGGCGATCAAACGGGTCAAGGGCATGCGCCTGATCGGGCCGGCCTGGCGCAAGCACAGGGTGAAGGTGCCAAAAGGTGTTCCTGCCACCAATCGCATCCACAAGGAATAGAATGCTGCTTTAGCTAAGGCCAAGGCTGTATGACATCCGCAAAATCAGCAACATTCATTGAGATCATTTAAGAAGTCAGTATGGAAAACGTAGAACAAACAGCACAAGCAACATTGGAACGAGTTGAGATTTATGCCGACGGCGCCTGCAAGGGTAATCCTGGTACCGGCGGCTGGGGAGCCCTGCTGGTCGCAGGTGGCAAGGAAAAGGAGTTGTGTGGCGGCGAGCGCAATACCACCAATAACCGGATGGAACTCAAGGCGGTGATCGAAGCGCTGGGTGCGCTCAATCGTCGTTGTGACGTCACTGTCTATACCGATAGTCAGTACGTGCAAAAAGGCATCAGTGAATGGATTCATGGATGGAAGGCGCGCGGCTGGAAAACCGCGGCGCGCGAACCGGTCAAGAACGTCGACCTGTGGCAGGCGCTCGACACCGCCCAGGCCGAACACAAGATCGAATGGCGCTGGGTCAAGGGTCATTCCGGTCATGCCGGGAACGAGCGCGCCGATCAGTTGGCCAACCGTGGCGTTGAAACAGTCCGTTGATGTCATCAGGAGCAAGCATGCGACAAATTGTCCTCGATACGGAAACCACCGGTCTGAATCCGCGCAACGGCGATCGGGTGATTGAAATCGGTTGCGTCGAACTGCTCAACCGGCAGCTCACCGGTAACAACCTGCACTTTTATATCAACCCTGAACGCGACTCTGAAGAAGGTGCGTTGGCGGTGCACGGATTGACTACCGAGTTCCTGCGCGACAAGCCCAAGTTTGCCCAGATCGCCGCCGAGTTCCGCGACTACGTGGGCGACGCCGAGATCATCATTCACAATGCGCCGTTTGACGTCGGTTTCCTCGATGCCGAATTCAAGCTGCTCGGCCTGCCGCCATTCAGGGAGCATGTCGCCACCGTCGTCGATTCGCTGCAGATGGCCAAGGAGCAGCATCCTGGTCGACGCAACTCGCTCGATGCGCTGTGCGACCGTTATGGCATCTCCAATGCGCACCGTACGCTGCACGGCGGTTTGCTCGATGCGGCCTTGCTTGCCGAAGTGTATCTGGCGATGACGCGAGGCCAGAACAGTCTGACCATGGATCTCAATGATGCCGACGGCGCGGAGGATGGCGGCATCGACCTCGCTTCGGTGCCATTGGCCGAAATCATCGTGCTGGCTGCTTCCGAGGAGGAGCTGGGTTTGCATGAAACCGTGCTCAATAGTCTTGACAAGGAAGTCAAAGGCATCTGCGTGTGGCGCAAGGAGCCGGTGGAAGCCGCTCCCGCCGGCGATCCTGCAGCCGTTTAATGTAGGGAAAAGCAAGGCAATCAATAAGCCGCTTGCCCAGCTCGATAGATCCATGTCATAATGCGGGCCGCTTCTCAAGAAGCGTAGTCGCACCAAAAACGGAAGGTTAGCTCAGGGGTAGAGCACTGCATTCACACTGCAGGGGTCCGCAGTTCGAAACTGCGACTTTCCACCAGAATCAGAAAAGCCAGCGTTCGCGCTGGCTTTTGTCGTTTCTGGGTGAGAAAAGACCGTCGAGGCCGCTTCTTTCCAATCATGACGAAGCAGGTATGCGTTACGCATCGGCACTACGAGCCGTTGTCGCCTGACCTGTTTGAAGCAGTTCGGTAAACCTTGCTGCGATCCACAACGCGGGAGCGCTCAACTGTTGCCCCGGTAGCCATAGCATCTGGACCGACAGCAAAGGCAATGCAATTGTGCTGCATACAAGCGGCATCAAGGTTTTCGCATAGTCGAAATATTCGGCGACATTGATTGGCAAGATCGCCCACCCTAGATTGTCTGCCACCATTTCGGCAATGCTGTAGTGGTTGTCCGAATGCCAGAGTTTGGTACTGTAGGCAATTTGCTCTGCATTATCGGCCTGCAGGATCAGTTGGCGGTGTTGTGACAGGTCGGTCTTTAGCACCCGTTTTTTTCTTGCCAGCGGGTGCATGCGAGAGACGAAAATTCCTTGCTGTACCAAACCGATGTGGCGTTGGTCGAAGCGCGTGTTCGGGCGGCCTCGGTTGAAGTGGAAGCCGATATCGGCGCGCTGTTGTTCGATAGCACCGACTACTTCGTCGGGCGAACCGTCCAGCAAGGTCAATTCCAGATCGGGAAATCGTATTGACAGCTCCCGCAACAGCACCCTGATCGCCGAATACGGCAATGCTTCATCGAGTGCCACGGCCAACCTGGCATCCGCGCCGCGCGCGAACGAACGTGCACGCTGCTCCAGCGCATCGGCCTGGCGCAATACTTCCTTTGCTTCCAGCAGCATCGACTGGCCGACGTCGGTCAGGCCGGCCTTGTGCCTGGATCGATCGAATAGAGTAATGCCCAGGTCAACTTCCAATAAGCCGATAGCCGTGCTGACGGCAGATTGCGCCTTGCCCGCTTGGCGCGCGGCGGCGCTGATGGAGCCCAGTTCGGCGGCGGCGACAAATTGCCTGAGTTGTTCCAGATTCCATTGCATAGTCGCATATTATCAATTTATTAGATGGATATTATCTTTATTTATCATAATTTTTGTTTGATTATGCGATCTTTGGCCGTGAAAGCGATGACCGATGAATCCGACTACCAGTATCAGACTGCGTCCGCTCGAACGTGAGGACTTGCGCTTCGTGCACGATCTCAACAACAATGCCAGCGTCATGCGCTATTGGTTCGAGGAGCCCTGCGAGACTTTTGCCGAGTTGTCGTCATTGTATGAAGACCATATCCATGACCAGAGCGAGCGGCGCTTCGTCATCGATGAAGAGGCGCAAAAGATCGGTTTGGTTGAATTGGTCGAGATCAACTACGTCCATCGCTATGCCGAGTTTCAGATCATCATCGCCCCCGAGTATCAGGGTAAAGGGCTGGCGCTATGCGCCACTAGGTTGGCGCTGGACTATGCCTTCAGGGTGCTCAATCTGCACAAGATCTACCTGATCGTCGACACGGACAATCATAAAGCGATCCACATCTATGACAAGGCCGGTTTCAAGGTGGAGGGGGTGCTTAGGGAGGAGTTCTTCATCAACGGCGACTACAGGGACGTCACGCGGATGTGCATCTTCCAGCGCGAGCATCTATCACGAGCGCCATTGGCCGAGGAGCGGCCCGCAAGGTCAGTCGCTGAAACGCTGATGCATTGACGAGTAATTGACATCCACGAAAACACAAGTACCGCTATGTCCGCCTACCTTACATTATCCATTGCCATCGTCGCTGAAGTCATTGCCACGACTGCATTGAAGTCATCGCAGGGCCTCAGTCGCGCACTGCCCGCGACCATCGTGGTACTGGGCTACGCCATTTCCTTCTATTGCCTGTCCCTGACCTTGAGGACCATGCCGACCAGCATTGCCTATGCAATATGGGCAGGCGCCGGGATCGTCCTCATCACCATTGCGGCATGGCTGGTGCATGGGCAAAAGCTCGATTTTCCCGCCCTTGCTGGTATTGCGCTGATCGTCGTCGGGGTGTTGGTTATCCAGGTCTATTCCGCAAGCATGTCCGTTTCCTAGGCGCGTATTGCATCGCCATGCCTGGTCTGTCATATCCAATTCGACTTACAGGGCATCAAATTATATATTGGACAACTCGTAGTGCATGCGGCACGCTGATGGCCCTTACTTCATCGCCGCACTGAGGAGACACCCATTATGCCTACTTACCGTTCCCACACTACCACCCAAGGCCGCAACATGGCGGGTGCGCGCGCATTGTGGCGCGCCACCGGCATGAAGGACGGCGATTTCGACAAGCCGATCATTGCCGTGGTTAATTCTTTCACGCAGTTCGTGCCGGGCCATGTGCATCTGAAAGACTTGGGCCAAATGGTGGCGCGCGAGATTGAGGCGGCCGGCGGCGTGGCCAAAGAATTCAATACCATTGCCGTGGACGACGGCATCGCCATGGGTCACGGCGGCATGCTGTATTCGTTGCCATCGCGCGATCTGATCGCCGATTCGGTCGAATACATGGTCAATGCGCACTGCGCCGATGCCATGGTGTGCATCTCCAATTGCGACAAGATCACGCCGGGCATGCTGATGGCCGCCATGCGACTGAACATTCCTGTCGTGTTCGTCTCGGGCGGCCCAATGGAAGCCGGTAAGGTGATCAAGGTCGTCAACAACGAGCGCAAGATCATCAAGCTGGATCTGGTTGATGCCATGATTCAAGCTGGCGACAGCAATATTTCCGACGCCGACGTGGCCGAAGTGGAGCGTTCCGCTTGCCCGACCTGCGGTTCCTGTTCCGGCATGTTTACCGCCAATTCAATGAACTGCCTGACCGAAGTGTTGGGCCTGTCGTTGCCCGGCAATGGCACTATTGTGGCAACCCATTCCGACCGTAAGGAATTGTTCCTGCGTGCTGGCCGCACCATCGTCGAACTGGCCAAGCGCCATTATGAGCAAGACGATTACTCGATCCTGCCGCGCAGCATTGCGACTAAGGCTGCCTGGGAAAACGCCATGACGCTGGACGTCGCCATGGGCGGCTCGACCAATACCGTGTTGCACTTGCTGGCTGCTGCGCACGAAGCCGAAGTGGCCTTCACGATGGCCGACATCGACCGTATTTCGCGCAACGTACCTTGCCTGTGCAAAGTGGCGCCGATGACCAACAAATACCATATCGAAGACGTGCACCGCGCTGGCGGCATCCTCGCCATCCTCGGTGAACTGGCGCGCGCCGGTCTGCTCGATACCTCGTTGCCGACCGTGCACAGCAAGTCGCTGGCAGCCGCGATTGAACAATACGATATCCGCGTCAGCAGCGACGCTGCCGTACACAAGCTGTTCCGTGCTGCGCCGGGCGGTGTCGCGACTCAGGTGGCGTTTTCGCAATCCGAGCGCTATGAAGAGAATGATCTGGATCGCAGCAACGGTTGCATCCGTGACCGCGAACACGCGTATTCGCAAGATGGTGGTCTGGCAGTCCTGTACGGCAATATTGCCGAGAAGGGTTGCATCGTCAAGACCGCCGGCGTGGATGAAAGCATCTTGAAGTTCTCCGGCAAGGCGCGTGTATTCGAAAGCCAGGACGCTGCCGTCACCGCCATTCTGGGCGACACAGTGCATGCCGGCGACGTCGTCATCATTCGTTACGAAGGTCCAAAGGGGGGGCCGGGTATGCAGGAAATGCTGTATCCGACTTCCTACATCAAGTCGAAGGGACTCGGCAAAGCTTGCGCCTTGTTCACTGATGGCCGTTTCTCGGGTGGTTCCTCGGGTCTGGTGATTGGTCATGCATCACCGGAGGCTGCTGAAGGCGGCGCCATCGGTCTGGTGGAAGAGGGTGACATGATTGATATCGACATCCCGGCACGCACCATCAATCTGCGCGTCTCGACTGAAGATCTGGCGCACCGTCGTGGCGTCATGGAAGCGCGTGGCAAGGATGCCTGGCTACCGCTCAATCGCGAGCGCTTCGTCTCGCAGGCACTGCAAGCGTATGCAGCGTTGACGACGTCGGCTGACCGTGGCGCTGTGCGTGATCTGTCGCAACTGAAGCGCTGATCAGTTGGCGGGTTCATGCCGCGTCCGTGATTTGACTGCGGACGCGGCATGAACGCCAGTTGCGAACGTCTCCCCGTTTTTCTTTTAGACCTAGAGTCTCGGTGGCTGCGCGATTAACTTAATCATCGCCCTTGGCCACCGCAGCACCTTCAATCTGATGTCGCGCCAGCGCTGCATCGACAAATCCCGACGCTTTCATCTCTTCCACGAACTGCGACAAGTAGGCCGCCGCTGCCTCGCCCTTGGCTTTTGGTACGCCCATGGCCTGACGGATCACCATGAAGCGTTGATTCAGTATGCGCAAGCCACCGGCCTTGGCGGCATCTTTTTCGAGTTGCTGCTTGACGCCGGCTGCGACGTCCAGGTGTTGATCCAGAAAGCCCTGCACCACAGCGGGCGAAGTTGCAATGCGCACGATTGTTGCGTGCTTCAGTTCGCGCGTGAGGAACAAATCGTAAGCGCTACCGTTGCCAACGGCGACAGTGACGCCGGTCTGGTCGACTTGCGCATTGCTGGTGATCGCAGAATCGTTGCGCACGGCATAAAATCCCTCGATCAAGACATAGGGTTTGGTGAAGTGGATTTCCTGGCCGCGCTTGGGATCGACGGCGAAAAAGCCGATGTCGGCCTTGTCCTGCTCTATATTTTCGACCGAGATGCCCGCCGATTTGACCACCACCAATTGCAGCGGTACGCCCAGTCGTTTGGCCAGTTCGGTAGCCAGATCAACCGAGACGCCAACCGCCTGACCGGTGTGCGCGTCCAGCGTCGCCAGCACTGGATTGCCGAGATTGATCGAAGCCCGCAAACTGCCAGTAGGCGCGAATACTGCTGCCATGGCTGGATTGGTCGCGCTGACCGAACCTGGTGCGATGATGCCGCAACTCAGTGCAAGTGACACTAGCGACAACAGGGGCAAACGGTTTTTCATCATTGATATTCTGGTCATGGTGGCAACTCTTGAGAGTGAATGGGGAATACGCAATGCGTTGCAATGTGGGCGTTCAAATGCCATTGATTCTAAGCGAAAGCTAAGATATCGACACGGCAGAGCCTGGTTTGTTGTTGCGCATGCTGAGGCCGTGGCGATAGTCGATGATGCGTCTTTTGCGGAGTGCCTAGTGGCTGCGCAATTCCTGCATGCCTTGCAACAAGGCAGCATGAAAGGCCTCTGGCTCCTGCATCTGCGGCGCATGACCGGCATCGGCGAATTCAACCAGCTTGACCTTGGGAATCACCGCTGCCGCTTGTCTGGCCAATTGCGGATAATTGCCCAGCGTCGGCCGCAATGCCGCCGGGGCGAATTCCTTGGCGATGGCAGTTGTATCCTTGTCGCCAATCATCAGCAAGGTCGGTACTGTCAGTTGCGGCAGTTCGTAGTAGACCGGCTGGGTCAGAATCATGTCGTACAGCAGTGCCGAATTCCATGCCACCAGTGCGCGCTGTGGTCCGCGATACATGCCTGCCAGCATTTGCACCGATGGCTCGTAATCGGCACGCCATTGGCCGGCGAAATAGGTGTTCTTTTCATAATTGCGGATGCGTTCGGCCGAGGTGCCCAGTTCGCGGGCATACCATTGATCGACCGATACTGGCGGCACACCTTTGGCGCGCCAGTCTTCCAGCCCGATCGGGTCGACCAGTACCAGTTGCTCGGTCTGCTGCGGATAGCTCAGCGCGTAACGGATGCCGAGCATGCCGCCGGTGGAATGGCCGATCACGATTTCCTGTTTAATGTTGAGCGACTGCAATAAGGCATTGGTGTTGAGTGCCAGTTGCTGGAATGTGTATTGATAATGCGCAGGCTTGGTCGACTTGCAAAAGCCGATCTGATCGACGGCGATCACACGGTAGCCAGCGTGGCTCAACACGGCGATGCTCGGCCCCCAGGTCGCGGCACAATAGTTCTTTCCATGCAGCAGCACCGCCGTTTTGCCGTTGGCGGTACCGGCAGCGGCTGGCACGTCCATATAGGCCATTTGCACATCCTGACGTTGCGACTGGAATTGGTAATGAGAGACCGGATAGGGATAGTCAAACCCTTGCAGCTCAGCACCATAGACCGGGCCATCGGGTGCGGCGACGACGGTTTGTGCCGCTGCCAGCAAGGGTGTCAGTGCGGCAGACAATGCCAATGCAGCACTGCTGAGCAGTGCAAGAAGCAACGGGGATTTTTTCATGGTAGACAGTGGCTAGGAATGGAAAACGACGGCTTGCCAACGGTAGCGACTACGTCAGCGTTCTAGGGGGATTATACGGAGCCAGGTGCCGTCGATTCGGGGGCGGGATGTAAGGATTTTGTATCTGTTTGTCGAAGGAGTGCCTCTGCCGGACGCAAGCGCAATCTGCACCTGCTAACCGTAAATCGGCAGCGCCAAAAACAGCTTGATCACAATCGCGTTGGCAATATCGATGAAGAAGGCGCTCACCATCGGCACCACCAGAAACGCCACCGGTGACGGCCCGAAACGCTCGGTCACGGCTTGCATGTTGGCAATTGCGGTAGGTGTGGCGCCCAGGCCGAAACCGCAATGGCCGGCTGCCAGCACTGCCGCATCGTAGTTTCGTCCCATCACCCGAAAGGTCACAAAGATTGCATAGGCAGCCATCGCCACGGCTTGCACTGCCAGAATCAGCAACACCGGCAAGGCCAGTGACGCCAGCTCCCACAGGCGCAGGCTCATCAGCGCCATTGCCAGGAACAGCGACAGGCTGACCTGGCCCAGCACCTGGATGGCACGCTCAAAAATCTTGTAGCCGACCAACAGCGACAGGCCATTGCTGACCAGGACGCCGACGAACAGCACGCAGACAAAAGTTGGCAATTCAAAGACTGTGCCATTCAAGCAATGGGCGATGATGGTGCCGACGGACAGACTGATCGCAATCAAGGCCAATGCTTCGATCATTGCCGATGGTGTGATCAACTGCACCGCCTTGGGATGTTCGAAGCCGATCGATTGAGGGGCTGCGCTGGCAGGGTTTGCCTTAGCGTCCGGCAGGCGCACGCGTTTGACCAGAAATCCCGCGACCGGGCCACCAATCAGACCACCCAGAATCAAGCCGAAGGTAGCGCAGGCAATTGCAATTTCAGTCGCCGCGGCCAAGCCATGGTGCTCAGAAAACACCCGGCCCCAAGCGGCACCAGTGCCATGCCCGCCGGACAGCGTGATCGAGGCGCCGAGCAAACCGATCAAGGGGTCTAGCCCCATGATTTTTGCCATCACAATGCCGATAGTGTCTTGCAATAACAGCAAACCCAGCACCACGCCCAAAAATAGCGCCAGCGTGCGGCCACCGGCTTTCAGGCTGGCCAGATTGGCATTGAGGCCGATGGTGGCAAAAAACGCCAGCATCAATGGTCCCTGCAAGCTGCTGTCAAATTGCACCTGCACCGGTGAAACCGAGCGCAGCGCAAACAGGAGCAAGGCCACCAGCAAACCACCGACCACTGGTTCGGGAATGCTATAGGTTTTTAGCAGGGTGGAAGACGATACCATTTTGCGTCCCAGCAACAATACCAACGATGCGGCGACGAGCGTTTCGAGAGTGTCCAGCGTAATCATGATGCCTCCCTGTTTCGGTATGGTGCGCGCAATGGCAGGCCTGCGCTGCCCATTACATCTCATGCTTTTGGAAAGAGAGCGCTTTTTGAAAGGCGTGATTGTAGTCAGGTTTGTCCATGCTACGTTCAAAAAACGAACATGACAATCTGAATTCAGCGTTCGACAGTACTCTTCTGCTTGCGTTGACGTGTTTTTTTTGCAATGGAAATTACATCAGGCAGATTGCGGTCATGCGCGTAAAAAACTAATGCAGGCAGGGCATTGGTCGCTGCGGTGGTGGTGCACAATATTTTCACGTGTGGCCCGTCTACACCAAGATGGATAGGTGCTACTCCTATCTCTTCAGGGCCAGCCATTGCTCATGAGAACGCCATGCAGCATCCCGCTCGGTGCAATCAGGACGTTGCGCGGAGGCGGCCTTCGCCACCAACAATTACCTGGAACTTGCACCATGACCAACATGACTTTTCCCGTCACCTCAAAACACACCGGCCTGATCGAAGCCACAATGCAAAAACTGTTCACCCGGACCGTGCAGGTTGTCGACATCGTGGACATTGGCAGCGCTTTCCGCATCATCACGCTCGGCGGCGCAGCGCTGTGTGATGTCACATGGACACCGGGCGACAAGATTCAAATCCAGCTGGGTGGATGGGTTCAGCGTACCTACACGCCAATGGATTGGGATGCCCAAACTGGGCGCACGCGCATCCTGGTGTACCTGCATGCCGATGGCCCCGGCATGCAATGGGCGCGCACCGTTGCCGAGGGCGACACCTGTATCGTGTTCGGTCCGCGCAAGTCGATCAGGATCGCACCAGCACAGGCGCCGCTGATCTTGTTTGGGGATGAAACTTCGTTGGGGTTGGCGGTAGCATTGGCCCGTCAACAGTCGGGGCAGACGGTGGCGTTGTTGCTGGAAGCGACCGCGCTGGCTGAGACTTTGCCAGTCCTGGAGTATCTGCAACTTGACGATGCGCATGTCTATTCTCGCCTGCCAGTTGATCAGCATCTCATCGCGCTGGAGGAGCAATTGTCCGCATTGCTGCCGGCGCATCCGGTGGCAAACATTGTGCTGACTGGAAACGCCAGCGCGATTCAGCACGTCAGCCGCTTTCTGCGAACGCAGAGTGGTTCTGCCGGGCGGCGTCAGAGCAAGGCGTACTGGGCGGTTGGCAAGACCGGGCTGGACTGATGGCCGTATCGTCGCGGTTAGTTCGCCGGTTTGTTCAACCGTGCATTGCGCAGATCGATATCGTTTCGCGCTATTTCCGACAACAAGGTGGCAGCGGCGATGGAAAAGCGTAGCAGTTCACCGCGCTGGCGGTTGTTGAACAGCGGACGGTCTTGCTCTGCTTCGCGTTCATCAAATTCGAGCAGTTACATGACTGTGGCAATGCCTGAGCCGATGTCTTTGCTCAGTGCGACGAGTGTTTCTGCACTGGACTGCGCATCGCCAGCGTGCTGGGGAAAAGCGTGGAAGTGTTCTTCGGACTACCTTGCCGGGTACCTCAGTGTGTAGTTGAATCTTTGTTTTCTTCGGACAACCTAGCCGGGGGCGGCCCGGCAGCCGCTCACTTTCTTTGGTC
>Ga0066798_10000252_pt1 | contig 29991 bp, 29 predicted proteins | sample PersoiDNA2013203_FD_70961 | JGI IMG/M metagenome (GOLD analysis project Ga0066798, IMG submission 70961) | Permafrost soil microbial communities from the Arctic, to analyse light accelerated degradation of dissolved organic matter (DOM) -... | ecosystem: Environmental > Terrestrial > Soil >... | reverse complement strand
AACGCAGCAATCAGCGCTTCCGGGATTCCACACAGGCCAAAACCGCCAACCGCGATCATCTGACCGTCCTGCACAATGCCGGCCAAGGCGCTGGCGGCATCGGGATAGACTTTATTCATAGGTCTCCTTTAATTTATCGTAGTTCTTCTTAGCTGGCATCATAGGACGCCGTCACCAAGCCCTACAATACGGTAAAAATACCTAGAATTGATTTCAGCCGTAGAATTCAGCATTCTTAGCAGTACGCCCCCTGTTATCGCAAGATCAGACCAATCATGAATTCGCCGCCGCCCATCGATTTTGAAAATGTCTTCCAGCATGCGCCCATCGGCATGTGCGTGTCGCACAACCGCGTGATGCAGCAAGCCAATCTGGCCCTGACGAAGATGTTTGGCTATGCGCCAGGCGCCTTGTCGGGCCAGTCACTCAAGGTGCTGTATCCAACCGCTGACGAATTTGAACGTACCGGCTTGCGACTGGTGCCGATTCTCAACGAAAAAGGTTTTTATTCCGATGAGCGCATCATGAAGCGCGTCAACGAGGAAATGTTCTGGTGCCACGTGACCGGCGCCTCGCTGGTACAGGGTGATCCGCATGCGGCTGGCATCTGGACGTTTGAAGATGTCAGTGCCAAGCGACCGCTGGCCCCCGGCCTGACGCCGCGTGAACGTGAGATTGCAGCGCTGCTGGTGGAAGGCAAAACCAGCAAATTGATTGCACGCCAGGTGGAACTGAGCCCGCGTACTGTGGAAATGCATCGTGCGCGACTCATGCGCAAGTTCGGCGCGTCGACCTCCTCTGAACTGGTGCATAAGCTGCTGAGCATTACGCCTTGATACCCACAAGTTTTGCGATTGTTATTTGCGTATATTGACGATAAAAATGCACGATTTGTGAAAGTACCGTCCCGGCTTGTCCTTCAATGTTGTAGTTTATTATTTGAATGGAAGCAGGATGAGTTCGCAAACAACGATAGACAAAATACCAACCGCTTCTAGCTGCAATAATGAGCGCATTTTTAAAATGCCGAGTGCGATAGCTTTCGCATTCGGCATGGTTCGTGCTGCTACCAGCAGCAACCGCATCAAAGCCAAATGCCCAGCAATGCCGCAAGCCGGTGAAAGCAACTCAGGCTTGCCACCGACGTTGGTGCAAATAGAGGTTGTGCCTCGAGCGGCGACCAAGACACGTACTGAGATTAATAAACAGTTGGCGCGTATTGAGAACTTGCCTGATATCGATGAAAAGCTGGTGGAAATAGACAAGCTGTCCGTCGAACTGGGCATTCTCTTACTAGGCAATCCTCAGCAAGCCAACAAGGTCATTCCTTCGAACGCGACTGGTATCGCCCTGCCAACGACCTCGCTGCAAGCGCTATCCGAGGCCAGATCAAGAAAGCGCGTGCCGTCCTGTGATTACCTGTTTCCTTCCAAGAAGCAGGCCCCAGCCAAAAACGAGCGCGACGCTGTGACGCCCAGCGGGTACAAAAACGCCTCTGAAACGGCGCCTGTTAAGCGCAGTTTGCGCCCGCCCATATCCACTTTGGAGATATTCGACACCACTTATCCGCAAAACGGCCTGGTCATGGACAGTGCCAATCCAGTCAAGCGCCGAACCCTACGCCGGTAATCCCAACGCCTGCAGTTGCCTGACCGTGTCGCCGCAATCGACATGGTGAATGGCATGCCAGCCCAACCGGCGTGCAGCTTCGACGTTCTTTTCCAGATCATCGATGAACACCAGTTCATTAGGCTGCAGGTTTGGTAACTGCTTGCCATAGCGCGTCAACGCAATCTGGTAGATCACCTCATCCGGCTTGACACATTGCTCAGTGCCGGATACCACGATATCGCGGAATATTTGTAGAAAATCATAATTGGCCAGCGCATACGGAAACGTCTCATGCGACCAGTTGGTCAAGCCGAACAGTGGTACGTCCTGCGCATGCAGGTTGCGCAACAGGGCGACCCCTTCGTCGAGCGGACCGCGCAGCATTTCGCTCCAGCGGTCATAAAAGGCATGAATCAACGGTGCGTGCTGCGGATGCTGCGCCACCAGCAAGGCCGTGCCATCTTGCAAGGTGCGACCTTCGTCCTGGCGCAAATTCCATTCCGACGAACAGATGTTGGTCAGGAAATGCGCACGCTCGGCCGCATCGGGAATCAGTTGCTGATACAGGTAGTGCGGACTCCAGTCGAACAAAACCCCGCCGAAATCAAAAACCACCGCACGGATACCGGCGGCACTGGTGTAATCGGAACGCTTGCTTGGCATAGGCTTGGACACTCATCAAGGACAAGAAAAAACGCTGCAACGCTTACAGCGTACGGAAAAAATCATACAAGGCATCGGCTTCGGCATAGGCGACATTGAAGCGAAACCACGGCTGTTGCGGCGGCGACAGATGAAAGAATTCGCCGGGTGCCAGCCAGATGCCTTTCTGGCGGGCACGATCGGCAATTTCGCGCGCGCTCATACTGCATCCGTTGAGCGTCGCCCACGAAAACATACCGCCGCGCGGCGTCGTAAACGGCGTCAAGCCAGTCTCAGTCAATTTGGCATTGACGCGTGCCTGCGCGCTCAACAGCGACGCTGCCAGATTTTCGACATGGCGCCGATGATGACCTTCGGTCAGCACACTGTGCACCAGCCGCTCGTTGATTTCCGAGTTGGTCAGGCTCAACACCATCTTGGTATGCACCAGTTGCCGCGCCAGATCACGCTGGCAGGCGATGAAGCCAAGCCGCAACGATGGCGCAATGGTTTTCGAATAACTGCCGACATAAATCACCCGCTGCAAGCCATCAAGTGCCGCCAGCATGGGATCGGTCGGCTGCCCCAGCTCGCGGAAGATGTCGTCTTCGACCACCCAGAAGCCATGCCGTTCTGCCGCCTGCAAGACCCGCATGGCGCAGGCCGGGGTATAGGAGGTACCCGTCGGATTCTGCAACACGCTACTGGTGAAGAACAATTTTGGCTGATGCGTGCGCGCCAGCAGCTCCAGCGCCTCGGTATCGACGCCGGTCGGCGTACGCGGCACGCCGATCACATTCAGGTCGGCCATCCTCAGCATTGCCACCAGATTGCAATAAGCCGGATCGTCGATCAATACAGTTTCACCACGTTTGGTCATGGTGCGAATGATCAAATCGAGCGCCTGGGTCGCGCCATGTGAGGTCAACACTTGATCGAGCGAGACTTCCAGCGACCAATTAGCCAGGAATTGCGCAATGATCTGGCGCAGCGGTGCATAGCCATAGGGATGACCATAACCGACCTGTTGTGCACCGGGCGAGCGGATGATGCGACGTTCGGCCTGATGCAGGCCTTCGTCGTCGAGCCACTTCCCGGGCAACCAACCGCAGCCGGCCTTGATCGGCACGCGCTCGTCGGCAAACATTTCCGACAACAACCAGGCCGAATCGATGACCGGTTCGGGTGCCGTGAACGCCGGCACCGGCGCCAGGCTGGCGCCCTTGGCGGCGATAAAGAAACCAGCACCACGGCGCACCACCAGCAGGCCACGCGCCACCAGATGTTCATAGGCTTCGACCACGGTCGAGGCACCGATGCCATGCGATTCGGCAAACTGGCGCACCGACGGCAGGCGCTCGCCGGAGCGCAGCACGCCGCGTTCGATCAATTGTGCCAAGCCATTGACCACCTGCTCGACCAGGCGCACCGGGCCATTGCGCGCCAGCGGCAGGAGCAGCTCTTCACGTGCGGCTTTCGCCATGCGGTTTCCTTGTTCGGTCGGGCAACTGTAATCAATACAGATTGCCGAATTGAGCAATACAGTTTTTCGGTTAATTGCAAAGTGTATCTAACAATCGGCACGCCGTCTCGCAATAATCAACATCATTGAACCTACTTGATCGTCTGGTTCCCATTTCCTTTTTCTTGCCCAGGGTGTGCCTGCAATGAACAAACCACTTTCTGCCTCCGACCTGTCCGCTTACTGGATGCCCTACACTGCCAATCGCAACTTCAAGGCCAGTCCGCGCATGCTGGTTTCGGCCGAGGGTATGTATTACCGCGACGACGCCGGCAACGCGATTCTGGACGGCACTGCCGGTCTGTGGTGTGTACCGCTCGGCCATGCCCAGCCGCGGATCGTGAAAGCCGTGCAACAGGCAGTGGCAACGCTGGACTATGCGCCTTCATTCCAGCTCGGCCATCCATCGGCATTTGAACTGGCCGAACGGCTCAAGCAATACACTGGCGGGCGCTATTCGCAAGTGTTCTACACCGGCTCCGGCTCGGAAGCGGTCGACTCCGCGTTGAAAATCGCGCTGGCCTATCACCGCACCCGCGGCGATGCCACCCGCACCCGTCTGATCGGGCGCGAGCGCGGCTACCACGGCGTCGGTTTCGGCGGTATGTCGGTCGGCGGCATCGGCGGCAATCGCAAGACCTTCAACTCGGCCCTGATGGCCGGCGTCGATCACTTGCCGCACACCCACAATCTGGAAAAAAATGCGTTCACCAAGGGCGAACCAGAATACGGCACCCATCTGGCCGATGAACTGGAACGCCTGGTGACATTGCACGACGCCTCCAACATCGCCGCCGTCATCGTCGAGCCAGTAGCCGGCTCCACTGGCGTGCTGGTTCCGCCAAAGGGTTATCTGCAACGTCTGCGCGAGCTCTGCACCAAGCACGGCATCCTGTTGATTTTTGATGAAGTGATCACCGGCTTCGGCCGTCTCGGCACGCCGTTCGCCTCCGATTATTTCGGCGTCGAACCGGATCTGTTTACCACTGCCAAGGGCTTGACCAATGGCGTGGTGCCAATGGGTGCGGTGTTCGTCAAACCGCATATCTACGACGCCTTCATGCATGGTCCGGACGGCATCGAGCTGTACCACGGCTACACCTACTCGGGTCACCCGCTGGCATGTGCGGCTGGCCTGGCCTCGCTCGACATCTTTGAACAGGACGGCATCCTGGAACACGCCAACAGCGTGGAAACTTATTGGCAGGACGCCGCCCATGCCTTGCGCGGCCTGCCGCACATCATCGACATCCGCAGTATCGGCATGATCGTCGGCATCGAATTGGCCAGCATCCCCGGCAAGCCAGGTGCGCGCGCTTACGAAGCCTTCCTCCGGGCATTCGATGCCGGCATCCTGATTCGCGTCACCGGCGACATCATCGCCTTGTCGCCACCACTGGTGATCGAGAAAAAACACATCGACGAATTGTTCGGCAAGCTGGCCGCCATTCTCAAGACTTTAGCTTAATCAGGACACATAGACAGTATGGAAAAGATTACCCACTTCATCGGCGGCCGTCGCGTCGACACCCTTAGCGAGCGTTATGCCGATGTCTTCAACCCGGCCTTGGGCGTGGCAGTTGCCCGCGTAGCGTTAGGCACGGCGGACGAAGTCGACAGCGCGGTGGCGACTGCCGCCGCTGCCTTCCCGGCCTGGTCCAACACACCGCCGTTGACGCGTGCGCGCGTGTTGTTCAAGTTCCTCAACCTGATGCAGCAGCATGCCGACGAATTCGCCGCCATCCTCACGCGCGAACACGGCAAGACTTTCTCCGATGCACAAGGTGAAGTGGCGCGCGGCATTGAAGTGATTGAATACGCGGTCGGTATTCCGCAAATGCTCAAGGGCGAATACACCGACCAGATCGCCCGCGGCATCGACGCCTGGTCGATGCGCCAACCGCTCGGCGTGGTCGCAGGTGTGACACCGTTCAATTTCCCCGCCATGGTACCGATGTGGATGTTCCCGATCGCGCTGGCCTGCGGCAATTGCTTCATCCTGAAACCATCTGAGCGCGATCCGTCGGCCTCGCTGCTGATCGCCGAATTGTTGCAGCAAGCAGGCTTGCCTGATGGCGTCTTCAATGTGGTGCAAGGTGACAAGGTGACTGTCGATGCACTGCTCGATCATCCCAAGGTCAAGGCCATCAGCTTCGTCGGCTCGACCCCGATTGCCGAATACATCTATGCACGCGGCAGCGCCAAGGGCAAACGGGTGCAAGCGCTCGGCGGCGCCAAGAACCACATGGTGATCATGCCCGATGCCGACATGCAAGTCGCCGTCGATGCATTGATCGGTGCGGCCTACGGTTCTGCCGGCGAGCGTTGCATGGCGATCTCGGTGGCGGTGGCGGTTGGCGATGCCGGCGACAAACTGGTCGCCGCGTTGGCTGAGCGCGTACGCACATTGAAGATCAATGACGGCATGGACAAAGATGCCGAAATGGGTCCGGTGGTCACCGCTGCAGCCAAGGCACGCATCGAAGGCTTGATCGGCAAGGGCGTTGAAGAAGGCGCGACACTGGTGGTCGATGGTCGTGGCTATCAGGTGCCGGGGCGCGAACAAGGCTTCTTCGTCGGCGGCACACTGTTTGATCACGTAACTCCTGAAATGACGATCTATCAGGAAGAAATTTTCGGTCCCGTGTTGTGCGTAGTGCGTGCACCCGATGTCGGTTATGCGGTCGACCTGATCAATAACCACGAATACGGCAATGGCGTCGCCGTGTTTACCCGTGACGGCGGTGTCGCGCGTGAATTCGTGCGTCAGATTGAAGTCGGCATGGTCGGCGTCAATGTGCCGCTGCCGGTGCCAATGGCGTTCAGCAGTTTTGGCGGCTGGAAGCGCAGCCTGTTTGGCGATCACCATGTCTATGGTCCGGAAGGCGTGCGCTTTTACACCCGTGCCAAGGCCGTGATGCAACGTTGGCCGAATACTGCCAGCGCGGGCGCCGAGTTCGCCTTTCCCCAAATGAAATGACGCAGCAGAAATCCTGACCCTGGTTTCAAAACGGCATGAGCAGCGCTCATGCCGTCGTCGTTTCTGGCGCTGTAGTTGGCATCAATTCCAGCACGCGTATTGCGCCGCAATTTTATGTGGAAAATGGTGCGAAAAACGGGATTTACTGGTGCAGAAAACTGGTATTACCGCACCTTAATGTGCAAGCCAATCGGCCACGTGCATACGACAACAAAAAAGGAGAGTCACAGATAAATAAAGTAGTATGTGCCGCACTAAAAACAAGATCGCCGCAGAGAAAAAATTAAAAGAAACACCGAGACATTCATCCAGGAGGAGCAATCCATGATCCATCGTTATCATGCATTGCGCAGCGACCGACGTTTGCCGTTGGCGCCACGCATTTCGATCGCCGTTTTCGATCATCCAACACTGTTTTTGCGCACGTTTTCACGTCGTCAAACGCAGTGCTTCATCACGTTTTCCCATCACTAGAGAATGACTGCCCATTGTTGAAATATCGGCAAAATCAGCACCATCATGGGCATGGAACTTGCGTCATACCGTTATGAATTAACCCTTTCAATGCGCTGTCATTTTTTGGAGATATGAATATGATCAAACGTCGTGATTTTCTTAAACTTTCCGCCCTCGCTGCACCGGGCGTTCTGTCATTTACTGATGTATTTGCGCAGGCCGATACCATCCAGTTCGGCTGCCCGGTACCAATGTCGGGACCGTTCGCTGCCAACGGCAAATATGCCGACATGGGCATGAAGCTGGTCCTGCAAAAGTACAACAAGGTACTCGGCAAGAGCCTCGGCTATACCACGCTTGACACAGAAGGAAAACCAGCCACTGCCGTGCGCAAGATGCAAGAGACCATCGAAAAAGGCACGCACTTTTTTGCCGGCGGCATTCTCTCCGGTGAAGCGCTAGCGATGGGCAAGGAAGCTGAAAAGGGCAACAGCATTTTCATCACTACTGCGGGTGCCGATGAAATTACCGGCAGCGATTGCAATCACGCCACCTTTCGCTGGTCGGTGCCAACCTATGGCGCCATCGAACAGACCGTACGTCCGCTGCTGGAAAAAATGCCCAACGCCAAACGCTGGTACACCATCACGCCGCAATATGTCTTCGGCGATGGCTTGCTCAATGCGGCCAAGGCCATCTTCAAGGAAAAAGGCATCGAACACGTCGGCAACAGTTATCACTCGCTGGCCGAAAAGGAATTCAGCGGTTACCTGACCAATGCCATGGCAGCCAAACCGGATGTGCTGCTGTTGCTCAACTTCGGTTCGCAATCGTCGGACACCTTGCGCCAAGCAGTCAGCTTCGGCATGAAGAACAACATGACCATCCTGATGGCCTGGGCTTCGGGTCTGGAACAGTTTGAAACACTGGGTGCCGACATCTGCGAGAACGTCTACTTCGGCGCACAATACTGGCATGCAATCGACTCGCCGTTCAACAAGGAGTTCGTGCCGTTCGTCAACAGTAGCCTGAAGATCGATCCGAACTACAGCCTGGCCGGGTCCTATATCTGTACCAAGATCATGCTCGACGCCATCATTAAGGCCAACAGCACCGATCCGAAAGCCGTCATCGCGGCCATGGAAGGCATGAAATACGAAGGTCTGACCGGCACCGAAGAAATCCGCAAGGGTGATCATCAAGTCATCAAGAACTACTACCTGCTCAAGGGCAAGGCCAAGTCCAAGATGCGCAACAAGAATGATTATGCCGACATCATTTCGTTCGGCAAGTCGTTCCTGGCATTAGACAAAACCATGTGCAAGATGGCATAAGCTGCTCGTGGCCCTGCTGCGACACCGTCAGACGGGATCGCAGCAGGGCCATGAATACCTTGTCCGGGAGCGCCTTGCACCTTGGCGTTCTGCGGCAATGCGCTTTTGAAAAGACACTGCTGAAGTTTCATTGTATTGAGGTTTCATGAATATCTACGTACTGCAAGTGGCCAATGGCATCGGCATTGGCATGCTGTATTTCCTGTTGGCGGTGGGCCTGTCGATCGTGTTCGGGCTGCTGCGTTTCGTCAATTTTTCGCATGGTGCTTTTTTCCTGCTGGGTGCCTATCTGTGCTTCCAGCTTGGTGAGATGGGCATCAATTTTTGGTGGTCGCTGCTGTTCTCCCCCCTATTGGTGGGCTTGTTCGCCTGGCTGGTGGAGCGCTTCGTGCTGCGCCATATCTATGCGCTGCCGCATCACTTCCATATTTTGTTTACGGTCGGCCTGGCACTGGTCGTGCAGGAAGCCGTCATCTCGTTTTGGGGGCCGCTGGGCAACAATATTTCACCGCCCGACCTGCTGCAAGGCGTGGTGATGGCAGGGGGCTTTGTCTATCCCATCTACCGCTTGTTCGTGATTGGTTTCACCGCAGTCATGGCATTGCTGCTGTGGTGGATATTGGAAGGCACCCGGCTCGGCGCCATCGTGCGGGCTGGCAGTGAGTCGACTGAAATGGTGGCGCTGCTGGGCTTGAACATCAATCGCATTTTCAGCCTGGTGTTTGCCCTCGGCGCCGCCACTGCCGGTCTGGCCGGCGCACTGGCAGCACCGATACGCGGGGTCGAACCATTCATGGGTGTGGAGGCACTGGGTATTGCCTTTGTGGTGGTGGTCATCGGCGGACTGGGCAGTTTTTCCGGCGCACTGATCGGCGGCATCCTGGTCGGCATCGTGCAAAGCGTGATGAGCACGGTCTGGTCGGAAGGCGCCCATCTGATGATATACATCGCCATGGCCGCGGTCATGCTGCTGCGTCCCAATGGCCTGCTTGGCCGTGCCAGTTAGGAGATAGACTTGAAACAACTTGCACATTTTCGTTTCACGCTGCTGGCCATTGCGGTGACTTTGCTGCTGCCGCTGTTCATGAGTTCCGGCACGCTGGCCACTGAAGTGTTGATTTATGCGCTGGCCGCATTGGGTTGCAATTTATTGCTCGGCTATACCGGTCTGATGTCATTCGGCCAGGGCATCTTTTTCGGCATCGGCAGTTATGCCACCGGAATCGCCTTGCTGCAACTGAAGGCGCCGCTGCTGCCCTCGCTATTGATCGCCATGGCCATCGGTGCTGCCGTGGCCTTGATCGTTGGCTGGTTTTCGATACGCCAGCGCGGTACCTATTTCGTCATGCTGACGCTGGCGTTCGCCCAGATGTTTTATTTCCTTGCTTACACGATGAAGGACATCACCGGCGGCGACAATGGCTTGCTCGATGTGCCGCGTCCGAATCTGACGGTGTTCGGACATACCCTGCTGCCGACGGCCAGCTCGTGGCAGTACTACAGCTTTGTGGCCATCGTGTTTGTGCTGGTGTTCTGGCTGTTGCAACGCGTGGTCGATTCAGTGCTGGGACGTACCCTGCTGGCGGTGCGTGACAATGAAGCGCGCGCCGCCGCAGTGGGCTACGACATTACCCTGCTGAAACTGGCCGCCTTCGTGATTTCTGGCGCGGTGACCGGTCTTGCCGGTGGCTTGCACGCCATGATGACTGGCGTTGCGCCATTGTCGAATATCGAATACCACACCAGCGAATCGATCCTGATCATGACCGTCATCGGCGGCACCAGCAATCTGTTTGCCTCGGTGCTGGGTGCCGCGTTTTATGTACTGGTCGGCAATTGGCTGTCGAGTCTGTGGCCGCGTTGGCTGATGCTGCTCGGCTTTTTGTTGATCGGCGTGAGTCTGTATATGCACAAGGGCTTGTTTGGCATGGCTCAGGCCGTGCTGCGCAAACTACGCCCTGGCGGCGCTGACACCGGTGCCGTCACACTGGAGCAACGACCATGAGTACACCGATACTGCGCGCGCAGAATGTCACCAAACGCTACGGCAAGTTCACGGCCGTCAATGGCATCTCGCTCGACATTTTCCCCGGCACCGTGCATTCGGTCATCGGTCCCAATGGCGCTGGCAAGACCACGCTGTTTCATACCTTGACCGGCACCACCCCGATCACCAGCGGCAGCATCCAGGTCGAAGGGGAAGAAGTGGCGCATCTGCCGGGTTATAAACGGGTGCGTAAAGGATTGGCGCGCTCGTTCCAGGTCACCAGCCTGTTTCCCAATCTGAGCGTTCGCGAGAACCTGCGGTTGGCGGCGCAGGGTCGGCATCCAATGCAGGCGCTCAATCCTTGGCGACGGCCGGAGTTGCTGCGCCAGGCAGTTGATCTGGCTGAACAGTTGCTGGTCAGACTGAGCCTGCAAGCGGTGGCAGAACGCGTCGCTGGCGAGTTGTCGCACGGCCAGCAACGCCGGCTGGAAGTCGGCATGGCGATGGCCGGTCGACCCAAGGTGATTTTTCTCGACGAACCGACCTCGGGCATGGGCATTGATGACATCGGCGAGATGAAGCGCCTGATCCACAGCCTGCGCGACAGCTATACCGTGGTGCTGATCGAACACAACATGGATATCGTCATGGATATTTCGGATCAGATCACTGTGATGCAGCAAGGGCAGATTCTGGCGCAAGGCAAACCCGCCGAGATTCGCAGCGATGAGCGCGTGCGTCGCGCTTATCTGGGCAGCATGATTACCGGTGGCAACAACGGAGGCAAGCCATGATCCTGACAGTCGAAGAAATTCACGGCTATTACGACAAGAGCCATATTCTGCAAGGCGTGTCGCTACAGGTTGCTGAAGGCGAAGTGGTGACGCTGCTGGGCCGCAACGGCGCCGGCAAAACCACCACGCTCAAGGCCATCGTCGGCGTGGTAACACCGCGCCAGGGCAAGGTGCTATTCCAGGGCAACAATATCGCTGGACTGCCACCACACAAGATCGCCGCGCGCGGCGTCTGTCTAGTGCCGGAACATCGCGGCATCTTCAAATTACTGACCGTGGAGGAAAACCTGACCATGGCGGCACGCAAGGAGTCGGCCTGGGGTTTGCAGGACATCTACAAGATTTTTCCGCGCTTGCAGGAACGGCGCAAGAATGGCGGCGGCCAATTGTCGGGCGGCGAACAGCAGATGCTGGCGATTGCGCGCGCGCTGATGACCCATCCCAAGGTGCTCATGCTCGACGAACCGGTGGAAGGGTTGGCGCCGGTCATCGTCGATGAAATCGTGGCGCAGATCAAGTTGATCAAGGCTACCGGCATGTCCATCATTCTGGTCGAGCAGAATCTGCAAGTCTGCACGCAACTGGCCGATCGTCATTACATCGTGGAACAGGGGCGCGTGGTGTATAGCGCCAGCAATGCAGATTTTCTGGCCGATGATCAGGCCAAGGACCGCTATCTCGGCGTCAATCTGGCGGCCTGACTTCACTTACCTGTACGCTTACTTTATTGCATTCGAAGGACATACCATGGACATGAAAACCACAACCGATATCAGTCAGTTGCGCATCGACGGCAACCGGCTCTGGCAATCGCTGATGGAACTGGCCACCATCGGTGCCACTGCCAAAGGCGGCGTGTGCCGGCTGGCGCTGACCGACCTCGACAAACAGGGCCGCGATCTGGTCAGCAACTGGGCAAAACAGGAAGGCATGAGCGTCACCGTCGACCAGATCGGCAATATCTTCATGCGCCGCGCCGGCCGCAACAATGACTTGCCGCCCGTGGTCACTGGTTCGCACATCGACACGCAACCGACTGGTGGCAAGTTCGATGGCAACTACGGCGTGCTGTCGGGAATGGAAGTGATTCGCACGCTGAACCAGCACAATATCCAGACCGAAGCACCGATCGAAGTGGCGGTGTGGACCAATGAAGAAGGTTCGCGCTTTGTGCCGGTGATGATGGGTTCCGGCGTGTTCTGCGGTGCGTTCACGCTGGAGCATGCCTATGCCGCTAGCGATGTCGACGGCCACAACGTCAAGGATGAATTGACACGCATTGGTTATATCGGCGAGCAACGCTGCGGCGATCACCCTATCGGCGCCTACTATGAAGCGCATATCGAGCAAGGACCAGTGCTGGAAAACGCCGACACCGTCATCGGTGTGGTGCCGGCCGTGCTGGGGCTGTCGTGGTATGACTGCACGGTGACCGGTTTCGAATCGCATGCCGGTCCGACGCCAATGGAAATCCGCAAGGATGCCTTGCAGGTGTCCACTTACATCATGCAGGAAGTGGTGGCCATCGCCAAGCGTTACCCGCCTTATGGACGTGGCACGGTGGGTTCGGTACAGGTGATGCCCAACAGCCGCAATGTGATTCCTGGCCAGGTCAAATTCTCGATCGACCTGCGCAATGTCAACGACGAGAGTCTGAACCAGATGCATGCCGACTTGCTGGCCTACCTCGAACAGACGCGGCAAAAGACCGGCCTCAAGATCGACCTGGAGCGGGTTTCCTATTTCCCGCCCTGCCCGTTCCATCCCGAATGTGTGGGCGAAGTACGCAAAGCCTCGGCCATGCTCGGCTACGCCACCATGGATGTGGTCTCCGGCGCTGGCCACGATGCCATTTATGCAGCGCGACTGGCGCCCGCCGGCATGATCTTTGTGCCGTGCAAGGATGGTGTCAGCCACAATGAAATCGAAGACGCCAAGCCGGAACATCTGGAAGCCGGCGCCAATGTCTTGCTGCATGCCATGCTGGCCAGCGCCAAAGTGGTTTAAACCGGTCGTGCAACCAAGCGGAAATTACTCATGTCTTTGAAAATCGTCGTCGCCCGACTGAATCACGAAACCAATACCTTCTCACCGATCCCGACACCGCTGGCAGAATTTGCGCCGCAATGGGATGCCGCTGCCTACCAGGATCAAAAAGGCGCACGCACCGCCATGGGCGCCTTCCTCGATATCGCCGAGAGCTTGTCTGCCGAAATCGTCACTCCACTGGCGGCGATGGCCAATCCCAGCGCGACGGTCGATGCGGCTGCGTATACTCAGATGACGGACGCCATCGTGCGCACCATTGAAGACGGTTGCGACGCTATCATGCTGGATCTGCACGGTGCCATGGTGGCCGAAAATGCCGAAGATGGCGAAGGCAGCCTGCTCGAACGGATTCGCCAGATTGCGCCGCATACACCGCTGTGCGTTGCGCTCGACCTGCATGGCAATGTCACCCAAAAGATGATCAGCAATGCCGACATCGTAGTCAGTTTCAAGACTTATCCGCATATCGACATGTATGAAACCGGTGCGCATGCCGGGCGTCTGCTAGTCGATCTGCTGCAAAAAAAAGCGCGTCCAGTCACCGGCTGGCGACAAATTCCCTTGCTGTCGGCCACGCTGACCAGCAATACCTCGGCCAGCGCCATGCAACGTGCAATAGCGCTAGCCAAGGCGGCTGAGCAACAAGCCGGGGTGCTGGCGGTTTCCGTGCTGGCCGGTTTTCCCTTGTCGGATTTCCGTGATGCCGGTATGTCGGTGGTGGTGGTGACCGACAATGATGCCGCATTGGCACAGAGCGTGGCAGACACGCTGGCGCGCAGCATCTGGCAAGAGCGCGACGACTTCGTCTATGACAGCCAGCCCTTGCGTGAATCACTGGCGCAGGCACGCGGCTTGATGGACACGGCTGGTAGCGGCCCGGTGCTGTTGCTCGACCATAGCGACAACGTCATGTCGGGTGGTACCTGCAATACCATGGATGTACTCGAAACGGCGCTGGCCGAAGGCATGCGCAATATCGCCGCCGGCCCGATCAGCGACCCCGAGGCAGTCGCTGCACTGGTACGTATCGGCGTCGGCGGCAGCACCACGCTGGCGGTCGGCAACAAGGTGGCGCTGCTCCAGCAAGGTATCAGCAAGACGCCATTGCTGTTGACCGGCAAGGTGCTGGCGATCACCGATGGCGTGTTCCGCGTGAGCGGTCCGATCTATACCGGATCGACCATTCGCATGGGCAAAAGCGTGTTGTTTGACACTGGCGCAGCCAAGGTCGTCATCACTGAAGAACGGGTCGAACCTTACGATCTGGGCGTATTCACCAGTCTCGGTCTGGACCCGGCCAGCATGGATTATGTGATTCTGAAATCGCGCATGTATTGTCGTCCAGTGTTCGTGCCGATCAGCCGTGGTCTGGTCGAATGCGACTCTGACAGTGGCGGCCCGACCAGTTCGAATTTCGACCTGTTCCCGATTCGCAACGTACGCCGCCCGATTTATCCGCTGGACGCCGACACCCCGGCCCCCGTGTGAGTGACAACCGCCACAGTGCTCGCGCCAAGCTGCTGTTGATCCTGCTCGGCGTAGTGTGGGGCTTGAACTGGCCTGCAGTCAAAATCGCATTGCATGGGGTATCGCCGTGGACTTTGCGCAGCATCGGTCTCGGCGCGGCCGCCTGCACGCTGTTTGCGCTGGCGTTGCTACGCGGCCGTTCCCTGCGCATCGCGGCCGGGCGCGACCGCTTGCATCTGGTGGTGAGCGGCTTACTCAACATCGCCCTATTCAATATTCTGCTGACCTTTGCCCAGCTCGGTGCGGCCACTGCGCGCGTGGCCATCATCACCTATTCGATGCCGCTGTGGACTACCTTGTTTGCCCGACTGTTGCTGAAGGAAAAACTGGACCGCTGGCGCGGCGGCGGGTTGCTGCTCGGTGCCTGCGGCTTGCTGATCCTGATGACGCCGCTGCTGCAAACCGGCAGCCTGCCGCCGGGCATTATGCTGGCGCTGGCGGCGGCACTGACCTGGGCCGCAGGTACGATTTACACCAAGTGGGCGCGCATCAGTGCCGAACCCTTGGCCATCGCAGCCTGGCAGTTATTAACCGGCGCCCTGGTCGCGTTGAGCGGCCTGCTCTCGTTTGAAGGCTGGCCGCATCCGGGACCACTGCATTGGCAAGTGCTGATGGCGCTGACCTATCATATTTTCTTCGGCATGGCGGCCGGCTACATCCTCTGGTTTGAAATCATCGCCAGGCTGCCGGCCGGGGTTGCCGCACTGGGCACTTTGCTGGTGCCGGTGGTCGGCGTCAGCGCGGCAGTGTTGTTGCTCGGTGAACGGCCCAGCGTGCCTGACTTGCTTGGCTTCGCCCTGATCTTCAGCGCCGCAGTATGCGTATTATTACCAAGCCGACGCTAACACCTGCCGCACAGCAGCATGCCTGACGGCAAGATCGGTGCCATCCTCCTGGTGCCGAGAATGACAAATGTTCAACAAACCCTTCTACGGCGCAATTTGCTTGTGATACGCTAAGCGTGCCGAAAAAAATACCGCTAGCGTCGGCGCACCTTGCTACTGAGATTTTTTTCGGCACTCGACAGCACATAAAAATAAAAATGCAGATGCCGCATCGGCATCGCACAAGCAAACCGTGAGGAGACAGCGATGAGGAATCTCAAGATTGGCGTTCGCCTGGGCATTGGTTTCATCGCTATGTTGTTGCTGATGACAGTGATGGTGGGCATCGGCGTCTGGCGTTTGCAAGGCGTAGGCAACGCGACCGAAGACATGGTCAAGAACGCGCTACAAAAGGAACGCAATGCCACCCGCTGGCATGCCGCGATCAAGGAAAACGGCGTACGCACGTTTGCCGTCATGCGCAGTGACGAGGTCGAGCTGCAAAAATTCTTTCAGAGCCAGATAGACGGTGAATCCAAGCGCATCAGCGAGCTGCAGAAGCAGGTCGAAACTGCCATTACGACTGACGAAGAAAAACGTTTGTTCGACAATGTCGGCAAACTGCGCAATGCCTATCGCAGCACGCGCGAAAATATCTTCAAGCTGAAAGCCGCAGGCGAAGTCGAGCAAGCCAAGCGGATGACCGATACGCAATTGGTCACAATGATGGATGACTACGCCAACAGCGTACAAAAGTACGCGACCTATCAGCGCGACCTGATCGAGGCTGCCGCCGCCCACATCGATGTCAGTTATCACTCGGGACGCAGCCTGTTATTGGGTCTGGGCCTGTTTGGTCTGGTGCTGGGTGGCTTGCTGGCCTGGTTGTTGACCAAGAGCATCACGCGACCGCTCAATCAAGCGGTCAGCATCGCTGAGACCGTCGCGGCCGGCGATCTGCGCTCGACCATCGAGACCGGCGGCACCGATGAAACGGGCAAGCTGTTGTCGGCCTTGAAAACCATGAATGACAATCTGTTGAACATCGTCGGCGAGGTGCGCAGTGGCACCGAGACAATTGCCACGGCGTCGAGCGAAATTGCGCACGGCAATCTCGATCTGTCGTCACGTACCGAGCAACAGGCTGGCGCACTCGAACAAACTGCATCAACAATGGAACAACTGACCTCGACCGTGCGCCAGAATGCTGACAATGCCCGGCAAGCCAATCAACTGGCGGTATCGGCATCGAACGTGGCGGTTCAAGGCGGCAGCGTGGTCAGCCAGGTGGTCGACACGATGGGCGCCATCAATGCCTCTTCCAAGCGCATCGTCGACATCATCAGTGTGATTGACGGCATTGCATTTCAAACCAATATTCTGGCGCTCAATGCGGCGGTGGAAGCCGCACGGGCTGGCGAACAGGGGCGTGGTTTTGCGGTGGTGGCCTCGGAAGTGCGCGGCCTGGCGCAACGTTCGGCCGCAGCAGCCAAGGAAATCAAGGGCTTGATCGACGACTCGGTGGAAAAAGTCAATTCGGGCAGCCAATTGGTGCAGCAGGCTGGCGCCACCATGACTGAAATCGTCGCTAGCGTGCAGCGCGTCACCGATATCGTGGCCGAAATCAGCTCTGCCAGCCAGGAGCAAAGCGATGGTATCGAACAGGTCAATCGCGCCATCACGCAAATGGATGAAAACACCCAGCAAAATGCCGCGCTGGTCGAGCAAGCCGCCGCCGCTGCGCAATCGCTGCAGGATCAGGCCAGCACACTGACCAATGTGGTCAGTGTCTTCAAGCTCGACGATGTGCGCCTGACGCCAAGACCAGCGGTGCGCACCATCGATATTGCACCAGGACGCGTCGCTGCAAAATCGACCAAAGCGGCCAAACTGGCAGCGCCAATAAGTAATACCGCCAATGGCGACAATAGTTGGGAACAATTCTGACGCCGCAACAAAGAGTCCATCCAAAACAAAACGCCGGCATCATCTGCCGGCGTTTTGTTTTGGATCAACGCACGCGCATCAAGCAGCCAGCGCCTTTTCCAGCAACTGGTGCAATTCGTCAAACGATGGCTCGCCGACATAGCGCTTCAATATGCTGCCATCCTTGCCAATGACGAAGGTTGTCGGTGTCAGCTTGACGTCGCCAAAGGCCTTGGACAGCGTATCGTTGGGATCGAGCGCAACCTGGAATGGCAGCTTGCGGGTTTCGGTGTAGTTGATCACATAGTTGGGCGGGTCATAGCTCATCGCCACGGCGATGAAGTCCAGACCTTGCGCCTGATACTTGTTAAAGGTCGAAATCATTTTCGGCATTTCACCGACACAGGTGGTGCAACTGGTGGCCCAGAAGTTGACCATCACTACCTTGCCGCGCAAATCCTTGAGCGCAACCTTTTGGCCATCGAGACGTACAAAGGTGACATCAGGTGCCGTATTGTGCGCCGACAGCGAGGTATAGCCGAACAAGGCGGCAGCCGCGACGACTGCAAGGCCGGCGACTTTGAGGGCCAGGCGCTTGCGGGGAGCTGCAGGGGTGGCGTTTTGGGCTTCCATATCTTTCCTGGTGTGAATGCTGGCTGTCGTCAGACGTGCATGCCATAAAAACAACAACAGCGCAGGCGCACTAGCGTCCAACAAGGACGATGGCTGCATTATAGCCGCCTGTACCGCTTCCTGCCGGTGCCGCCGCGATGGGCAAGCTTACCCAGACGGATGGCGCAAAAAAACCGCCGGTGTCAGCGACAGCGGCGGTTTGGCGCAATAGCGTCTTACTTGGCCGGATCTGCCGGCGGCTGTTTGATGTATTGCTTCAGTTCGTCTTCGGTGATGTATTCGTACAGCGTCACCACCTTTTGCACGCCGCTGACGCCAGCGGCAATATCGGCACCACGCTTGCCTTCGCGTTCTGTGACGCGCCCCATCATATAGACAATGCCGCGTTCGGTTGTGATCTTGAAGGCGTTGGCGTACAAGTCCTTGGCATCGACCAGACTGGCCAACACCTTGCTGGTCACAATGCCATCGCCGGAGCGCGACGAGAAACTCGACGAGCCGGAAATGGCCAGTTCGTTGAACACGCCTTCGACTCCTGACAGGCTGCGAATTTCACGTTCGGCGGCAGCCTTGGCTGCTTCGTCAGGTACTTCGCCGCTGAGCAATACCTTGCGGTTGAAGCTGGTCACATTGACATGCGAACCCGGTGGTACCGCACCCGGAATGTTTGCTTCACCTTTGACGACAATGGTCTTGTCTTCGGTCTGCGCACCGAGTGTGCGGCGGTCGGTGGCGGCGAACGTACCTGCCAGCAGGCCCCCTGCGAGGATGCCGAAACATCCCTGCAAACTGATTGCCAGCATGCCGCACAGGGCGACTGCCGCCAACGGACGTTGCCACTTGCGCAAGTTCGGTTTGATCCAGCCTGCCTTGACATCATTCATACACATCACCTCCAAATAAAGCAACGTCGATACCGTCGCAAATACAATGCAAAGTCACCAGATGTACTTCCTGAATACGCGCATTGCGATCATGCGGTACGCAGATATGCACATCGGCGTCGCTCAGTTTCTTGCCAATGGCGCCACCATTGTTACCGGTCAGCGCCACCACTCCCATATCACGTTCCTGCGCCACTTCGATTGCCGCCAGCACGTTGGCGCAATTTCCCGAAGGCGAAAATGCCAACAAGATATCGCCAGCCTGGCCGAAGGCCTGCACCTGCTTGGAGAAAATTTCCTGATGGCTGTAGTCGTTGCCGACGGCCGTCAGGATTGAGGTGTCGGTAGTCAGCGCCAGCACCGGTAGTGGTAGACGCTCACGCTCGAAACGGCCCACCAGTTGCGCGGCAAAATGTTGGCAAACTGCTGCCGAACCACCGTTGCCGCAGGCAAGAATCTTGTTGCCATTCGACAGCGCTGTAAACATAAGTTCAATCGCTTGCTCAATCGGCTGCGCCAGCACTGCAGCGGCATGCACATTGAGTTCAGCGCTTTCTTGAAAATGCGAAACGATACGTTGATTATTCATGGAGCAAATTTATTTAACGAGACAGGTCGGCCACCTGCGCCACCTGGATAAGGCAGGCCAATTATAGTGTAGTTGCACCAGCGTTCCCGCCAAAGATTGGCTTCAAACTGATTACTCGCCGGCATCGATGGCATTTTTCAGCCAGCACATGCGTTCGCCGTCGTAGCCGATAACATCGAAGCGGCAGGCTGGCGGCTGACGATAGCGCTGGAGAAATACCTGTGCCGCCAGGATCAGGCGTTTTTGTTTCGCCCGTGTGACGCTGGCCAGCGCGCCGCCATGACTGTCACTGCTGCGCTGACGTACTTCGACGAACACCAGCGTGTCGCGTTCTTGCATGATGAGATCGATTTCACCGCCGCGGCAGCGGAAGTTGCGTTCGACTGGCACCAAACCCTGCTGCTGCAAATAGGTCAGCGCAGCAGCTTCGGCGGCGTCGCCGCTGACTTGCTTGCTGGTGCGCGGTTTAGCCAGATTGCCGCGCAGACGCTGCCAGATCGTCACGCCGGACTCAGCGCTGATCGATCAGCGGAATCACAATGCCCCCCTGATAGACGGCCTGGGTTGCGCGCCGTTGGAAGTAGGTGACGGTTGGCGTCATGTTGACGCTAAGCTGGCCGGTCACGCCATCGAGGTCGAAACTGGTGTGCTGCATGGCCAGTTCGTCGGCTACCTGAAACGCATCGATGCCGAGCGCATACAAGCGCTCCATGTCGGCATTGGCATAGTCAGTCACCGAGCGCGGATAAGCCTGCACACCGGGATGCGTTCCCTGCAATTGCCATGGCAAATCGAGCAGTCGCACGCCATCGAGTTCCGGGCGGCGTGGCAGCACACTGGTGCTAGTGTTGGCGCTGGTGTTGGTGCCGTCGCCGGTGCTGCCCTCGACAACTGCCGGCATCGCAGCCAGTTTGCTGGCTGCGGACAAGGTCAGAGAGTTGAGTTGCGATGTTCCATACAACGGTACCTCGGCGCCCACCGCGCTGCGTAATTGCGTAGTCTGGCTGGCATCGAGCGCGACAAACACCAACGCCGGCTTTTCGGCCCGAATGCGCTGGCTCAGTTGTGCCAGTCCGCTGGCGCTCAAGACATTGTTGCTCATGCTTACTTCGAGTTCATCGACCACCAGACCAATATGCCTGGCTTCGCCGGCAAAGGCCTTGGCCGCACGACGCTGCCAGGCTATATTGGTGGAAAGCGCAAAGATCTTGCCGGGTTTTTTTTCGCCCTCAACCCAGGCCGCCACCTGGCGCGCTTCGTCCTCGATCGACAAACCCATCATCAACATCAAAGGCGGCAAGCGCTGCTGGCTGCTGTCCGGCAGATCGGGCTGGGCCAGTGCAATGGTCGGCTTGGTGACACTGGCCGACTGCACCAGTGCAGCGACGGCGCTGCGCGACAAGGGGCCGACGATGATGTCGTAATGGGCGGCGGCATCACGATAGGCGGCTACCATATCGGGCACTGCGTCGCCAGATTCGATGACAGTGACGTTCAGGTTGCTGTGCTTGCGCGCAAATGCCGTCAAAAAGCCGGTACGTACGGCTTCGGCAGCTGCGCCGAAGAGGCTGGACTGCAGCGGCAGCAGCAGCGCCACATGAGCCGGCGGCGCACTATCGACGCCGGCGGCCGGGACAGCAGGATCGGTGACGGTTGTAATTGGCTGTGCGGAGGCGCACAATCCGCTCATCATCGCGCTTAACATTGCGCTCATCATTACGAATCGCAACACGGTTTTCGCCCCTTTTCCCAACATGATTCTCTCCATGAGTTCAGCTATCCCCGTTTCCAGCCCATCCGCCACCGCCTCCATTTTCACGGAGGCGGGACAGCAAAGCTATCCTGAGTCGGCATTATATGTGGTGGCCACTCCCATCGGAAATGTTTGCGACATCAGTCTGCGCGCGCTGCATCTGTTGACTATCGCCGACGCAGTTGCCTGTGAGGATACCCGCAATACCAGTCACCTGCTGCAACGCTACGGTATCAGCCAGACCTTGCTTGCCGCGCATGAGCACAATGAGCGCGAAGCCGCCGATAAAATCATCGCGCGTCTGCAACAGGGACAACGCATTGCGCTGGTATCGGATGCCGGTACGCCGGCCGTATCCGATCCCGGTGCCCGCATCGTCGATGCCGTGCGTGCGGCCGGCCTGACGGTGGTGCCATTGCCAGGTCCGTCGGCGGTGGTGACGGCCTTGTCGGCCAGCGGTTTACTCAATGACCGCTTCCAGTTCATCGGCTTTCTGCCAAGCAAGTCCAAACAACGTGAGCTGGCACTGCAAAAACTGATGCAGGAAGCTGCCACGCTGGTGTTTTATGAAGCACCACATCGCATCGTTGAAACCATCGATGCATTGCTGCAGGTGTTTGGTCCGACGCGCCAGATTGTATTGGCGCGCGAATTGACCAAGCTGTTCGAAACGATACACCGCTGTGCGCTCGCTGATGCACCGGGCTGGCTAGCCGCCGATGCCAATCGCCAGCGCGGCGAGTTTGCGATTTTGATCGAGGGTGCGCCGAGTAATGAGGATGCCGCCACTGATGCAGATGCAGAACGGATCCTGCAAATTCTGCTGGCGGAATTACCGGTCAAACAGGCGGCCGCGCTGACCGCGCAAATCACCGGACAAAAGAAAAACGCGCTCTATGAGCGCGCTTTGCAGATCAAGGACAGTGCTACATGAACCCTTAGTGCACGGTCGATTTGGAAAACAGATTCAACACCAGCACACCGGCCAGAATCAACGCCATGCCCAGCAATGCCGGTAAATCAAGGGTCTGCCCGTAGAGAAAATACGCCACCACGGAAATCAGCACCACCCCCAGACCTGACCAGATTGCATAGGTAATGCCGACCGGTATCGACTTGAGCGTGATCGACAAAAACAGGAACGCCAGCGCGTAGCCGATCACGACTACCACCGAAGGTACCAGCTTGGTGAAGCCGTCGGCGGCACGCAGTGCCGAGGTGGCGATGACTTCAGAGACAATCGCAATGCCTAGTGACAAATAAGGATGCATAAGTTGCTTTCGCAATACGGCGTGTTTAACGCTCGACAATAAACGGCGTGACATTGCCACGCTGACGGATCAGTTGCGCCGCATCCTGCGCTGCTGCGCGGCTGGCATAGGGACCGGCAAACAAACGATAGAGTCCGTTGACGACGATCGCATCCATTTTTTCTACCGCGCCATTGAGGCTTTGCATCAGCCGGTCGCGCGCTGCGCGTGCATTGGCTTCCTGCGCATAAGCGCCAAACTGCAGATAGAAACCGGCAACCGGTGCAACGGCGGCATTGCCAGCGCCGGTACTGATACCGGAAGCGGCGGGCGCACTGGCCATCGACACTGGCACGATCTGGCCCTGCGGCTCCACTGATCCGACCGTGACCGGTTCCGCAGCGGGTGCGGAGACTGCTGCCAGCGCCGGCGTATTGGCGATACCGTTGCGTTTGTTTTCGGCCATGCGGGCGATTTCGTCTGGCAACAGACGTTCGACTTCCAGTTCGCTGCTACCGGATGACAGATAACCCAGCTTCAACGCCGCGGTATACGACAAATCGATGATGCGGTTCGAATGGAAGGGGCCGCGATCATTGATACGCACGATGACCTGGGCACCAGTCTTGAGATTGGTTACGCGGGCATATGAAGGAATCGGCAGCGTCGGATGCGCGGCGGTCATCTTGTACATATCGTAGAGCTCACCGGAGGAAGTCTTTTGGGCATGAAATTTCTTGCCATACCAGCTACCAATGCCGCGCTGCTTGAACGGACGATCATCATTGATCGGTGTATAGGTCTTTCCGAACACGACATATGGACGGCTGGCGGCCTTGGAAAACGGTTCCACGCGAGGATCGGCATCGGGCGTGTCCAGCAGGCCTTCCGGCGGTTTTTCGCCAGGGCCGTCATCCTTGTAGTAACCGCCGCGACCGGAGCCGGCAGGCGGCAGCGCCGGCAACGGCTTGCCATTGGCGGACCGTGCTGGCGCGCTGGCAGTAGCGGTAGCTGTCGCGGCCGGCGTAGTAAGTTGAGGCGTACTGCTGCAAGCGGCCAGGGCCAGCGGTGCCAGAATGGCCAAGCAACGCAGCAGGCGTTGCTTGGGAGTGACTGAAGTCACGGAGATGGCTGAAAATGCGCGCATGGTTGCTTTTCCGGAATACATGTCTTGTTCTGCGGATTCATCAAGAAACCGCAACGATACCAAAGTCGCCTGTATAGAACTGAAAATCAGGTCTGCACGAGCTTGCGATGGCGCTGAATACTCATCAAAATGCCTGCACCTAGACCGAGCGTGACCAGCGCTGTGCCGCCATAACTCATGAATGGCAAAGGCACCCCGACTACTGGAATGATGCCGCTGACCATGCCCATGTTGACGAACGCATAGGTGAAGAAAATCATCGTCACCGCACCACCCAGCAGGCGCGTAAACAAGGTCGGCGCATTAGCGGTAATCATCAACCCGCGACCAATCAACAAAATATAGAGTGAGACCAGGATCAGATTGCCGATCAGCCCGAATTCTTCTGAATAGACCGAGAAGATGAAATCGGTGGTCCGTTCAGGAATGAATTCTAGATGGGTCTGGGTGCCCATCAGCCAGCCTTTGCCGGTAATGCCGCCGGAGCCGATGGCAATGGTCGACTGGATGATGTGAAACCCCTTGCCCAGCGGATCGGACGTCGGGTCGATCAACATCATCACGCGCTGGCGCTGGTAATCATGCATGAACGACCACAACACCGGCAGACTGGCCGCGCCGGCGAAAAACAAACCGGTCAGCACCTTCCAGGACAGACCGGCAAAGAAAATCACGTAAAACCCCGCCGCCAGCACCAGCAGACCGGTACCCAGGTCGGGCTGGCGTACGATCAGGCCAACCGGCACCGCCAGCAGTACGGCAGCGATCAGGAATACATGCCAGCGAATCATGCCTTCGCGTTTCTGGAAATACCAGGCCAGCATCAAGGGCATGGCGATCTTCATGATTTCAGATGGTTGCACCACCATGCCGATATTGAGCCAGCGCCGTGAGCCCTTCTTGACGATGCCGAACAGCGCCACGGCAATCAGCAGGGCCACACCGATGGTATAGATTGGCACAGCAAAGCGCAGCAAGGTCTGCGGCGAAACATTGGCGGCGATCCACATGACGATGAAGGCCACCAGAATATTACGCAACTGGTCTTCGACGCGGCCGGGGAAGTTCATTCCCGCCGAATACAGCGTAACGATGCCGACCGACATGATCAAAAAAATGATCAAGGACAGCGCGCCGTCGAACACCGCCAGATGCGGTTTGATGATTTGCCACAAGGGCGGTCGGTGCAGGCTCATGGGCGTCTAGTCTCGGATATCATTGCCAACTGCATCGGTGGCCGGGGGCACATCAGCGGCGGCATCGGCACTAGCCTCATCGGCCTTGCTACCAGGTTTTCCAGGTTTGTCACCAGGACGCTTGCCCAACAGATAATAATCAAGCGCCTTGCGTGCCAGCGGCGCCGCAGCCTCAGCACCCCAGCCGCCGTTTTCGACGATCACTGCCAGCGCAATGCGCGGCTTGTCGGCCGGCGCGAAGGCGGTAAACAACGCATTGTCGAGCAAATGGGTGGCCAGACGCTTGGCGTCGTATTTCTCATTCTTCTTGATCGACACCACCTGCGCGGTGCCACTCTTGCCGGCGGAAACGTATTCAGCGCCGGCAAACGCGCGCGCGCCGGTACCTTCCTTGTTAACACCGACCATGGCTTGCTTGATGAAGTCGATGTTTTCCTGCTTCAAGGGAATTCGGTAGCTTTCCTTCTGTACTGTCACGGTGCGATTGTGCGTGACACCATCTTCGATCATCTTGACCAGATGCGGCTTCATCACGATGCCGTTATTGGCCAGCGTGGCCACGGCATGCGCCATCTGGATCGGCGTGAAGGCATTGTAGCCCTGCCCGATACCCAGCGAAATGGTTTCGCCGGCATACCACTTGCGCTGTTCCGGCTTGCTATAGGCACTGCTCTTCCAGGCTGTCGATGGCAGCAAGCCCTTGCGTTCGTGCTCCAGATCAATGCCGGTGATCTGGCCAAAACCGAACGGCTTCATGAAATCGTGGATGGCATCGACGCCAAGGTCATTGGCCAGCATGTAGTAATAGGTGTCGCACGAGACCACGATGGAGCGGTACATGTCGACCACGCCATGGCCACCTTCCTTGTCATCGCGGAATTTGTGATTGCCGAGCCAGAAGAAGCCGGGGTCGCGAATCGAATCGGTGGTGCGACGCTTGCCCAGCTCCAACGCTGCCAGTGCCATGAATGGCTTGTAGGTCGAGCCGGGCGGATAGGTGCCGGACAAAGGTCGGTTCACCAGAGGCCGGTCGGGTGAATTATTGAGTTCATCCCAGGTCTGCTGATCGATGCCCTCGACGAATACATTGGGATCGAACGACGGTTGCGACACGTAGGCCAGGATGTCGCCGGTCGAGGGATCGATCGCCACCAACGCCCCCTTGCGGTCGCCAAACGCATCTTCGATGACTTTTTGCAGCTCGATATCGATCGACAGAATCAGGTTCTGGCCCGGACTGGCGGGTGTGCGCGACAAGGTACGCACGGCGCGACCGCCAGCCGAGATTTCCACTTCTTCGTACCCGGTGGTGCCGTGCAACTGGGTTTCGTAACTCTTTTCCAGGCCTTCCTTGCCAATGTAATCGGTGCCGTTGTAATTGGCTTCGTCGTCGGAGTCGGAAATACGGTCGGCATCGCGCTGGCTGATACGGCCGATGTAACCAATCACGTGGGCGGCGGTCTTGCCAAACGGATATTGCCGGAACAAGCGCGCCTGGATATCGACACCGGGGAAGCGGTAACGCTGCGCCGTGAACTTGGCGACTTCTTCATCGGTGAGACGGGTACGGATCGGCAGGCTTTCGAAGTTCTTCGACTCTTCCAGCAACTTGCGGAAACGACGCCGGTCCTTGGGCTGGATTTCAACCAGCGTGCTCAATTCGTCCACCAGATCGTCGAGGCTGCCAGTGATCTTCGATGGCGTGATTTCTAGCGTATAGGCGGAATAATTGCGCGCCAGCACTACGCCATTGCGGTCCATGATCAAGCCACGGTTAGGCACAATTGGCACCACTGAAATGCGATTTTCCTCGGCCTGGGCGGCATAGGCGTCATGGCGCACGATCTGCAGCCAGATAAACCGCGACACCAGCAGACTAAAGCAGACCAGTACCAGGATGACAACGGCGAGCAAGCGCAGCCGGAACAGTCTTAGTTCATGCTCGGTGTTTTTGAACTCTGTCATGCTGCCTCATCCATCAGATCGGACGATTGTCGTCGCGATTGATCGCACGGCGTTGTGGCGCCAGCAATAGCCAGCTCACCAGCGGCCACAACAGGGCGCAGACAAAACTTTCGCTGAAGTAATACCAATGTGGAAACTTGCCGCTGACAATCAGCCTGACCAGCAATTGCACGGTCTGTGTGAGCAGCAGCAAGGGCAGAATGTGCAAGGCCTGGGTACCGACCGGGAACCACAGCACACGACGATGCATCATGATCGAGAAATACGACAGCAGCGTGTAAGCCAGTGCGTTTTCACCCAGCAAGGTGGCTTCGTTGACATCCATCAGCAAACCCATCATGAAGGCAATGCTGATGCCAATCTTGCGCGGTTCGTGGATGGCCCAGAATACCAGCACCAGCGCGACAAAATCGGGCACGCCTATCCACTGGCCCCAGGGCAGCAGATTGAGCAGGAAGGCGGCAACCAGGCTCAGCGCGATAAACAGCGGATTGGCCGGCAGCAGTATGTAATGTGGATCGTTCATCGGGTGCTCTTGACTGGTTGAGACGCAGCTTTAGCGGGCGCAGCGGCAGTAGCTGGCGTGACTGCGGCGGTTGCCGCCGGTGTCACGGCAGGTACGGCAGCACCGGGCACTGCTGCTTCTGCCGGCGTTTCCTTACTACTGTCGCGCAGGCGCCGTTTGAGCAGCTTGTCACTCTTGTCGACGGACACATCCGGATCGGGGCGTGGTGCCTGATTCTGTTCAACCAGCAGGATCAACAATTGTTTGTGACGGTCCACGCCGGCAGCCGGCAGGCAGACAATATGGGCGAACGCATCGGTCGACTTGGTTTCCACCTGCAATACACTGGCCACTGCCAATCCCGGCGGATAGACGCCATCGATACCCGACGTCACCAGTGCATCCCCCTTCTGGATATCGGCATTGGCTGCCATGAAGCGCAAATCGAGCACGCCCGATTGACCACGTCCGTAAGCGACGCTGCGCAAACCGTTGCGCAATACCTGCACCGGGATCGCCTGATCCTTGTCGGTCAGCAGCGTGACTTCTGAAGTAAACGGGAACACTCTCGTGACCTGGCCGACGATGCCGACATCGTCAATCACCGGCTGACCTGACGCGACGCCTTGTTGCGAGCCACGATTGAGAATGATCTTGCGCGTAAACGGATCGCGCGCGTCGTATAGAATTTCGCCAACGATTGATTTACTCGGGATGCGCTGCTGCATGTTCAGCAAATTGCGCAACTGGGCATTCTCGACCGCAATCTGGCGCTCCTGCTGCAGTAGCTGCGCATTGAGCGTCTGCTGGCGGCGCAACGCGTCGTTTTCCTTTTGCAGCGTGGCGATGGAATTGAAATAGTCACCCACTTTGTAGGCCGCATCGCGCGGCACCAGCGCTACCACCTGTAACGGGTAGAGCATGGTACCCATGGCCTGGCGCACCATGGTCAAAGTATGCATGCGCGAATCGACCACCAGCATGAGCACCGCAATCATGGCGAAAAACCCGGCGCGGGCGCGGGCCGAGGCGCCTTGCTTGAAAAGTGGAGGGGTATCCATGTGTGTCAGGCCCCGGGCGCGACCGACTGCTGCAATCGCAACAGCCCGCACGGGGCGGGCTGAGCGATGAGAAAACGAGTCTGCGACGGGATACTAGAGAGTATGCATTCAATGAAACGATTGACCGACGGAAACAATTGCACGGGAATCAAGGAAAAACACGTCATTACAGCCGAGATTGGGCCCTTGTGCACTCTTTGCGAATACTTGCTTCGCAGCACCAGCCCAATCTGCTTGTGTACTGTCATAAACGTATTTCAAATCCTCGTGGTTCAACCGACGCCTGCGGCAAATTATTCGTTCGAGAAGATCGAACCGAGTTTGTCCATCCGATCGAGCGCCATGCCGGAGCCGCGCACCACGCAAGTGAGCGGGTCTTCGGCGACGATCACCGGCAAGCCGGTTTCTTCCATCAGCAAACGGTCCAGATCGCGCAGCAAGGCACCGCCGCCGGTCAACATCATGCCTTTTTCGGCAATATCGGCGCCCAGTTCTGGCGGCGTCTGTTCCAGCGCGTTCTTGACGGCCGAAACGATGTTGTTGAGCGGATCTGTCAGCGCTTCCAGGATTTCATTGCTGGAGATGGTGAACGAGCGTGGAATACCTTCGGACAGATTGCGGCCCTTGACTTCCATTTCCTTGACTTCGGAGCCAGGGAAAGCCGAACCGATCGCTTTCTTGATCGCTTCGGCAGTCTGTTCGCCAATCAGCATGCCGTAGTTGCGGCGGATGTAATTGACGATGGCTTCATCGAACTTGTCGCCGCCAACGCGCACCGAACCCTTGTACACCATGCCGCCGAGCGAAATGATGCCGACTTCGGTCGTGCCGCCGCCGATGTCGACCACCATCGAACCGGTCGCATCCGACACCGGCAGGCCGGAGCCGATGGCCGCTGCCATTGGCTCTTCGATCAAGTAAACCTGGGAAGCGCCGGCACCCAGCGCTGATTCGCGAATCGCCCGACGTTCCACCTGGGTCGAACCGCAAGGCACGCAAATGATGATGCGTGGCGACGGACGGAACAGCTTGGAATCATGCACCATGCGAATGAATTGCTTGAGCATCTGTTCGGTGACGGTAAAGTCGGCAATCACGCCGTCTTTCATCGGGCGGATCGCCTCGATGTTGCCAGGCACCTTGCCCAGCATCTGTTTCGCTTCCCTGCCAACCGCCTGAATGGTTTTTTTGCCATTAGGGCCGCCTTGCTGACGGATGGCCACGACCGAAGGCTCATCGAGCACAATACCTTGACCGCGGACGTAAATCAGCGTGTTTGCCGTTCCCAGGTCGATGGCGAGGTCGTTAGAAAAATAACTGCGTAAAAATCCAAACATGAATTGTCCTGATGCGCCA
>Ga0066798_10000250_pt1 | contig 30013 bp, 26 predicted proteins | sample PersoiDNA2013203_FD_70961 | JGI IMG/M metagenome (GOLD analysis project Ga0066798, IMG submission 70961) | Permafrost soil microbial communities from the Arctic, to analyse light accelerated degradation of dissolved organic matter (DOM) -... | ecosystem: Environmental > Terrestrial > Soil >... | reverse complement strand
CGCTGGAAGTCGAACGGAATTTCATCGACCTTGCGATAGGTTGAGGCCAGTGCCATTTCGCGTTGCAGTTCGGCATGTTCCAGCACGGCCACATCGAGCAGATTCTTCAGGCCGGTCTGGTAGTAGCTGTTCAAGTAAGCGTATTGCAGCACTTCGTCATTGGGTTCGCCGAGAATGCCGGTATGGCGTTCGAGGAAAATCTTGTCCTGTGTCAGCGTGCCGGTCTTGTCGGTACACAGTACATCCATGGCGCCGAAATTCTGGATCGCATCGAGCCGCTTGACGATGACCTTCTTGCGCGACAAGGCAACTGCACCTTTGGCCAGGGTCGATGTCACGATCATCGGTAGCATTTCCGGGGTCAAACCAACCGCCACCGAGAGGCCGAACAGGAACGCTTCGACCCAGTCGCCCTTGGTGAAGCCGTTGATGAAAAATACCACTGGCGTCATCACGAACATGAAGCGGATCAACAACCAGCTGACCTTGTTGACGCCCGACTGGAAGGCCGTCGGGGTGCGGTCGGTGGCGGTCACACGCTCGGCCAGGGCACCGAAATAGGTGCGCTTGCCGGTCGTCAATACGACCGCCGTAGCCGATCCGCTGACCACGTTGGTGCCCATGAAGCACAGGTTGTCCAGTTCCAGTGGATTGCTGGCATCGGCACCGCGATGATCGATGAATTTTTCTACCGGCAGTGATTCGCCGGTCATGGCTGCCTGGCTGATGAACAGATCCTTGGCGGCGATCAGGCGCAGGTCAGCCGGAATCATGTCGCCGGCCGACAATTGCACGATATCGCCGGGCACCAGTTTCTTGATCGGCAATTCGATACGCTTGGCACCTTTCGGATGCAGCGTGATATCGAAATAGCGCTGCGCTTCGGCTGCAATGTCTTGCACCATGTCGTGACGGATCACGGTGGCCGTATTGCTGACCATTTCCTTGAGCTTGTCGGCGGCAGTGTTGGAACGCGACTCTTGAATGAAGCGCATCAGCGTCGACAGGATCACCATCGAACCAATCACGATGGCGGCTTTCATGTCTTCGGTGTAGTAGGACACCGCTGCCAGCACTGTCAGTAACAGGTTGAATGGATTCTTGTAGCAATGCCACAGGTGCATCCACCAGGTCATCGGTTTTTCGTGTTCGACTTCATTCGGGCCGACGGCGTCGCGGATGGTTTCCGCTTCTTGTTCAGTCAAGCCGTCGGTGCGCGTGTTGAGTTGGCCGAGCAAGACCGAAAGTTCGATTTGCGAGGCGCTGACCAGGCTTTGCGCAATGGTTTGGGGAACGTCCTTGGTCAGCGGCGAGCTGCGGAACATGTCCATGCCCAGGCGACCGAAGTGGCGGTCCATACCGCGGGCGCGGATGAAGCCGACGAAGGTTTCTTTCAACAGATCCAGATTCATAATGAGGCTCTTTTTCTTTGCAGCAGTTTGTGGCCGGAGATGACTTGGCATAGTCCGGTTCGGGCCATCATCGGAGAGAAAAACGAGGAAGCGTCAAACTGTAACGACTCCTCCTGACATATCGATGACAGAGGCAAGGGGTTTAGATATTTCTGTCTGGCATAGGGACTCCGCATTGAGGTGGCGAAGACCCTTTCGTCGGTAGTTGTTCGGCGGTATTGCATTGGCCATGTCAATTTGCCGGCCAAGGCAATGCCTGCGCCATCGCCTGTCCGCGCGCATTACTGCGCAACAGTAACCATGCGGACATGGCGATAGCGTCATACGATGAAGTGCGCCGAACGCGGCATTCTTCAACTGGGGATGTTGCGTGGTGGAAAAACAAACGCGCCAGAACGGTGCATTGTCTATGCCATCATCTGCTACAGCAAGATGACGGCAGGAGGAAGTCCCGCGTTATCTTGCCGAGGCGAGCCGGGATTTTTCCCGGCAACAACTATCACTCGAACAAGTGCCCATGAAAGGGACTCCATAAAATAAGAACGGGCGGATTTTAACCCTCTGCCAATGGCCCGGTCAAGCCGAAATACAGTAGCTTCTGGGGTATTTACGCAACAAGTCAGACTGCTGTCAGGAATGAAAAAAGATGTTGACGCGCAGTTTGATTTGTCGCGTTGCAATATGGATATTTCTTGTCTTATATCGACCTCGTCCTATACTCAAATTACAAAAACAGAGTAGGAGACAAGTCATGCCAAATATCGTCACGAGTAATCTGCTGTTCTTTTTGCCGATGGCCTTTGCCGGATTGCTGTTGTGCGGTGAAGTGCCGGTCGCATCGAAGGCGTTGCGGACGGTATTGCGAGCGTTCGGCGCCATAGTTGGTGCGCTGATGGCGCTTTTAGTGCTGGAGGTTCTGCCAGTGCTAATTTAAACGAGCTTTCTTGCTCGTTCGCCGCGCGAGCGGCGGTGGTTGGAACGCCGGAGGAAGTCTGCCGCAAGCAGCTTCGTGTGCTCGTCGGGCGTTCCACCTTTGCTTCCCGAAGCCGTTGTCGGTCTGCCTTGCGTGGCAGGTCGACAACGGCTTTTTTTACATGGCGACCTGGCCTTCGACTACGCGGCAATTACGGCCGCGCTGCTTGGCTTGATACATTGCATGATCGGCGCGCAGATTGTCGCGTAACAGTTGCGAGAAATTCTTCAACGCTTCATCGCCGATCAAGTGGCCGTGGGTGTCGTTGATATTCGTGAAATGATCGATGTCGAGCAACAGCAGGCAGGCATCCAGTTTCTGTTCATGGCAGGTGTTGAACTGCGCGATCAACAGGCTTTCTCATGAGTAGGTCGGTCAGGCCGTCACGTTGACTGACGGTTTCAAATTCGCGCGAGCGTTCGGCCAGTTTTTTCGACATGTCATAGGTCGATTTTTCCAGTGCCAGCGGATACAAGGCCAGCATCGGCAGGCAGGCAATGATGGCAGGTCCGACAGCGGCTGGAAGCGGTGAATCCAATCGACAAGCCAATGACGCGCAATACATAAATGCGTTTGACGAAGCGTACGCCTTTGCCGATCACTTCCTTGGGCGAGGCTGAATTGCTTAATCCACGCTCGGTGCGGGAGGAAGAAAAGATGGTTGCCATGCGCGCTTGTTTTTGATGGCGATCACGACATGGATTTAGTTCGCATGACGTGGTGCCAGCATGATGATGGCCATGCCGGCCAAGGATACGGCACCGCCCAGAAAATCCCACGCGGTGGGTTTGATGGCCTCGATGATCCACAGCCAAAGTAGGGCAACAACCACATAGACGCCGCCATAGGCGGCATAGACGCGACCGGCGGCAGTCGGGTGCAGCGTCAGCAACCAGACGAACAAGCCTAGACTCAGCGCTGCAGGCAGCAACAGCCACGCCGAGCCGTCGCGTTTGAGCCACAGGTAGGGGAGGTAGCAGCCGATGATTTCAGCTAGCGCAGTCAAGCTGAACAGCGCAAGAGTTTTAAGGGCATCCATAGGGGGCAGGAGCAGATAGGGCTGGCGTCATTCAATGAAAATAGTTACGTTTTATATGACATCTCGATGACGCATTGTGCGATGCGCCTAGATTACAACATAAGTCGGCGCTCCACCAGATGGGCGAGTGTGCCTTGGACTGGTCATGGGCAAGGGCGGCGCAAGCACCCTATAATGCCCGATTGCCATTGATAAGTTCCTCATGCAGATGCTCAAGAAAGTCGCTCGTTGTTCGCGCCTGACCGTAGTCGGGATCCTCGCCACGATTTATGTTGTATTGCCGGCAGCGGCCCAGGACTTGCCGGCTTCGGTGACCAAGGCCTTGAAGCAGGCCAATATTCCGATTCGCAATGTCGGTGTCTTCGTACAGGAGGCAGAGCGTTCGCGGCCGCTGCTGGCCTACAATGTGACGCAGCCATTCAATCCGGCATCGGTAATGAAGCTGGTAACCACCGATGCCTCGCTGGAATTACTGGGGCCAACATTTACCTGGAAGACCCAAGCTTATGTGGATAGTGCACCAGCCAATGGTGTTCTGAACGGTGACTTGAGCATCAAGGGCAGCGGCGACCCCAAGCTGGTGATGGAAAATTTCTGGTTGTTCCTGCGCCAGATTCGCGCCAAAGGGGTCCGCGAGATTCGCGGCAATCTGGTGTTGGATCGCACTGCCTTTGAAGACGCTGTCTACGACCCGGCCAAGTTCGATGGTGATCCGCAAAAGCCTTACAACGTGGGGCCGGATGCCTTGCTGCTCAATTACAAGACGATCGCCTTGCGTTTCATTCCCGATGAGGCTGGCAATCAAGTCAATGTGAGCACCGAGCCGCCGATGGCTGGCTTTGCCGTGGTCGCGCCGAAGTTGAGCCGGGATGCTGTCTGTGGTGACTGGAAAGGCAAACTGCAGGCCGACGTCGGTGCTGGTTCAGCGCTATTCAATGGCAGTTATCCAGCCGCTTGCGGTGAACAGATCTGGTATCTGCATCCTTACCGCATGAGCTCGGTACAGTATTTTGACGATGTGTTCCGGCAAATGTGGAGCGATCTGGGTGGACGCTTTACCGGCAAGGTGGTGTCGGGATCGGTCGCACCGACGGCGCGTCTGCTGGCGCAATGGCAATCGCCGGCCGTGCCGGAAGTGATCCGCGATATCAACAAGTACAGCAACAATGTAATGGCGCGTCAATTGCTGTTGACGATTGCGGAGCAGGCCGAGCCGATGCCGGGTAATGTCGAACGTGGTGCGCACGCGATCCGCAACTGGTTGTCCGGTAAAGGAATCAGCGCTGACGAGTTGGTGATCGAGAATGGCGCGGGCTTGTCACGCAATGAACGGATTGCGCCTGCGACGCTGGGACAGGTGCTGCTGGCGGCATATCATTCGCCGGTGATGCCGGAATTCATTGCCTCACTGCCGCTGGTTGGCTATGACGGCACCATGCGCAAACGGCTGCGAGGCGAAGACGTGGCAGGACAGGCACACATTAAAACCGGCTCGCTCAACGATGTGCGTTCGGTGGCCGGTTATGTGCAAACGGCTTCGGGCAAGATGTATGTGGTGGTATTTCTGATCAACCATCCCAACGCCCCTGCCGGACAGCAGGCCCAGGACGCCTTGTTGCAATGGGTGTTCGAGAAAGGCTGATTACAACATCAGCGGACGATCGGACAACTGATTGTGTTGCGGCCCGCTGCGCGGATAGTGTTGCGCCAGCAGGGTATGCAATTGCGTCAACGCGGCTAGCACGCTGTCGTGATAGGCCGCGCGCGCAAAGCCTGCGCTCATGGTGGCGCAGATGCTTTGCCAGTCGGCCGGTTTGAGTGCGCGGCCGACGCTGCGGTCGGGCACGATTTCAATCTTGTGGTCGGCCAGATTGAGGTAGACCAATACGCCGCTATTGTCCTCGGTATCCCACAATCGGTAGTGCGAAAACAATTCATGTGCGCGGGCGCGCGCGCCATGGCCTTGCCATACGCTGGCAAGCGGCAGTGCAGCTTCGATCACCACGCGCACTTCGGCGCGATGGCGGCTTTCACCGTCAGCAATGCTGGCCTGGATCGCTTGCAGCGTGGTGTGTGGAAACAGTCGGCGCGCGCTGCGACGGCTGCTGGATAGATGACGCCAGAGGCGTAACAGTCGTGTCATCACCAATTTCCCGAGGCGCCGCCGCCGTCAAAACCGCCGCCACCGCCGGAAAAGCCGCCGCCCGCATTACCGCCGCCAAAGCCACCACCGCCAAAGCTGCCACTGCTGCGGCCAGAACTGCCACTGCGACTGAGTTCACTGAGCACGCTGCCGAGGATGACTCCGGTGGCATGGTTGCCCCAGCCATTGCTGTTGAGATTGTTGCGTGGGCCGCGGCGCGCATACATGACGACCGCAAAAAAGACGATCAGGAAAATCACTGGCGCGACCACATTGAGCCAGCCGTCGTTATCGATGGCCGCCGCCGATTTTTTTTGCGCGGCTGGCAGATGTTCTTCATCAAGCACGCTGGTCAGCGCAGAAATTCCGGCGGCCAGACCACCGTAATAATCGTTTTGGCGAAAATGCGGGGCAATCACGTCTTCCAGGATGCGTTTCGACTTGGCATCAGTGAGGCTGCCCTGGACGCCGCGTCCAGCTTCGATACGCAAGCGTCGCAAGGCCTTGTTATTGTCCTTGGCGACCAGCAGGATAACGCCGTCGTCGATGCCTTTGCGGCCCAGTTTCCAGGCTTCGGCCACGCGGATGCTGTATTGCTCGATCACTTCCGGCGCGGTGCTTGAAACCAGCAGGATGGCGATCTGGCTGCCGCTGCGAGCTTCGTATTCGCTCAAGACCTGGTCGAGCGTGTGGCGTTGTTGCTCGTCAAGCATGTGGGCCTGATCGACCACGTGCGAGCTCAGCGGCGGAATGGCGGCAAAGGTTTGCGCGCCAACCTGAGGCAGCAGACTGGCCAGCAGCAGTGCCAGAAAAAAGCGGAAAAAGGGCATCGATGGCAATGTTATTTACCGAAATTGACGGCGGGCGCAGTGGAAATGGCTTTTTCATTTTCCACTGTAAACGATGGTTTGACGGCATAACTGAACAGCTTGGCCGTGATATTGCTCGGGAAGCTGCGCGCCAGCACATTGTATTCCTGCACTGCGGCGATATAGCGTTGGCGTGCCACAGTGATGCGGTTTTCGGTGCCTTCGAGCTGCGATTGCAGGTCGCGGAAACTGGTGTCGGCCTTGAGTTGCGGATAGTTTTCCGACACCGCCATCAGGCGCGACAATGCCGACGACAGTTGGCCCTGCACTTGCTGGAATTTGCTGAAGGCTTCCGGATTGGTGAGCACCTCTGGTGTGATCTGAAAACTGGTGGCAGCCGCACGTGCCTGGGTGACTGCTTCCAGCGTGTCTTTTTCGTGCGCGGCATAACCCTTGACGGTATTGACCAGATTAGGAATCAGGTCGGCGCGACGTTGGTATTGATTGACCACTTCGCTCCAGGCTGCCTTGGTGGCTTCATCCTTGGCCTGAAAATCGTTGTAACCGCAGCTCGACAGGGTCAATACGGCAGCGGCAAGCGCCAGCCAGGCAAACCATTTTTTCATGCTATTCCTTAATAATGAATATCTATCGTCGTTCGTTGTGCCACGCCAGCCGGCGGTGGACTTGGGCCATTGAGCACGGGCGCGTTACAATATCGCATCTTTGCATATTAAGGCTTCCTGTGACATTTATCGACAAATTATCCGCTGCCTGGCAGGCCAACGACTCGTTGCTCTGCGTTGGTCTCGACCCGGATATCAGCAAGTTTCCGGCACACTGGAAAGACCAGCCGGATGCGATTCTTGCTTTCTGTAAAGCCATCATTGACGCCACCGCCGACATGGCGTGTTCGTTCAAACCGCAAATCGCCTATTTTGCTGCGTTGCGCGCCGAAGACCAGTTGGAAGAGATTTGCAGCTATATCCGTAGTCGTTATCCGCAGATTCCCATCGTGCTCGATGCCAAGCGCGGTGATATCGGTGCCACTGCCGAGCAATATGCCCGCGAAGCGTTCGAGCGTTACGGCGCCGACGCGGTCACGGTCAGCCCGTACATGGGCTTCGATTCGATCGCACCTTATTTGGAGTGGAAAGATCGTGGCGCGATTGTCTTGTGCCGTACCTCCAATGCTGGCGGCTCTGACCTGCAATTCCTGCGCGTCGATGGCGTGCCGCTGTACCAGCACGTGGCACGGCTGGTGGCTGATAAATGGAATACCAATGGCCAATGCGGCCTGGTGGTGGGTGCAACGTTCCCGGATGAACTGGCGCAAGTGCGCAGCATCATCGGCGACATGCCTTTGCTGGTGCCTGGCGTGGGGGCACAGGGCGGCGATGTGGCAGCGACGGTCAAGGCTGGCAAGACCATAGCGGGCAGCGGCATGATGATCAATTCGTCGCGCGCGATTCTGTATGCAACGGCGGCCGAGGGCGAAGATTTTACCGCTGCTGCGCGCCGGGTGGCGACAGAAACCCGCAACACCATCAATCAATATCGTTGAGATTGCTGCGCGGCAAGCTGATCAAGCGTTTGCCTGCATAACAAAACGCCGCACGCGAATGGCTTCGTGTGCGGCGTTTTTTATTGCTGTGCTGCGGCGCTTCAGGTCAAAAGCCGCAGCAAGCCTTGCAAGCTGTGTTGTACCGACTGTTCACGCACGGCGCGCCGATCGCCACTAAATACCAGGCGTTCGGTGACGGTTTGGTCGCCGATCTTCCAGCCGAAGCAGACCGTACCAACCGGCTTACCTGGCACGGCGCCGCCTGGCCCGGCAATGCCCGTGGTGGAGACGGCGACATTGGAGTTGCTGTTGGCCACGGCCGCTTCGGCCATGGCTGCGGCGATCTCTACGCTGACGGCACCATGTTGCGCAATCAAGGCTTCCGAGATATCGAGCAATTCATTCTTCGAAGCATTGGAATAGGTCACAAAACCGCAGTCGAACCATTCCGATGAGCCGGCAATGTCGGTAATTGCCTGAGCGACACCGCCGCCGGTACAGGATTCGGCCGTAGCCAGCAAAAGGTTCCTGGCTTTAAGCGCGTGGCCGACGCGCGTGGCGAGGTCTGTCGTGGTATCCATGTTGATGTCATCCTTGTGGTTGGCGTGGTCAACCTGAGTCAGGCAAGATGCCTTGGTGCCAAGCATACTCCTGTTGCTGCCGAATTACATCGCCCGGTAAACGGCGAAGACCAGCAGCGTATAAAACGCCGCGACAATATCATCCCACATGACGCCGAAGCCGCCTTTGAAGTGGCGGTCGAAATAGGCAATCGGCGGCGGCTTGACCATGTCGAAAAAGCGGAACCAGACAAAGGCCCAGCACTGGGTGCTCAGATCGGCCGGCATCAGCACCACCAACACCAGCCAGAATGCAATGATTTCATCCCACACCATGCTGCCATGGTCGGGTGCGCCGAGATTGCGTCCGGTGACATGGCAGGCCCAGATGCCGACGATGAAACCGACGCCAATCACAATCAACCACGTCGTCGGTGTGAAAACCGCAGGCCAGCGCGCGCTCAGCACGGCATACACTAACCATGCAAACAAGGTGCCGGAAGTGCCGGGCATGATCGGCGAGAGGCCGCTGCCGAAGCCCTGCGCCAGCCAATGGGCTGGATGTGCACACATGAAGCGGGCGCTAGCGCGTACTTTGCGCGGGTTGTCGTTGAGATTGTGCACGATGGACGGGGAATCTTGTTCTAGTTGGGGGTTCATGCGCTGAAATGGTCGAAGGAATTAACGGCAAGTTGAATTGGTTCACCGCCGCCGTCCACCAGTCTGAGGCCAGGGGTAGCGTCTATTACGCCGACCCGGGACACGTCAATGCCAGCTTGTTCGGCAGCGGCGAGCACTTGTGCACGGCGGCTTTCGGGGGCGGTAAAGCAGAGTTCATAATCGTCACCGCCGGCCAGCGTGAATTGTCGGCGCAGTGTCAAGTCTTGTTGTTGCAGAATGGCTCCGGGCGGCAAGGCATCCACATCGAGGCATGCGCCGACCTGCGAACGCGCCAGGATATGGCCAAGGTCGCCCGACAATCCATCGGAAATGTCGATGGCTGCACGGGCAATGCCACGCAGCGCCATGCCTAGCGCCACCCGTGGTGTCGGCCGGTGCATGCGTTGCGCCGCGGTGTGGTGCGCCTCAGTCGTTAGCGTCAGTTCGTGGCGATACGCGGCCAGTGCCAGTCGTGCATCGCCGAGGGTGCCGGAGATCCAGATGTCGTCCCCGACCTTGGCGGCGTCGCGTCGCAACGCCTGGGTGAATGGAATTTCGCCGAACACGGTAATGCTGATTGTCAGCGGTCCTTTGGTGGTATCGCCGCCGATCAGTTCGCAGCCGTACTGGTCGGCCAGTTGCAGCAAGCCTTGTGAAAATGGCTCCAGCCAGTCGGCGCGCGCTTGCGGCAAGGCCAGCGCCAGCGTGAAGGCAATCGGCTGGGCACCCATCGCTGCCAGGTCTGACAAATTGACAGCCAGGCTTTTGTGGCCGAGCGCATAAGGATCGGCATCTGGGAAAAAATGCCGCCCCTCCACCAGCATATCGGTCGACACCGCTAATTGCATGCCTGGTGCCGGCGTGAGCAAAGCGCAGTCGTCGCCAATGCCAAGCGCCGCCCGGCTGTCAGCATGCAGCGGACGGGTGAAATAACGGGAGATGAGTTCAAATTCGGAGAGCATGGACCAGATTGTAACCAAAACGGCATCTGTTACGGGGGATTTCCACGATTGACAGGTAGGACCAATTTGTGCGGTGATACTGAGTTGTTTGCTCTGTGAAACCGCGCCACTGCTGGCTTTTTTGATGATGCAGTGCAGCATTGAAGTGCCTGCCGTATGCTAGGAGAAGGACCCCGACCTCTGCTAGAATCACAGGTCTCCGATAAGTCTAGAAAAGAGAATGCAGAGTATGGATTCGATGATAAGCAAGAAAGAAGAATTGCGTCAGCAACTTCGTCAGGCAGCGCTGGAATACCATGAGTTTCCAACGCCGGGCAAGATTAGTGTCACGCCCACCAAGCTGTTAACCAATCAACGAGACCTGTCTCTGGCATATTCTCCGGGCGTGGCGGCAGCCTGCGAAGAGATCGTGGCAGACCCGGCCAATGCCTTCAAGTACACGGCGCGCGGCAATCTGGTGGCCGTTATCACTAACGGTACTGCGGTGCTGGGGCTGGGCAATATCGGCCCGCTGGCGTCCAAGCCGGTGATGGAAGGCAAGGGCGTGCTGTTCAAGAAGTTCGCCGGCATCGATGTGTTCGATATCGAAATCAACGAAACCGATCCAGACAAGCTGTGCGACATCATCGCCTCGCTGGAGCCGACCTTCGGTGGTATCAATCTGGAAGACATCAAGGCTCCCGAATGCTTCTACATCGAGCGCAAGCTGCGCGACCGCATGAAGATTCCGGTCTTCCATGACGATCAGCATGGTACTGCAATTATTGTTGGCGCAGCAATTCTCAACGGCCTCAAGGTTGTCAACAAGAGCATCAAGGAAGTCAAGCTGGTGGTCTCCGGCGCCGGTGCAGCAGCACTGGCCTGTCTGGATCTGATCGTTGACCTGGGCTTCCCGATTGAAAATATTTACGTCACCGACCTGGCCGGTGTGGTCTACAAGGGCCGGGTCGAGTTGATGGATCCTGACAAGGAGCGTTTCGCCCGTGAAACCACGGCGCGTACCCTGGCTGACGTGATCCCCGGCGCCGATATTTTCCTCGGCGTATCGGCCGGTGGTGTGCTCAAGCAAGATATGGTCAAGCAAATGGCGGCGCGTCCGCTGGTGCTGGCACTGGCCAATCCGACCCCGGAAATCCTGCCGGAAGACGTGATGGCAGTGCGTGACGATGCCATCATCGCTACTGGCCGTTCGGATTATCCGAACCAGGTCAACAATGTTTTGTGCTTTCCGTATATCTTCCGTGGTGCGCTCGATTCGGGTGCCACCACTATCACGCGTGAAATGGAAGTTGCCGCCGTACACGCGATTGCTGAACTGGCGCAAGCCGAGCAATCGGACGTCGTGGCAGCGACTTATGGTGTGGCCAATCTGTCGTTCGGTCCGGAATACATCATTCCCAAGCCGTTCGATCCGCGCCTGATGATCAAGATCGCCACTGCCGTGGCACGTGCAGCGGAAACCTCCGGTGTGGCCGCACGTCCGATCAAGGACATGAATGCCTACGCTGAAAAGCTGGAGCAGTTCGTCTATCACAGCGGCACTTTCATGCGTCCTATCTTCCAGGCTGCCAAGAAGGCGCCGGACGACAAGAAGCGCATCGTCTACGCCGAAGGCGAAGAAGAGCGCATATTGCGTGCGGTGCAGGTGGTGGTCGACGAAGGTCTGGCCAAACCTATCCTGGTTGGCCGTCCGGAAGTGCTGGAACAGCGCATCAAGAAATTCGGTCTACGTCTGCGCCCAAATGTCGATTTCGAAGTCATCAATCCAAACTTTGACAGCCGCTATCGCGATTACTGGCAAACATTCCTGGAAATGACCAAGCGTAGTGGCGTCACCGAGCAGTACGCCAAGCTGGAAATGCGTCGCCGTCACACGCTGATCGGTTCCATGGCGATCCACAAGGGCCATGCTGACGGCATGATTTGCGGCACTTATGGCACGACGCAATTGCATTTGCATTACATCGATCAAGTGTTGGGTAAGCGCGAAGGCGTCAACGTCTATGCGGCAATGAATGGCGTGATCCTGCCTAGTCGCCAGTTGGTGCTGGTTGATACCCACGTCAACGAGAACCCTACGGCAGAAGAGCTGGCCGAGATCACCATCATGGCGGCAGAAGAAATGCGCCGCTTCGGTTTGCATCCACGCGCTGCGCTGTTGTCGCACTCGAATTTTGGTTCCAGCAACAGCGAATCGGCACGCAAGATGCGCGCGGCACTAGCCTTGATTCACAAACAGGCGCCAGATCTCGAAGCTGATGGCGAAATGCATGGTGATACTGCACTCGACATGAAGCTGCTGGGCCAGATCATGCCGGATTCGCCACTCAAGGGCGATGCCAATCTGCTGGTGATGCCGAATATCGACGCCGCCAATATCGCCTACAACCTGTTGAAGACGGCATCTGGCAATGGCGTGGCAATCGGTCCTATTCTTCTGGGTTGCGCCAAGCCAGTGCATATCCTGACGGCGTCGGCGACGGTACGTCGTATTGTCAACATGACGGCACTGTGCGTGATGGATGCCATCTCGGAGCGTTGATCTGAACTGACCGTCCGGTAGTAAAAAAGCGGCGCATTTCTTTCGGAATGCGCCGCTTTTGCTTTGTTGCTGGGATAACTTACTTTGATAATACGCGTGCCAACCAGCGACCGATATCGTCGATTTCTTCGGCGCAGACGGAATGCTGCATCGGATAGGTTTGCCATTCCACTTGAAAGCCCAGCGTCCTCAGTACATCGCGCGATTGTTCGGCGCGCGGCAAGATGACGACGGGGTCTTGTGTCCCATGCGCCATGAAAATGGCGGTGTCCTGATTGGCGGCATGGTGTTCTGCGGCGATGCTGCCGGCCAGCGGCAGGTAGCCTGACAGGCACATCAATCCGGCCAATTTTTCAGGGTGGCGCAGGCCAGCTTGCAAGGTCATCGCGCAGCCTTGCGAGAAGCCAGCCAGCACAATGCGTTCGGCTGGAATACCACGGGCTTTCTGGTCTGCGATCAACGCTTCAATCAGCGCTTGCGAGGCACGCAAACCGGGTTCGTCTTCGCGTCGCACCAGGTCAGGGGCAAAGATGTCGTACCAGGCACGCATCACGTAGCCGCCGTTGATCGTTACCGGCATGGTCGGTGCGGTCGGGAAGATGAAACGTATCGGCTGGCAACCTGATAAATCGAGCTCACGTACAATCGGCACGAAATCATTGCCGTCGGCGCCGAGACCATGCAGCCAGATGACAGCAGCGGTTGGTTGCGGGGCGGATTCAATCTCGATGGTGGCAAGTGCAGCGGCTGGGGTAGTAGTGGATGCAGGCATGGTTTTCTTCAAATCGGACTTGTGCAACATGGTGCACAATAGCGGGTTAGGATGGCGACCATGATACGACGATCTGCGTAGAAAATCTGCGCAGCTGTTTTGAAGGAGCATCAATGATCAAGAAAATTCGCACGGCACTGCTGTGCCTATCCATGCTGAGTCTATGGCAGCCATTACCTGCCAGTGCTGCGCTACAGGCTAAGTCATTTGGCGAAAACCTGGTGATCCGTCCACCTTCCGGCTGGCGGCTGGCGTACACCGAGGGCGATCCCAGTGGTGACTACATCGTTGAATTCATGCCTGGCAATGAACGTCAGGATTCCTGGCGTGAAGGCTATATGTCGGTGCGGCGCGGCAGTTATCAGTCGAGCAAGGGCGTGCATCTGTCGACGCAACTGGTGCAGGAAGTCGTGCAGAATGCGCAGCGCAATTGCGCCGGACATTTCACCTCGATGCAACAGAAGGATAGCGTCACCAACGGTGCCTATACGTCCATGAGCGGAGGCTTTTGCGATCGGCCCGGCAATATGGCGCCCTATGGTGAAGGTAGTCTGGTGGCCATGGTGGAAGGCAAGCAACACCTGTTTCTGGTGCAGTTCGGCTGGCGTCCAGCGACCGAGGCTGAAGGCAAGAGCGGTGGCTTGCGTATCAGTCCGGAAAAATTGCAACAGTATCTGAATTTGCTGAACCAGGCGGTCTTGTGCGGCGGCGATGGTCAGCCTGTTTGCCCACGCTGACCGCCGGAGAATTACTGCTGCGGGCGCAGCGCTGACTTGGGGCGGAATGCCTTGCACACGGCGTCATTGGTCTCGATGTACGGGCCACCGATCAAGTCGATGCAATAGGGCACCGCAGCGAAGATGCCAGGCACGCGTGCGCTGCCATCCTCATTTCTGAGACCCTCTAGTGTTTCCTTGATCGACTTGGGCTGACCTGGCAAATTCATGATCAGAGAGGCATGGTCGGCCGTTTCGCGGATGACGGCGACCTGACGCGACAGGATTGCAGTCGGTACGAATTGCAGGCTGATCTGACGCATCTGTTCGCCAAAACCGGGCATCTCTTTGCTCGCTACAGCCAGTGTTGCTTCCGGCGTCACATCGCGACGTGCAGGCCCGGTGCCGCCAGTGGTCAGCACTAGATCACAGCCGACTACGTCGACCAATTCAATCAGGGTTTGTTCGATCTGCGCACGGTCATCGGCAATCAGCCGGGTTTCCATGCGCCAGGGGGTGCGCAGGGCTGCGCCGAACCATTCTTGCAGTGCTGGAATGCCTTTGTCTTCATAGACGCCGGCAGAGGCGCGATCGGAGATCGATACAAGACCGATCAGCAGTTCACCGTCAGTTTTAAGCGTCGCGCTCATCGTCATTGAGCTCATCTTCTTCGGTATCGACTTCACCGGCCGCTGCGCGCGCTTCCTTTTGCAGTTGCTTGAGAATCTGGAAAATCTCGCGATAGGCCTTGGGGGGCTTGTTTTCAGCCTGTTCCTTGCGGGCGTTGCGAATCAGTGTGCGCAGATGTTGCACGTCGAGATCGGGATGCAGGGCCAGCAACTCGGTTAGTGATGCATCGTCCTTGAGCAGTTTTTCGCGACGTCGCTCGAGCGCGTGCATCGACGCGGTATCGGACTTGGACAAGCCGCGCCAGCTATCGAGCGTTTTTTGAATCTGGGCAATCTCGTCTTCGTCGAGCGTGCGCATCTTCTTGCCGACGTATTGCATTTGTCGACGACGGCCTTCGTGGTCCTTGATTTGCTGGCATTCAAGAATGGCGTCGCGCACGTCTTCTGGCATCGGCACGCGCTTGACGCGGTCACGCGGTTCAGCGACGAGCTCTTCGCCCAGCTTCTGCAACGCAGTCATCTCGCGTTTCAGTTGTGATTTGGAGGGGCGCTCGTATTCCTGTTCGAATTCATTGGACTGGAATCCACAGGAGCCGCGGTTGGGATTTGGCATGATTCTGATAAATAAGCTAAACGACTGCTATCATACTCGTTTTATCAGTATTTTGAAGAAACCAGGCTCATGAGCGAAACCGTATTTACCCACAGTCAAGACCAATTGAAGCAACTGGCGCAGGATGTGTTGCGCTATGCCAAGGAAAAGGGCGCGTCGGATGCCGCGGTCGATATCAGCGAGGGTAGCGGGCTGTCGGTGGCGGTGCGCAAGGGCAAGATCGAGACCATTGAGCAAAACAAGGACAAGGGTATCGGCGTGACCGTGTACCTCGGTGAAGGCCGCAACGTGCGCCGCGGCAACGCCAGCACCTCGGATTTCTCGCAACAGGCCTTGAAAGAGACAGTGGAAGCCGCGTATAACATCGCGCGTTTCACTGCCATCGATGATTGCGCCGGCCTGCCCGATGCCGATACGCTGGAAATGCATCCGCGCGACCTCAAGCTGTGCACGCCATGGCTGATCAGCGCCGAGGAGGCGGTCGAACTGGCGCAACGCTGCGAGGCGGCGGCATTGTCGGTCGACAAGCGCATCACCAATAGCGAAGGTGCCAGTGTGTATGCGCAACAGTCGCATTTCGTCGCTGCCAATTCGCGTGGCTTCATCGGTGGTTATCCATTCTCGCGGCATACCATTTCGGTCGCACCGATTGCCGGCAAGGGTGGCAATATGCAGCGCGACGATTGGTATTCGTCGATGCGCGATCCGAAAAAGCTGGCCAAGCCGGAAGCCATCGGCCGCTATGCTGCCGAACGTGCACTGGCACGTTTGAATGCCTGCAAGTTGTCGACCCGAAAATGTCCGGTCTTGTTTGAAGCACCACTGGCAGCAGGTCTGCTGGGCGCATTTGTGCAAGCGGTATCGGGCGGTGCTTTGTATCGCAAGTCGACCTTCTTGCTTGATTCGTTGGGTCAGCAGGTGTTTCCCGATCACATCCAGGTACTGGAAGATCCGCATGTGGTGGGTGGTGTCGGTTCGGCGCCGTTCGATGATGAAGGCGTCAAGACCCATCGTCGTGAGGTCGTCAAGGATGGCGTCGTACAAGGTTATTTCCTGTCGACCTATTCGGCGCGCAAGCTGGGCATGCCGACCACCGGTAATTCGGGCGGTTCGCACAACTTGTCGCTGACCTCGTCGCTGACCACAGCTGCCGATACCTTCAAGGGCATGCTCAAGAAGCTCGACACCGGCTTGTTGGTGACCGAGTTGATGGGCCAGGGCGTCAACTATGTGACCGGCGACTATTCGCGTGGTGCTTCCGGTTACTGGGTCGAGAAGGGCGTGATTCAATATCCGGTCGAAGAAATCACGATTGCCGGCAATATGAAAGACATGCTGCGCCAGATCGTTGCCATAGGTAATGACACCTTGATTCGCGGTACCAAGGAAACCGGTTCAATTCTGCTCGAAAACATGACCATCGCTGGCGACTAAACTGCACAGTGGATGTTGTTTTTCCACAACCGTCTCGCCCGAGACGGTTGTGCGTACAGATTTTCCTGCCGTTACGACAGTGGCTTTATCCATGCGGTTGCCATGGCCATCAGCACAGTTCTCTCGCAATTGATAGAATGACGCATCAGTCACTCCGGGCTGGCGCCTGTGATGAATGTTGCGATATGAGAAGCAGGTGAGCTTACTTGCTTGTTGTATCGGCAATGGTTTCATCGTCAGGCACGGCGCAAACGTCAAACGATTTCCCATGTCACCACATCAAGAAGCCGCGCATTCGAGCGGTCAAGTTTTGCCTTTTCGCGCTTCCTTAATGGCTACCCTAGGGGTCTGCTTCGTCATCATGCTGGTGGCGCTGGATCAGACGATCGTCGGCACGGCCTTGCCGACCATCGTGGCCGAACTCAAGGGTTTCGATCTGTATGCCTGGGTGGCGACTTCCTATCTGCTGACTTCGGTGATCACGGTACCGATCTTCGGCCGGCTGGGTGATTACTTCGGCCGCAAACCGTTTTTGATTGCGTCCATCATCATCTTCGTGATCGCCTCGATGCTATGCGGCATGGCCAACAGCATGCTGTTTCTAGTGCTGGCGCGCGGCTTGCAGGGCATTGGTGGTGGCATGCTGGTCGGTACTGCATTCGCCTCGATCGCAGACCTGTTTCCCGATCCGCATGTGCGACTGCGTTGGCAAATTATTTTGAGCGCGTCCTATGGCATTGCCACCTCGGTGGGGCCATCGTTGGGCGGATTCCTGACGCAATCGCTGGGTTGGCGCTGGGTGTTTTACGTCAATCTGCCAGTTGGTATTATTTCGCTATTCTTTGCGTTGCGCTACCTGCCGCATATTCGGCATATCAAGCATCAGGGCAAGATTCGTCTCGACTGGGGCGGCGCGCTGTTGATCACGATTGCGCTGGGCTGTCTGCAATTGCTGGTGGAACTATTGCCGCGCCATGGTCTGAGTCTGAGCATGCTGGCCTTGATGGTGGTCGGTGTAGGTGCTTTTTTGGGCTTGTGGAAATGGGAGCAGCGCGTCGAGCAGCCGATCGTGCCGTTCGAGATGTTCCGTGATCCGGCCATGTCCAGCCTGTTCATCTTGTCGGTGCTGGCGGGCTTTGCCATGTTCTCGATGCTGATGTATGCACCCTTGCTGTTTCAGGGCGGCTTCGGCATGTCGCCGCGCGAAGCCGGTCTGCTAGTCACGCCGCTGGTGGCCTGTATCACCGTGGCGAGCATCGTCAATGGTCGTATCGTCACGCGCATTCCCAATCCCAATCTGATGATGTATGTCGGTTTCTTGCTGATCGCTTTGTCGTGTCTGGGCATCGTGCTGGCACAGCGTGGCTCGCCCAACAGTTTCATTCTGGTGACCATGCTGCTCGGTGGTCTGGGGCTGGGTCTGGTGTTGCCGAATCTGACCGTGTTTGCACAGCAGTCGGCCAGCCGTGAATACCTCGGAATTGCCACTGCCTTGCTGCAATCCTTGCGCATGATCGGCGGCATGCTAGGCACCGCGGTCACCGGTACGCTGGTGACGCAGATGTATGGCAGCGGTGTGGCGCGCGCATTGGAAAGTGATCACGCGGCGCAATGGCTGGCCGATTTCAAAGATCCGGAAATTCTGGTCAATCACGATATCCAGTCAACGTTACTGGCGCAGATGCTGCAGGCCGGACACAACGGTTCTGCTTTGCTGGATGCTGCGCGCGATGCGCTGGTCGGTGCTATTCATATGGGGATTGCCTTGGCTATCGTGGCTGCCGTGGCCGGCTTGTGGATGGTGCGGCGCGTGCCGTTGATACGCTTTGCTGCGCGCCAAAAGATCGAGCCAGTCATGTCCGAGTAACACTCAGGGATGCAACGGCGTCCCTGTTGCTTTATAACGGCGTACGCACTCAATGGCGATCTCCGGTATAGGCTTGGCGGTATATTCCCGTGCCGGTTGCGGTATATCATTGATGCCACATTCATCCAACATCCGCACAACCAGAGGGAAGATCATGGGCAAACTCAGCACGCACGTACTCGATGTCACACAAGGCAAGCCCGGTGTCGGTGTCAAGCTGGCGCTGTATGTCGTCAACGGCAATGACAAGGTCTTGCTCAAGCAAGCGATTACCAATAGCGACGGTCGTTGTGATGCGCCATTGCTGCAGGATGATGCCTTGCTAGCCGGTCGTTACGAGTTGGTCTTTGGTGCCGGTGATTACTTTGCCGGGCAGGGCGTGCAACTGCCATCTCCACGTTTCGTCGATGAGGTCGTGATTGCATTCGGCATTGCTGATCCAGCACAAAATTATCACGTGCCGCTGGTCGTCTCACCGTGGTCATATTCCACCTACCGGGGTAGTTGATCGTGAGGAATGCGGGATCAATCTGATCCTGCGCTGACGTGTCGGACTTGTTATTTGAACCTGCTGGTCCCACAGGATTTACTTCATCATTTGTCAAAATAGCGAATTAGTTGCGAAAGAGCAGGGCGATAAAAGCATGCCGAAACGACTGCGCAATCGGCTCGGCTACTTGCCTTATCTCTCACGCAGTTCGTGTCAATTTGCGGTTGTCAACGCAGACGCTTCAAACACCCATCCATTTGCACAGCCATCACGCTCATTTCAAAATAGTCAGTATTTTGTCAGGTAGCTGTTGCCGATAATGTAGCTCTTGAATATAATGATAATCATTCTTGATAAGTGTCGGCGAGCAGTGCCGTCCCTGGTTGCCAGTAACGCCATCTGACGTTTGCGCTTCCCATTTTGCCCGCTTTCCCCTTGATTGCGTACCGTTTTCATGAGGTCGCAGGATGTCTGCCTAGCATCGTTTTGAATGTTCACGCGTTTGGATCATTGACCCCGAAAGGAAACACCCATGAAATGTCTCGTCATGCCCGCTCTGTTGTCGACCTTGTTGCTGGCAGCATCGGCCCAGGCACATCAGATCTGGCTGCAGCAGGATGCCAAGTCCGCCAATCTGTATTTTGGTGAATTCGGTGAAAACCTGCGCGAAGCTTCGCCCGGTCTGCTTGATCGTTTCGCGCAGCCGAGTGCTGTGCTCATTAGTACCGATGGTGAAAAGACGCTGGACTTGAACAAGGGCAGCAATGGCTTCGCGCTGTCAGCACGTGCGGGTACCAAACAATCGATCGTGGCACAGGATGCGCATTACCCGGTGTTTGAACACAAGGTCGGCGATGTCGTCACGCGCACCGCATGGACACCAGCCGCGCGCCTGATCACCTCGGATGCGGAACAAGCACCGCGCTTGACGCTCGATATTGTCCCGACCGGCAAGCATGGAGAATTCAAGCTGGTCTACAAAAACCAGCCTTTGCCAAAGACCAAGGTCGGGGTGGTGACACAGTCCGGCTGGCTCAAGGAAGCCTATACCGATGAGCAAGGTCTGGTGAAGTTCAACCTGCCATGGCAAGGCACTTATGTAGTCGAAACCCACCACAGCGACAAATCCGGTGGCGAGCGTGACGGCAAGGCTTATGACGTCGGCAGTTTCACAACTACCTTGTCGCTGGTGCAGGCCAAAGGTGTCAAGGCATTGCCAGCACCACCGGCAATGAAGCCTAACAAGTAAGCTTGCAACGGCGCCTTGCGCGTTGTTTTCCCCGCCGGTGCGACAATCTGTCGCACCGCTTGATTGCTCCCATTTTAAGACGTGCCGCGGCATTTCTTTTGTCCTTGTAGGCGACGGAAGTCCTTTGCAGTAAAGGCTTGTAGAGATTTTCTCGTTATCGGCGGTAGTTTTTTTCAGTGGCGCGACCTTGCTGGTGGCGTTGCGCCAGCGATGCGACCTCATGCTACATTCGCCGCATGAGCTGTGCCCAATCATCAAACATACAACGACACGTATTGTCAGTGCCTGGATTGCGATTCTGGCGCTGCTGCTGAGCGCCGCGATCACGTCATCTGCGTGATGCGTGATGCGTGTTGTGTCGGTTCGCTCCCGCTATTATCGACAACAAAAAAACCAAAACCACATGCAAAAACCATCCCCCATACCGGCTGCACTGACCCCGTTGATGCTGGCATTGATCACCGTCTGGAGCCCACTCAGCCATGCCGACGATAGCGCGGCCGGGTTACCCGAGATCGTGGTCAAGCAAGCACCATCGGCGAGTGAAAAGAAACAGGTGCCGTCGACCACAGAAAGCGTGACGGCCGAACAGATCGCCGACACCATCAATGCAACGAGTACCGAAGACGCGTTGAAATACCTGCCTAGCGTGCTGGTGCGCAAGCGTTTCATCGGCGATACACAAGCGCCGATGGCCACGCGTACCACTGGCATCAACGCCAGCGCGCGCAGCTTGATTTATGCCGATGGTCTGTTGTTGTCGGCGTTGATCAACAACAATAACGGCAATGGTTCGCCACGTTGGTTCATGGTGGCGCCGCAGGAAATTGAGCGCATCGATGTTATGTACGGTCCATTTTCCGCGGCCTACCCTGGTAACTCCTACGGTGCCGTGACCGAAATCACCACGCGCATGCCGCAACACTTTGAAGCCAGCATCAACGCCAATACGGCCTATCAGGATTTTAGCCAGTACGGTACCCACAACAACTATCGTTCGCAAGAGTTTAGTGCGGTACTGGGCAATCGCAGCGGCGATTTTTCGTGGTGGTTCAGTGCCAATCATCTGGATGGCTATAGCCAGCCATTGACCTATATCACAGCGGCTTCGGCGCCGGTTGGCAGCAGCGGCGCTTACCCGACACAGGACCGCAGCGGCAACAACATTTACGTGCTGGGGGCCGGCAATCTGACGCACACGGTGCAAGACAATGCCAAGCTCAAGCTGGCCTATGATTTTTCAGCCAGCTTGAGTGCCAGCTACACCTTGGGTTTCTGGCAAAATCAGGCCGATGCGCATGCACAGAGCTATCTGAGCAACGCCGCCGGTGCGGCGGTCTATACCAGCGGTTTTTCCAGCAATACCACCGATCAGCAACAGTGGATGCAAAGTCTGGCACTGCGCAGCAAGACCGAAGGCCCCTGGGATTGGGAAGTGATCGGCAGCAACTTCAATGTGGCACAGGATCTCACTCGCACCTCGACTGGCAGCTATCCAGCGGCGCAGAGCGGCGGGGCCGGGACGATTGCCGATGCCAGCGGCACTGGCTGGAACAGTTTGGACATGAAAGCCACCTGGCGGCCACAAGGCGTTGGTGGCGCCCATACGGTCAGCTTTGGCAGTCACTATGATCGCTACACGCTGGTGAGTCCCACTTATCTGACCAGCGACTGGGTCAACGGCGGCAATGGTGCCTTGTCGATCGATGCGCGCGGCAAGACCGAAACCAGCGCCATCTGGCTGCAGGATGTCTGGCGCCTGTCACCCAACTGGAAGGCCACGTTCGGTAGCCGCTATGAGTGGTGGCGCGCCTTTGATGGCTATAACTATGCCGCCGCCGGTGGTGGCGTCAACCAGCCACAGATCAACAGCGCCGGGTTGTCGCCCAAAATGTCGTTGGCCTGGGCGCCGAACGATGACTGGCAGGTGACCGGTTCGCTGGGCAAGGCCTTGCGTTTTCCGACCGTCGGCGAGTTGTATCAGAATGTGCTGGTCGGCGGCGTGTACGTGCAACCCAATCCCAATCTGAAACCGGAGCGCGTGCTATCGAGCGAACTGGCAATCGAACGGCAACTGAATAAAGGCAAACTGCGCCTGTCGCTGTTCCAGGAAAATGTTTCCGATGCCTTGATTTCGCAGACGGCAACGCTGGGCAGCGGCGTCGCTTCCTATACGCAGAATATCGACAAGACCCGCCAGCGCGGCGTCGAACTAGTGTGGCAACAAGACGATGTGCTGCTGCGCGGACTGAGCTTCAATGGCAGCATGACCTATGTCGATGCACGCATTCTGGCCAATAGCAGTTTCGTCTCGAGCACGACCACCTCGGTTGGTAAGCGCACACCGTATGTGCCTGAGTGGCGCGCGACGCTGGTGGCTACTTACCGTCCCGATGACCAGTGGGCCTACACGCTGGCTGGACGCTATAGTGGCCGCATGTACGCGACGGTCGACAATAGCGATGTCAATACCAATACCTATCAGGGCTTTGGCAGTTTTCTGGTGCTCGATACCCGTGTGCGCTACAAGATTGATCGCCATTGGAGTGCAGCCGTCGGTATCGACAACCTGACCAATGCTAATTATTTTTTATTTCATCCGTTCCCGCAACGGACCGTATTTGCCGAGCTGAAATACGATTTTTGAGAGAACTGCTGCGATGGCGGTTTGACGAAGCAAGCGGATGAAGGTTGTCGGAACCACAATGAAGAGATGCAACAAACCGCCAAGGCGCTTGCCGAGTCTGATACGCGGTAGCGCCGAAGCGGATTAGCTGCTCTTGGCTTTTTCGATCATGGAGCGGGCGGCCTGCATCAGTGCAGCAGTTTCTTCACCGTCGGAATCGAGGTATTGATTTTCCAGGTTGATTGCCAGATTGCTCATTTTTTCAGCAAGATCGGCCAGTGCGACACTGAGCTCGCACATTAGTCCGGACATTGTTTTGGGTGGAATCGCCATGTCTTCTTCCTTAAACGAACTCGGCAGTATTGACTGCCAAACACACTCTGGGTTGTCACAGACGGCCAAGTTTGGCCAAAGGCTACGTCGACTTATTGTAAGCTGATTCTCGATTGGACTGCTGAGGGCGCAAAAAATTGCATACGTAGTTGTATTTTCTTGGCGATAGAAACAGACAGGGCTTGCCGTCGGCAAGCCCTGTCTGTTTCTATTGATGCACAGCTGTCGCTGTACGTTGCCGCTGCACATTGTTGATGTGCTTCGGCAACGTGCTTGCTGCAGTTTAAAAGGTTTCCCAATCATCCGATTCGGACATCGGTTTAGTGGCCTTGCTTGTGCTGGCAGCTTTGCCAGTGATGGCAGGTAAGCGCGGTGCGCTGGCCGGTTTGCTCTTGACGGCCGCTGTTGCAGCGGGGCGTTGGATGGTCGTTGGTTTGGCAACGGCCGCACGAGGTGCTGCTGCGGGTGCCGCGCGCACGGTGCGGGCAGGCATGGCAGTGCCGCTCTGGTTGGCATCAAGCTTGAAGCGGCCGACCAATGCTGCCAGCGTGGATGCCTGATCCTGTAAGGATTGCGCGGCAGCAGCGGCTTGTTCCACCAGGGCCGCATTTTGTTGCGTACCTTCATCCATTTGCGTGATCGCTTGTCCGACTTCATTGATGCCAGCGCTTTGTTCCTGGCTGGCCGAACTGATTTCGCCGACGATATCAGTGACGCGTTTGACGCTGGTCACCACCTCCTGCATGGTTTCGCCTGCCTGTTTCACCAGTTGACTGCCGACATCCACCTTGGCCACCGAGTCATCAATGAGCAGCTTGATTTCTTTGGCGGCAGCCGAGGAGCGTTGCGCCAGGCTGCGTACTTCGGATGCCACCACGGCGAAACCGCGGCCCTGTTCACCAGCGCGGGCCGCTTCCACGGCGGCATTGAGCGCCAGGATGTTGGTCTGGAACGCAATCCCGTCAATCACGCTGATGATGTCGACGATTTTGCGTGAGGATTCATTGATCGAGCCCATCGTATCGACCACCTGACCGACCACCTTGCCGCCGCTGATGGCAACTTCCGAGGCGGACACGGCCAGTTGATTGGCCTGGCGTGCGTTGTCTGCATTCTGCTTGACGGTGGAAGTCAGTTCCTCCATCGCCGAAGCGGTTTCTTCGAGTGAGCCAGCCTGTTGTTCCGTGCGGCCAGAGAGGTCGAGATTGCCGCTGGCAATTTCACTGGAGGCGGTGGCGATGGTATCGGCCGAGGACTTGATATTGGCGATGGTCTGGGCCAGCGAATCGCGCATGCGCTTGAATGCAAACAACAGGCTGGAGGTGTCGCCCGGCATGGTGTCAATATGCAAGGTGAGGTCGCCATCGGAGATACGGTTGGCGACTTCTGCCGCATCGCCGGGGTCGCCGCCGATACTGCGCAAGATGCCGCGGTTAATATAGATTGCCAGCACCGAAAGGATGCCGATCACCACCAGCAGAATGACGCCGGTTTCAATCAGGGAGTGCGTGAATTCGTTATTGACATCGTCCATGTAGACGCCGGTGGTGAGCACCCAGTCCCAGGGTTCATAGCGCAGTGCATAGGAGGTTTTGGGGACTGGATCGGCGGCGCCGACCTTGGGCCATAAATAGTTGACGAAGCCGCCGCCCGGTTGCGAGCCAGCCTGGCTGATGTTGACGAATAACAGGTTGCCGGCCGGATCCTTGAGGTTCGACAAGTCCTTGCCGTTGAGCTCAGGCTTGATTGGATGCATCACCACAATCTGCTTGGTGGTCGACAGAGAAAAATAGCCGTCAGTGCCATAGCGCATGTTCTTGATTCGTGCCAGCGCCTGGGTTTGTGCCTGTTCCGTGGTCATTGCGCCACTTTGCGCCAGTGCCGCATAGTCCTTGACGGTACTCATGGCGATTTGCGTGACATTGACCAGCGCATTCTTGCGTTCGTCCAGGCGCAGATTGCGTGACTCGATGGTGTTCAGCACTGCAATGGACAGCAGGGCGATAAGGCTGATGATGAGCGGAACCCACAACCTTTGTTTGAATGAAAGTGTCATCTCAGCGATCTCCTAAGTTTTTCGAAATTGAGAGTAATGTCGCCGACATGTCTCTGCATGCCTCGAAAACTTGGCTACCAGTCCCTGTATTGTTCTGCGCACGCGTGTTCGTCGTGGCCTTCTGTCTTTTACATTAACGGTGCAATTGAAGCTGAACTTTAAGCAGACATGACAATTTCTTTTATCAGTTTTCGACTCAAATGTTGCTCCTGATCCGATACCAGAGCAAGCCTATCCATTCGTGCAGGGCATAGTTGCTGCGGCGCATGCCTTCGCCGCTGGGCAGGAAATCATAAGCGGTCGCCGTTTCCTTGCTGAAGAACACAGTAGCGGCGGGTATTGTCGTCAAGCCAGTGTTGCGAAAACTGGCCAGCGCCCGTGGCATGTGCATGGCATCGGTGACCAGAATGATCTGGTGCAGATTGGCCTGACGCAACAGAACTGCCGAGCGCAGTGCATTTTCAGCGGTGGTGGCCGATTGCGTGTCGAGCCAGCGGGTTGTTACGCCGAAATCGTCGCGCAAGCTGCGCGCCATCAGTTGCGCTTCACTTTCATGTTCGCCGTTGGGGCTGCCACCACTGACCAGAATCGGCAAGCCACTCTGGCGTTGCAGGCGTGCGGCATATTGCAGCCGGGCCAGGGTGAGATAAGAGGGGACATCGAGCGCGTCATACTCCGGGGCGCTGGCACGGCGGCCTCCGCCCAGCACGACGATCGCCTGTGCCTGAGCGGGAATACTTGCCAAGGGCGGATTTTGCATTTCCAGCGGTGCTGTCAGCAGCATGGCGCCGCTACGCGTGCTGAACAGCCACAACAACGCCAACGCCAGCCAGCTCAGCCAGATCGCCTGGCGCAGTCGGTGCCGCAACAGCAGGCCGGCGGTGGCCAGTATCAGCAGATTGGCGGGGAGCAGTAAAACAGTGGTGGCAAGGATAGTGAGCAGATTCATGGGGAGCAGGCAGGTTGATCTGCATTGTCGCTGATCCAGGTGACTGCGCACAAGCTAGGTTGGCGGTGCTTGTCCTACACGCCAATCCGGTGTCGTCCGATTGGGCGTTTGCATACGCACCCTTATTATCTTGTCTCACACCGGAGTTGGCGGTTAGAAAATATACCAACACCAATTCATGCGCGCTGTGCATCGCGCACAGCGCTGTTTTTACAGCAGTCCGGGTCACAGTGATTTGATGCAATTTGTCATGACGATGTGATCATGGTGTGGTTTCATTGCACCTATCTCCATCGCCCCCTGACCTCCATGACGCTTCCCATCGAACAAAACGGCGCGCTGCAGGCCGCCGACGGTACCCAACTCTATTATCGCCAATGGCGCCATCCACAGCCGCGTGGTGCGGTCGTGATGGTACATGGACTGGGCGAACATAGTGGGCGTTATACGCAGCTGGCGCTATTGTTTTATGAGGCAGGTCTGTCGGTGCGTATGCACGACCAGCGTGGCCATGGCCATTCTGGTGGTGCGCGTGGCAGTCTGCGGCACAGTGATGATTACCTGGCCGATCTGAAATTGATCGTCGACGATTTTTCCCGCCACACACAGCAAGTACCGTTCTTGTTCGGTCACAGCATGGGCGGCTTGGTAGCGACACGATTTGCTTGCAGCGGGGTTGCCGAGCTACGCGGTTTGCTGTTGTCGTCGCCAGCGTTGGCGATTCGCTTGTCTGGCTTTCAGCGGCGCTTGTTGGCCTTGAGCACTTGCATTGCACCAGGTCTGGCACTGCCGACCGGTTTGCCTGCACAGAAGGTTTCCCATGATGAGCAGATCGTGCAGGCCGCGCGTAGCGACACACTCAACCACGGCCGGGTGTCGGCACGGGTGATCAATTTCATGTTGACGTCAATGGCACAAGTGCAGGCGCAGGCGAGCAGCTTCAGACTACCGTTGCTGATGCAGGTTGCCGGCGACGATGCATTTGTCGATCCAGAAGGTAGTCGGGCGTTTTTCGCACAGGTACCCGATATTGATAAATCGTTCTGTTATTACCAGGACGCATACCATGAGATTTTCAATGAATCGCCAGCCTATCGCTGGCCAGCCCAACAGGATTTGAAATCCTGGCTGGTCGCGCATATGAAATAAGGTTTTAGGCGTGGGTGGCTTTTTTTGTTGCAGCGCAATTCAATTGCACCCCGGGGAATTATTCGTACGGCTATCTTGATGACTATTTGCAAATGCAAATTCTTCTCAGGGTTGCGACGAAGGAGTGTTGCTAAATTGGCAACGACTGTCCCACGGGTTGCAGCCGCAGCCGGTCAGCGACAAGGTAAGCGCTATGGCAAGCAAGATGGTCGCAAGGCGCGGCATGAGCAATCTCTCAAAATAAGCAGGAAGCGCGGAGTGTAATACTAACTACGCATGTATACGTAGAAGCTTATCGGCGGCAATCAGGTTTTCTTGAGTTTAAAGCGGAAATATAAGAATCTGTTGTAGCTTGAGCACGTGTCAGCGAGACAGCAAAAAGGGCAGATAGACTCTGCCCTTTTTGTTGGAAACGCTTGCGCTGTGGCCTGATCGGCCGCGGTTCTCTAATTAGCGGATGGACGCGAAATAGCGTGCAACCATTGCAGCGATCAGCAGGGTGTATGGCAGGACGTCGATCAGAATACGCATAGTAGGCTCCGCAAAAGTGAATTATGTTGCATTGCAGTATGCGAGTTTTAGCATTCGATTACCAATTTTGATTACCAATATCAGTTATCGATTTATTGAATATCAGCGATCGACAGCCGTGCGCGAGAATCGATTGCGCTGCGGTTGCCGCTGTCGGACGGTGCGATGCAGACCTGGTTGCGGCCATTTTCCTTGGCCTGATAGAGCGCAGTGTCGGCCGCCAGCGCCAGCATCGAGGTCGTCTTGCTGGTACCTGGCAGCATTGCCGCGACACCGATACTGAGCGTCACATATCCAGTTGGCAGGTTGTCGGCATGTGCCAGCGCCGCCGCGCTCAAATTGCTGAGCAGCCGTTCCGCCACCAATCGGGCGCCGCCGGCATCGGTATTGGGCAGTATCACGACAAATTCTTCGCCACCGTAGCGGGCTGCCACATCACCGGGACGATTGATCACGCGCAACAGATGCTGCGCAATCAGGCGCAGGCAATCGTCGCCGGCCAGATGGCCGTAGAGGTCATTGTATTTCTTGAAAAAATCGACATCGATCATCAGCATGGCTAGCGAGCGCTTTTCGCGCCGCGCGCGATTCCATTCGATGTCCAGCAAGCGATCGAAGCAGCGCCGGTTGGACAAACTGGTCAAGCCATCCTGATTGGCCTGAGTCATCAGAATCTTGTTGGCGCCAGCGATGCTGTGATACAGCCGGGTAATGCCGTACAACTGCGAGATCAATACCACCAGCGAGGACAGCAAGCTGGTCGTCTTGGCCAGATACCAGCCCAGCGAAAAGCGCGAGCCGCCATATAGCGTGAGCCAGATATCGACGCAGGCGGCAAACATGCCTGTCATGACCCACAATTTTTCAGGCCGCTCATCGCGCATGCGCATCACGCACAGCAAGGCGAGCAAATTAACGCCGAACACACAGACCGGAATCGCCAGCGTGGAGCTATCGAAGAAAGTGCGGCCATTACGCAAGACTTGCGGCAAATAAGGCAAGCCTGCGGTGGCGCTCCAGGTCAGCAAGGTCACGATGAGCAGAACCGCGATGAGCGACTTCTTGATGCTATCGGTGGTACCGGCAACTTCGTCACCGCTGCGGGCATAACGGATGATCAACAAGCCAAAGCCGAGATGCCAATAGCTCCATAACCAAACCGGACTGACGGCAGTGCCGATGATCGGGTCGTTCATCAGTCCGCCAGGAAATGAGGCGATCAGCGGCACAAAGATGACAGTGACAAAACAATAAGCGGTGCCCAGCCGGATCATGCGCTCCTTGTGCTCAATCACGCCTTTGGCATAGAGCAGGGCTGCCAGGATGATGTTGATGACAATCATGGCTAAACCGAAGGCACTCATGTACCCGGGGATCGGCAACAGCGGGAGCGTGGCCAACGGCGTTGTAATCACGGCCGCCAGCAGCAGCAGGACGATCACGCTCTTGGCGAGCGCAATCTGGCGACGACCGACCGGCGGTTCCTTGATCAGATAGAGTTCGTCTTCCATAAGCACAGTTGCATTGTTATTCGTTGTCGTTATCCCATCATCTTAGTGTCGGATCGCCAAATACGACTGAGAATAATGAAGCTGGAAGCGGGAATTTACCTGGATTGTTGTTATTTTGTCTGCCTTGTTTTTGTATGGAAATAGGGACAGCGAAGATTTGCGTAATTGCTTGCTGATGGCGGGGTGTAGCCAGGAGTTTGTGTTTGTGCGGCAAGTTTTTTTGTGTAAAAAACGCTGACTCGCGGTAATGCCTTGCAATTATGAAAAGGGCGGCGTGGTTTTCTTGTTTTCTTAGTTGCTGAAGCTTTGTTTTCTTCGGTCGACCTTGCCGGGTACCTCAGTGTGTAGTTGAGTCTTTGTTCTCTTCGGACAACCTAGCCGGGGGCGGCCCGGCAGCCGCTCACTTTCTTTGGTCTCGCCCAAA